>Ga0074044_10000808_pt1 | contig 29314 bp, 12 predicted proteins | sample BogForMeECP23OM1_FD_94443 | JGI IMG/M metagenome (GOLD analysis project Ga0074044, IMG submission 94443) | Bog forest soil microbial communities from Calvert Island, British Columbia, Canada - Bog Forest MetaG ECP23OM1 | ecosystem: Environmental > Terrestrial > Soil > Wetlands ...
GGATTTTTATCGGCATGGAATCCATCGACCCGGCCAATCTGAAAGACGTGAACAAGGGATTCAACAAGCCGGGTGAGTATGCGGCGGTGCTGGAGCGGCTGGCAGCACGCAATGTGTACGCGATCACTTCGTTTATTTTTGGCATGGACAACGACACCGTCGGAGCCGCCGAGCGAACCCTGGAACAAGTCCGGACCTGGCCGCCGGGGCTGCCGATCTTTGGCCTGCTCACTCCTTTGCCCGCAACGCCGCTGTACAAGCGGCTGGAGAAGGCCGGTCGACTGACACGACCGAAACACTGGCAGGAGTTCATCCCGTTTGCGATGGCGCACACGCCGTTGAAGATGACGATTGAAGAAGCTCACGCCGAAGTGAATCATGGTTGGGAGCAGGCTTATAGTCCGGAGGCGCTGGCGGCCGCGGTCGAATCGCTGAACGATCAGCCGCTTGGTTATCGCGTCAACATCTTTCTGGCGCGGCTTTGTTTCCGCGGCATCTATTTCCCCATGATGGGGAAAATGGCGTGGGTGAAGGTGATTGCGCAGAATCGGCGAACCATCTTCAAGCTGGTAAGGGAAGGGTTCAAGCCGGGTGCCTGGCGCGGCGCGCCGGCGCGGATTCCGGCCATTCCGGTGCCCGTGGTGGGCGCGGGAGGAGCGTTGTCACAATCGGGTGGTGACGGGCGGGCGATTGCGGTTCCCGCCGATTGAGGCGCTTATGCGCTTTTCGGCCTTGGAAAGCCGCCGCTGATTGATGCTGCCTGTACCGAGAGCTGCGTTCTTGCTAAAATCATAAGTTCGACCACACTCCCTGCGCCCGAGGAGCACGAGATTCTATGGCCTACGTAATTGCCGAGCCCTGCATTGGAACCAAAGACACCGCCTGTGTTGATGCCTGCCCGGTGGATTGCATTCATCCCAAGAAGGACTCCGACAAGTACGCGACCGAAGAGATGCTGTATATCGACCCCGTGGAATGCATCGACTGCGGCGCCTGCGTGCCGGTGTGTCCGGTCTCGGCCATCTTCGCCCTCGACGACTTGCCGGAAAAGTGGAAAGAATACACCGAGAGGAATGCGAAGTACTTCGGGCGGTAGGGCGGTCTTCAGTTGTCAGTTGTCAGTCGTCAGTCATCAGTAAAGGCAGTTCTGCACCCTCATTTAACTGACAACTGAGAACTGACGACTGACAACTTCTTCCGTTACAATCATTGCTTAACCTGTTGACCTTCCATGGCGCTGAAGGAGTCGGAAGCGATCGTTCTGCGCACGTATCCGCTGCGTGAGTCCGACCTGCTGGTCACGCTCTTTACCCGACTGGAAGGCAAGGTGAAAGGCGTGGCGCGCGCGGCCATGAAGTCGAGACGCCGCTTTGGAGGCGCGCTGGAACCGCTCACCTATGTGCGGGCGTTTTACGACGACCGCGAGCGGCAGGAACTGGCGCGGCTGGATTCCTGCGAAGTGATCGAATCGCCGCTGGCCAGCGAGGTCAGCTATTCGCGGGCGGCGGCGCTGGCGCACGTTGCCGAGTTGCTCGACGAGTTGATGCCCGACCGCGAAGCGAGCGATGCGGTGTTTCGATTGAGCCTGGCGGTTCTGCAGGAACTGCGCGGTGCGACGTTGTGGATGCCGCTTACCTACTTTGAGCTGTGGATGACACGGCTCATGGGGTTTCTGCCGGAGTTCTCGGAGTGCGCGGTCTGCGGACGGTCATTCGATGACAGTCGCGACGGCAGCCGGTCGTTTTATCACGCGCTCGCCGACGGCTTGATGTGCCTGGACGACAAGCGCGTGGCGTCGTCGGAACTGTCGTCCGAATCGAGAAAGATTGCGGCGCAGATGCTGCGCTCGCGCGTTTCGGAGTTTGCGGGGATCGACTGGCCTAAAGCGGTGTGTGCGGACCTGCGCAAGTTTCTGCTCCAGATTCTGGAGCGACACATCGAGAAGAAGCTGGTGACGGCGGGAATGCTGGAGAAGATCTAGCTCGCCGCCTCTGGGTAAAATTGAGAGCTCAATTGACCTCATCCAACTCCAATTCGCTGACCTTCCAAGAGCTCATTCTGAAGCTGCAGGCGTTCTTTGCTGAGCGCGGGGCGGTTGTGCAGCAACCCTACGACGTTGAAGTGGGCGCCGGGACTATGACGCCGGAGACATTCCTGCGCGTGCTGGGGCCGAATCCTTACAAGGTTGCTTACGTGCAGCCTTCGCGGCGTCCGGCCGATGGGCGGTACGGGGAAAATCCCAACCGGTTGTTCAAGCACATGCAGTTGCAGGTAATCCTGAAGCCACCGCCCGAGAATGTGCAGGAGCTTTACCTGGAATCGCTGGGCGCGATTGGGATTGATCTGCGGCGGCACGACATCAAGTTTGAAGAAGATAACTGGGAGTCTCCGACGCTGGGCGCGTGGGGCATCGGATGGCAGGTCATGCTCGACGGGCTTGAGGTCACGCAGTTCACTTACTTCCAGCAGTGTGGCGGCGTGGATCTCGATCCCATTTCCGCCGAACTTACCTACGGGCTGGAACGGCTGTGCGCTTTTCTGCAAGACGTGGATTCCATTTACGACATCGTGTGGGCGCGCGATCCGGAGACGGGCAGGGAAGTGAAGTATGGAGAGGTGCGGCTGGCCGACGAGCAGCAGTTTTCGGTGTACAACTTCGAAGCGGCGGACGTGCAGAGTACTTGGAAGCATTTCGAACTGTGCGAGGCCGAGTGCGCGAAGTTGATTGAACGTTACGCTGCTTTAGCCAAGGACAAGAGCGAAGTTGACGGCATGGCACGCGAGAAGGCGCGTTTTCCGCTGCTGGGCGCTTACGACCTGTGCCTGAAATGCTCGCATTACTTCAACATTCTCGATGCCCGGGGCGCAATTTCTGTGACCGAACGGGTCGGCGTGATCGCGCGGGTGCGGGCGCTGGCCGTGGGGATTGCCAAGGCCTGGATGGATCAGCAGTTCCCGACCGAAAAAACTGAGAAGAGCGACCAAGCTTCAAAGCCCGGAGCTAAGGAGAAGAAAGGCAAGCTGGCTCCGGTGGGATGAAAACCTTTAACGCAGAGGGCGCAGAGGTTCACAGGGGAATTCGTTTTTGCCGGTCGACACAGTTCGTTTGTGACGAGGCTCACGTTCGCGGTGCTGTAATTCTGAGATCATAGACGGAACTGCACGATGCCAGACTTCCTACTCGAAATCGGATGCGAAGAAATCCCGGCGCGGATGATTGACGCCGCTTCTCTCGAGTTGCGCGAACGGCTGAACACGCTGTTGCAGCGCGAGCGCCTCGAACCGGCCGGAGCGATGACGCATCTCGACACGCCGCGCCGGTTGGCGGTTCTTGCTTCCGGCATTCCCGCCTCCCAGCCGGACATCACGGAGCAGGTGAACGGACCGTCGGCGCAGGTCGCATATAAGGATGGGCAGCCGACGCCGGCAGCGCACGCGTTCGCCAAGAAAGTCGGCGTGGATGTCGGCAAGCTGCAAAAGGTGAGCACACCGAAGGGTGAATATCTGGCAGCTACCGTCACGCGGAAAGGCCGCGCCGCCGCCGAAATTCTTGCCGAGACGCTTCCCAAGGAAATCTCCACGCTCTACTGGCCGAAGAATATGTACTGGCGCAAGCGCGGGGAAGTGTTTGTTCGTCCAGTGCGCTGGCTGGTGGCGATGCTCGATGAGCGGGTCGTCCCGATGGAATTGTTCGGCATCGCAGCGGGCAAGACGTCGCGCGGACACCGCATCTTTGATGGTGAAGCAGGCAGCGAAGCTGTCGCGATCTCAAAGCCCGGCGCGTATGTCGAAACCCTGCGCGGCGCGAAGGTGCTGGGCGCCGCCGAGCGCGAGCAGGTGATTCGCAAGGCGCTCGACGCGGCCACGCGCACCATCACCGGAGCCCGCTGGCGCGAGGACAAACCGCTGGTCGCGACCGTCGTCAATCTGACGGAATTTCCTTCCGTCATCCTCGGCAGCTTCGATCCCGAGTTTCTCGCGCTGCCGGAAGAGGTGCTGGTCACGGTGATGCGCGACCACCAGAAATATTTCGCGGTCGAAGATGCAAAGGGCAAACTCCTGCCGCATTTTCTAGCAGTTCTCAATACCGCAGGGGATTCCGACGGATTGATCCGCCACGGCAACGAACGGGTTTTACGCGCCCGCTTCAACGATGCCCGCTTTTTCTGGCAGACGGACCAGAAACAGACCCTGCGCCAGCGTGCCGATTTGCTGCGCCACGTCACGTTCCAGAAAGATCTCGGCAGCTATTACGACAAGACGTTGCGGGTGCAACACCTGGCCAGTTCGCTCTCCGAGACGGTGAAACAGAGCGGCGTGGCCGTTCGACCGGGTATAGTCCACAAAGCTGCGTTGCTGGCGAAAACCGATCTGACCACGGAACTCGTCAAGGAGTTCACCGAACTGCAGGGAATTGTCGGCGGGCTTTATGCGCGCGTGCAGCAACTCGACGAGGGCATGAAGCCCGATGTGCAGCGGGAAATTTCGCGGGCCATCTACGATCATTACAAGCCCGAGTCCATGGAAGACAGCGTGCCCGCGACGGTTGAGGGTGCGGTTCTTTCGATCGCCGACAAGGCCGACTCGATCGCCGGAATGTTCGCGCTCGGTCTCATCCCGAGCGGGTCGAAGGATCCGTTCGCGCTGCGCCGACAGGCGAACGGCATTGTGAAGACGATCGCCGAGCATAAGCTGCCGTTGCGACTCTCGGAGATCATGGCCGATGCGCGTGTTCGCTATAAGGGCTCGGAGGCGGAGAAGAAGTTTTCCAATGCCGCCTGCACCGAATCGGTGCGCGGGTTTTTCCTCGAGCGGCTTGAGTTCTACCTCAAGGATGCGCGGGGCTATGCGTACGACGTGGTCAGCGCCGTGCTTGCGGTCGACTCCGACGATGTGGTGGACGCCGCTGCCCGTGCCGAGGCCGTGAGCAAAGTCCGTGGTTCGGCCGATTTCGAATCTATTTCCAGCGCCTTCAAGCGCATGAAGAACATTTTGCGCCAAGCTGCTGAAAAAGCAAAAGTTATCGCGGTACACCTCGATTCCGCCGGGCTGCAGGAAGAAGCCGAAAAGGAGTTGGCCGCGCTGATCCCGCAGACGGTAGCGACGGTCGAGAAGCTCCGCGCGGCGCGCGACTACGAAGGGGCGTTGCTTGAGATCGCGAAGCTGCGTCCCGCGATCGACAAGTTTTTCGACAAGGTCATGGTCATGGTGGACGATGAGAATCTTCGTGCCAATCGCCTGGCTCTGTTGCAGACCGTGGTCAAGGAATTCTCCACGATCGCGGACTTTTCCGAGATCGTGACCGAAGGCAAGGAATCTACGAAATAATAGAAAAGAGGAACCACATGGCAACGACGACTCTCCCCGATACCGAAATCATGGAAACGAAGCCTGCGGAAACGAAATCCACGAGCACAAAATATGTGTACTTCTTCGGCGGCGGCAAGGCCGATGGCAACGGCAAGATGAAAGACGTTCTCGGCGGCAAAGGCGCTGGACTGGCTGAGATGACTAACGCCGGCCTCCCTGTGCCTCCCGGGTTCACCATCCAGACCGAGGCCTGCCGCGAATACATGCGGCACAACGCGGTATCGAAAGAAGTGGACCGCCAGATGGAAGAATCGCTGGCCAAGCTCGAAAGTCTGCAAGGACAGAAGGTCGGCAAGGGCGAGAACCCGCTGCTGGTGAGCGTGCGTTCGGGCGCGAAGTTTTCGATGCCCGGCATGATGGACACGGTTCTCAACCTCGGTCTGAACGACCAGAGCGTCGAAGCGCTGGCCAAGCGTTCCAACAATCCGCGCTTTGCTTACGACTCCTATCGCCGCCTGATTCAGATGTTCGGCAACGTCGTGCTCGACATTGAGAAATCGGTCTTTGAAGAGATTTTCGACGGCAAGAAAAAGCAGAGAAAGGTCAATCTCGACACCGAACTGGACGCGAAGGCATTGAAGGAAATCAGCGCGGAATACAAGAAGGCCGTCAAGAAGCACACCAAGCTCGATTTCCCGCAGGATCCGCACGAGCAGTTGGTCATGGCGCGTGACGCTGTATTCCGTTCGTGGCAGAACGAGCGTGCAAAGACCTATCGCCGCATCAATAACATCGATGACATGCTCGGCACCGCTGTCAATGTGCAGGCAATGGTTTACGGCAACCTCGGTGACACCAGCGGCAGTGGCGTGGGTTTCACGCGCAACCCAGCGAATGGAGACAAAGAGTTCTTTGCTGAGTTCTTGATGAATGCCCAGGGCGAAGATGTTGTTTCCGGTGTTCGCACGCCGATGCTTATTTCGGAACTCAAAAAGATTATGCCGCAGGTATACGATCAGCTCCACGAGATTACGAGCCGATTGGAACAGCATTACCGCGATGTGCAGGACATCGAGTTCACTATCCAGGATGGCAAGCTCTACATGCTGCAGACGCGCAACGGCAAACGCACGGGAGTTGCCGCGGTTCGCGTGGCGTTGCAGATGGTGGAGGAAGGGCTCATTACCAAGGAAGAGGCCATCTTCCGCGTCGACCCCAATCAGTTGTATGACTTCCTGGTTCCACGGCTCGACGAAAAGGGGAGCAAGGTCGAAGTACTGGCGAAAGGCCTGCCGGCGTCTCCGGGTGCGGCGGTGGGACAGATTGTCTTTACCGCCGACGAAGCGGTCGAAAAAGCCGGACACGGGAAAAATGTGCCGGTCATTCTGGTGCGCGGCGAAACCACGCCGGAGGATATTCACGGCATGGAAGTCGCCAAGGGTATTCTGACCCAGCGCGGCGGCATGACGAGTCACGCGGCCGTTGTTACACGCGGCATGGGCAAGTGCTGCGTAGCGGGAGCCGGCGACATTGACGTTGATGACAAGGCGCGCGAGATGCGCGTCAAAGGCCAGACCTTCAAAGCGGGTGACTGGATTTCGCTCGATGGCACCACCGGCCGCGTCATCAAGGGGCAGCTCAAGACGCTTCCCCCAAAACCCGACGATCCTGAACTGCTTAAGTTCATGGAATGGGCTGAGCCTTACCGGACTATGAAAGTCCGCGCAAACGCGGATATTCCACGCGATGCCGTTCAGGCGCGAGCTTTTGGCGCCGAGGGCATTGGCCTTTGCCGCACCGAACACATGTTCTTTGGCGAAAAGAAGCTCCCGCATATGCGGGCTATGATTCTCGCTCGTGAGGAGAAGTACATTCCCGCCGCTCTTGCTGAGCATAACCGGAAACACGATACGCGATTGACCTTCAAACAGCTGGAACCGGACGTCCAATCCGAAGTTAAGCAGCGAGCCCAGGAACTAGCGAGGCGCGATGCTTTAAAAAAGCTGTTGCCGCTGCAGCGGAAAGATTTCATCGGCGTCTTCCGTGCCATGGACGGTTTCCCGGTCACGATTCGCACGCTCGACCCACCCCTGCACGAGTTCCTGCCGCGCCGTGAAGATCTAATGGTTGAGATCGCGTTGCTCGAAGCAAATAAACCGAAGTCGCCAAAACTGAAAGGACTGAAGGACCTCCTCAGCCGGGTCGAGCAACTTCACGAAGTCAACCCCATGCTCGGACATCGCGGTTGCCGGCTCGGGATCACCTATCCGGAGATTACCGAGATGCAGGCGCGTGCTATCTTCGAAGCCGCCGTCGCCGTTGCCAAGGCCGGCGTCAAGGTCTATCCCGAAGTGATGATCCCGCTCACCGCCACGCTGTACGAAATGGCGAACCAGGCGGCGATCGTCAACCGGGTGGCGAAGGAAGTCTTCGCAGAAAAGGGACGCACCGTCGAGTACCTGGTCGGCACGATGATCGAATTGCCGCGCGCCGCCCTGGTCGCCGATGAGATTGCCAAGGAAGCGCAGTTCTTCTCCTTCGGCACCAACGATCTCACGCAGACCACCTGGGGCTTCTCGCGCGACGATGTGAACAAGATCCTGCCGACCTACATCGCCGAGGGCATCATCAAGCAGGATCCGTTTGCCGTTCTCGATCGCGAAGGGGTTGGGCAGTTAGTCAAGATGGCGACCGAACGGGGACGCAAGACGCGTCCGAATCTGAAGGTTGGAATCTGCGGCGAGCACGGCGGCGAACCGTCGTCGGTCGAGTTCTGCTACCAGACGGGGCTCAACTACGTTTCCTGCTCACCGTTCCGGGTGCTCACCGCTCGGCTAGCGGCGGCCCAGGCGGCGGCCAGCGAAAAGCTGCAAAGCGACGCTGGACGAACCAAGTAAATCTGAAAGGGCATCGAGGCCGGATCGCCCTGGCCTCGATGCCCTTTTCTTGCCCGGAAGGCGATCGCCGGTCGCGCCGAAACCTCGCGGCGGATTCTACTGCACTTTTTGCAGGCGCGCGATCAGCTTCTGCGCCAGATTCTCTTCCGACTCGGACCACAGCACCCGCCCAGTTGCCCCCGAATTCTTCTCCACCTGCGCGGTAAACTCCACCAGTTTTTGTACGTTGCTCCGGACGTTCCGCTCCGTATCGGAGGTCAGCGCGACTTCTTCGTGAAGGAAGGACGTGTCCAACCCAAAATCGATTTGAATGTGTCCAGCTTGTTCCGCGGCGTGCTCTTCAAATTCCATCCCGTGCGCAATCAGGCGCACCAGCGACGGCTCCAATACCCATTTTTCTTTCTCCGTGCCCTCCGGAGGAGTCCACAAATCCCAATAGGCCTCGAACAGGTAGGCGTAGTCGTCGTGGAGAAGTTCCGCGACCACTTCCGCCGCATCTTCGGGCGTGGCGCCAGGATGGAAGCGGCGCTCCAAAATGGTCGGCTCACTCCACGAGACCGGCTGGACCGCGGCGTAGGTCACTCCGTTTCGCGCCGCAGAAAACGGAATTTGCCGAAGCACGCTGACCGTCCGCGGCAGAATCTCCGCCTCGTCAAAACTGGGAAACCACAGGCTCAAGTAAAGCGAATCAGCCATGGACGTATTCTAAATCGAAGCCGCGTTGGGTTCGGCGGAGAAGCGGCGAGCGCGTCTGGTTTTGACGCGGGGAAAACGCCCTGTTACCATGAACTTCGCCGGCAAACCACCATCTCAGCTGGAAACGTCCCCGTCGTCTAGCCTGGGCTAGGACATCGCCCTTTCACAGAAGTATCGGTACGTATTTACAACGACTTAGAAGAGGTAGGCGGCATGTAAGTCGTTGAAAGTCGGTCGAAGGTTAGGCAGACCCGTACCGTAACCCGTACCGTGCTAAAGGCTATCTTGGACTGGGCCCCGCACGTCGTGCTGATTCGCAGCAACCACCCAAGTTATCTTCGAAATGGTGTCGAACCGCCTTCTCCCGAACATTCCGTGACGACAATCACAGCGGAGGCACTTGCGCTGGTCTATCGTATAAGAGGTCAGGTGGCCCGTATGGCGGGTTCGTCTGTCATCGATTCATCGATCGTTGGTTCGTCTGGCATCAGTTCATCTCTCATCGAAGATGGTTTGCGCCGGGTAGCTCCGGAACAGTTGCGCGCCGCTCTCGCTGACTTTCTACCCAAAGGGGCCACGGCTGCCGAGCAGACCCGTACCATTGAAGCCGGGCTCCGAAGCCCTGCGGGCGCAGGCCTGCGGGACGCGATGGCGAGATGGATCGTCGACGAAATCGTTCCGGTGGAGAGGTTAGTTCCGCAGGCCTACGAGAACTGGCGTCCGCCGGTGCGGGATGCCATGATGTTCGTGGTGGCGCGGCTCTCGCCCGCGCGCCTCGCCCCTAAACTGCTGGAACAACTTGAGCTTCCGTTGAACACTTCCGCGGAACAGCGCTTGCTGCGGTTGATCGCAAGAGTCCCCGGCCTGCAGAAACTGGGACAAGTCATCGCCCGCAACCAGCACCTACGTCCGGCTCTGCGGAATGCGCTGGCCCGGCTGGAAAATGGAATTCGCGATGTCCGGCCGGAGGACGTAGTCACGATCATTCGACAAGAGCTGGGACCGCGGCTCGAAAAATACTCCGTCGACATCGCCCCGGTCATACTCTCGGAGGCCAGCGTCAGTGCGGTGGTGCGCTTCACTTGGCTTGACCCGGGCAGCGGACAGCGTGAACGCGGTGTTTTCAAAGTTCTGAAACCTCATATCCCGGAGTACTTTGCGGAAGACATGGACTATTTGCAGGGACTGGCTCAATACTTTGGGGACCAGCACCACCATTACGGATTTCCCGCGAAGCTGCTCCCCGATACCTTCAAGAAAGTCCGGCGCTTGCTGCGGCACGAGGTCAACTTTGTCCGCGAACAGAAGACGCTGCTCGAAGCATGGAGTCTCTATCGGTCGATGAAAGGAGTTCGCGTGCCGCGGCTGATTCAGCCCCTGTGTACATCCAGAATTACAGCTCTTACCGAGGAGCGCGGTATCAAGGTAACGAACGCGGCGGCTCGCCTGCCGGCCTCGCGACGCCGGAAGGTTGCCGAGCAACTCATCGAAGCTTTGGTCGCCGTCCCTCTTCTGGCGGCGCAGGAAGATGCCATTTTTCACGGCGATCCCCACGCCGGTAATCTGCTCTATAACAACCGTAGCGGCGAGCTGACGATCATCGACTGGGCGCTGAGGGAACGCTTGAGCCGCGATCAGCGCCGGCATCTCGCGCTTCTGTTTCTCATGGTGACCTTGCGCGATCCGGTGGGTACCTGCAATGAAGTCTTGGCACTCAGTCAACAGCACATCCGAAGCGCTTCAGCACGGGGGCGGATGGTTGCGGAGTTCATCACGCGTTTTCTTGACGAACTGCCGGTCGTGCCCAGTGGCGTGGATGCGATGGTGCTCCTGGAACGACTCGCTATGAAGGGTGTCAAGTTCCCCGGACCGCTGATCATGTTGTCCAAGGTGATGTTCACATTGGATGGGATCCTGGGCGACGTCGGAGGATCGAGCAGCGGTGTGGGCTTCGGTTTAACCATTGCGCGTCACGTTGCTCAGCATTGGATCAGCAATCGCAAAGAGTTCCGCTCGCCGCTGAAGACCAGGGACTGGATCACGCTGCAGTGCAGCGCCTTGCTTTACTCCAGCCGTCTGTGGCTGCAGGGAGAGCAGGCACTGTTGGACCGCTTGCTGCCCGGGGGTTCGACGGCACGCCGCGCATCAGGGTGAGGCATGAGAAGCAACTGAGGGGAAATCGTTCCCAGCGTTCTCGTCCCGTGCTTTGTCGTTCCAGTCCGTCTCTGCCGCTAGAGGGATAAAACTCATCGCCCGTTCGGCGAGCGCGGTGATAGTCAAGCTGGGATTCACCCCGAGGTTGGCCGCCACTACGGATCCATCACAGATGTACATGTTTTTGTAATTGAAGACGCGGTGGCGAGAGTCAACCACGCCGTGGGTGGAAGAATCGGCAATCACGCACCCTCCGATACAGTGCGCCGTGCCCGGAACGTTGAACAGGATCTCCGGCAGCATGCTCATGGGAAAACCGCCGGTGAGTTGCGCCAGTGTCTGGGCGAACTGGTTGGCTTTCGGAATATAGGTCGGCACCTTCTCGCCCCGGCTGACCAGAAACTTCCTGAACGGCCAGAACCAGGGGCGTTGCCAGCGCATCTCGATCTCTCCCTCCAGCGTCTGCATGCAAAGCAGAATCACAAACTCCCGGGCCCATCCCAACGGTTGCAGCACCCGCACGGTCCTGAACGGGTGGCGGAGCAGAGAGACCATAACGTTCTTCAGCCAGAGTGCAATCCGCTGCGGACCAGGGCGGCCATCGGTCAGGATGGTGGTCAGAAACCCCATTGCGTCGGAACCACTGGGATAGCGAACTGCTTCAATGTGGGTATGCTCGTCAATATAAACGCCGGAGCCGATCGCTATACCCTGCGACACATCCTGGGAGTAGCCCGGCGTGCGTGCTCCGATAAGCGATTCGGAATTGGTGCGCACGTGTTGGCCCAACTGGCTGCTGATAGCCGGCAATGAGCTCTTTTCTTTGAGATGGAAAAGAAGCTCCGTCGTGCCCAGCGACGAGGCGGAGAAGACCACTCCGCGGCAGGTGAACCGCCGAGGCTGGCGGCGAATCCACGCGGTGGACTTGACGGTGCATACTTCGTATCCGGCGCTGCCGTCGCTGGTGCCCTGCAGCGGTTTGACGTCGACCACTCTTGTTTCGGGAAAGATCCGGGCTCCGCGCTTTTCAGCCAGGTACAGATAACCAAGGTCCAGCGTATTTTTCGCGCCATACCGGCAACCCATCATGCAGCCACCGCAGCCAATGCAGGTGGTTCGCGCCGGACCTTCGCCACCGAAATATGGATCAGGGAAGGTCTTGCCGCCCGGCTCTCCCTCCGCAGGCTGGAAGATGCTCACCTTCGTAGCATAGAAAGTATGCCCCGAGCCCGAGGCTTCGGCGGCTTTCTTCAGGAGAAGGTCAGCGGGTCCGAGGATTCTGTTTTCCGTTACACCCAGCATCCGAGATGCGGTTTCGTAGTGCTGGGGCATTTCCGCTTTCCAATCGGACAATCCTGTCCAAGAGCCGGCTCCCCATATTTTCTCGGGAGGCTGAAGCAAGGTACAGGCGTAGGTGATGGATCCACCACCGACCGCGCTGCCGTGGAAAATAGTTGCGTGTCTGAAGAACTGAATGTTGAAGAAGCCGCGCAGGCCGAGGTTGGGCCGCCAAATCCAGCGATGGATGGACCAACTGGTGTGTGGCAGATTGTCCGGCGTCCAGCGCCGGCCCATCTCCATGACCGCGACCCGATACCCCTTTTCCGCCAGCCGAAGGGCCGAAACACTGCCACCGAAGCCCGAACCGATAACGATGAAGTCAAAATCGAAGTGGCGTTTGCGGGACCCCATAGATTCCTCGTCGCTCGGTTCCAGATTTCTTGCGATATTCCTTGTGATCGTTCTATTCACAACGTGACCGTCTCCATTTTCTTCTGCCTTCGAACCTTTGCATCAATCACTTGCCCAATCCTGCGCAGCGCTTCGGCACTCTGCGGCGAATCGAGTCCAAACATCTGAAAGTCGTGGGTCATGTCCTCCCAAGTTTCGAGGACGACATCCGCTCCCTGCTTCTGGGTCCGATCCGCGAAGGCTTGAATGCTCGCGTACAAAATTTCGACGCGGCCAGCCTGGATATAGATCGGAGGAAGTCCGCGCAGGTCAGCCCATAGTGGCGACACGAGCGGATTCCGGCGCTCGGAGGAGTCGCAGTACCAGTCCGCCCACTGCTCCAGCATTCGCTTTTCAATCCAGTCAAACTCGCCTTTGCCGGTGAGGTCGGTTTCGAAGTCAGTGGGCGGGGAGAGCGCAATCGCCAGTGCCGGCAGAGGAAGATTCGACTCCCGTGCCGCCAGAAGCAAAGCCAGCGTCAGATTAGCGCCAGCCGAGTCGCCGGCAATAATCAGACGGTCAGGATCGGCGCCGCCCTCCAGCATCCAACGGTAGGCGTTGAGCGCGTCTTCAAGCTGTGCCGGGAACCGATGTTCCGGGGAGAGACGGTAATCGAGCGCAAAGGTTCTGGATTTCGCAGCCTGCGTGATGAGCGCGATAAAATTGGCGTAGGACTGCGGATAAAACGAGTATCCGCCGCCATGAAAATACAGGACGCTCACGCGCGGCTCAGTGTTCTTTCCGGCAAGGTTCTGACCGGCAAAGTTCTTGCCGGCGAACCAACTTCCCTTGAACTTTTCCTGCACGACCGGAGTAATGCTTACTTCGGACAACTCCGGTGAACTAATCACGACCGAGTCAAGATAGCGGCGTGCTTCCTTCACATCGCCCATCTGGAAGGCAGCGAGCGTCTGCCGCTTCGCCACTTGTGTGGCCAGTTCCAAGAACCGGCTCCAACTGGGCAGGCGTGGACCCTTGAGCGCTCGGCGAGCAGATACTTCGAGAACGGATTGGCTCAGTTCGGCGGCGCTGCGGAGGCGGTAGCGAAGTGGGCCTCTGAAATGTATCCGGGCAGTCATGCCAAGCACCAATCCTCTACACGCACAGGGAATCCGCGTCGGGAACGTAAACCGGGATCCGCAAACGAACCGGCGGATGCGGCGGCGGAGCAGCGACCACGGTGCGCACGATGTTGTCCGCAGGTTGCCACCAGCCGTGGAAGACTTGATCTCCGGCATGGCGCCCGCCTGTATAACGAATCCGGAGTTGGCTCCAGCCATAGAGGTCGAACGACGTGGCGCAAGGGATAACGATCACCGATCGGGTGTCGAGTCGTAGGCCCTCGCGCAACGCCTTGAGCGCACTCTCTTTCCCGCTCCAAAGCAGAGCCAGGAGGCGGGGCCGGTCCGCCGCAGACGCGTGCGCGACCAGCGCTTGCTCTTCGAGGGTGAAATAATCGGCGACAAAAGCATCGCTACGGGGCTCGATCATTTCCAGATCACAGCCCAACTTCACGTCGGACATCGCCACGGCGCAAGCTGAGACATTGCAGCGGTGGCTGATTGAAATCGTGACCGCCGCCGGCTGGCCCTCGAAGAAGACCTCGGGCGCACCGGACGGGGCCGCGCATATTTCTATTTTCTTAAAGACGGGAGGAAGAGGAGGCACATCCAGGATAACGGACAGGGCGCATTTCGCCGTCCAGCGTCCCAACCGCCAGTCGCCACGGCGCTTGGCAAAGCGCATGCCGTTCAGGCAGGCGGCTTCGTTTGCGTTCAGCCAATCATTCTCCGCGGGAACGTCCGCTTCGGTTTGTTCCAACCAATACACGTTCATCAAACTCACCTGGGCCGAGATTAGGCCGCCACCGGAACCTCAGTTTTCGCCATTCTGGTTTCCGATTTCTTGGATTGCGATCTTTCCTCTTTCTCCATACCACGTTCGACTGCATGGATGAGATAAGGACGCAGGTTGGCGGGCGGAATAATGTAATGGAGAGCACCCACGTCGAGAGCCCGCTGCACGCTGTGCACGCGGTCAAAGGCGGAGGCCATCTCTCCCAGCTTCTCGGAGTGTACGATTTTGAAGAGTTCGTCCCACTGAGCGCGCAACCGGCCTTTCTCCGCGCCGTCCGCCTGGGCGAGCGCCTGGCTCAGCGCCTGCAGGCGCGCATCTTTGCGGGCCCTGGCTTCGACCTCACCGGCGAAGACCACGGCTGCCGCCGGAGCGCCGCCGATGACAGAGGCATACGTTCCCTCCAAGGCGGCCACTTCGAAGTTTTCATTCAGCGTCCGCGAGAACACCACGTAAGCGCCACCGTGATAGCGAGAGATCACACAAAAAACAATGGGACCTTTGAAGTTGACCACCGCCCTCCCAATCTCGGCGCCGTACTCAAGTTGCAGCCTGCGCATCGACTCCGGCGAGCCATCAAAACCGGAGAGGTTGGCCAGGAGCACCACCGGTCGATTGTTGCTCGCCGCGTTGATGGCGCGCGCCACTTTCTTGGAGGATTGCGGGAAGAGTGTGCCAGAGGTCCACTGATCTGGCCCGTCGGCGGGGACAAATCCTAACCGCGGTACTGGCCGGGATTCGATGCCGATCAGACAAACGGGATAGCCACCGAGATGGGCATCCCACACGACCGCAGTTTCTGCTGCGCGCATGCCGGCCCACCGTTCGAGGGGTGCATGGTCCTGGTCTACGGCCGCCATCATCACTTTGCGAATATCAAACGATTTCTTGCGACCAGGGTTGGTCTCGTCCGACAAGATGTCGCCGACCAGTTCGAAGCTATCTTCGTTATTGTTATTGCCATTGCCATTCCTGCCGTGAGGATAAAGTCGCACATCTCGATCGAGGGGATCGGCAGTCGCGGCCCGCCGGGGGAAACGCTCGCCGGGCGCCACGTAGGTGTGGTCGTAGTGGCGCAACAGAATGTGGCACGCCTCATCGATATCGCGGGCCCAGTACTGCGCCTGGCCGTTGATACCCATGATGCGATCGTAACCGCCTATCCCTTGATTGTCCTCGGCGGAGATACTGCCGGAGAACTCTAACGCACGCTTGCCGGTGAGCACCATCGCCGCTTTCGGCGTCATGATCAAAATGCCCCGGGTGTGCATGAGCATGGTGGCCTCGGCGTTCCAGTACGGCTGCGCGCCGACGTTGATCCCATTCACCACTAGATTCACTTCGCCGCCTGCCTGCGTGAACTCGATCAAGGCGCGTAGGACGCGGGCAATCCAATCCATGTTTTCCACTCCGCTATCCATCGAGATCTTGGCGCCGGCGGAGATGGGGAACCATTCCAGGGGAACGCGCTTCGCTTGAGCCAGATCTAAGGCTGCGAGAATGCGTCGGCATTCCGGTTCGGCGAGGGCGCCCAGGTCCTTGCTTGGGTCGCCCAGCAACACCACACGTGTCATGCCTTCCGGATACTTGGCTGTGAAGTTGCGGATGATGCCAACGATGATGTTGGCTTTGTTTTGACCATAGGGGCGATCGACGGCGACCAGACGGCCTTCAGAGTCAAGATCATGCTCGACAAAGTCGCCAGCGGGAAATTCCGCCCGCGTGTATTCCAGAGCCGGCGTGAGCATTTTGATGATCTCGTAAGGGTAGATGAGCCCGCGCTGGCGCATGCGGACGACTTTCTGGTCGTATTCGGTCAGCGGTTTGATGGGTTGTAGTTGGCCGCCAGGCCGGAAAGTGATGAGCATGCCGCTGCCGCCCGGACTCGAGATGCGCACCACCATATCGCGCAACTCTCCGGTCGCCGGACTGGGAATGCGGGCGCGCACTATCACTTGTTCCAACCCCAGGCCTTCGGTGGCGGGCGCAAGTTTACGGACAATATCCCGCAATTCATCCCGCGTAAGATTGAACGGCGGCCACACGTTAAGCAGTATGCGATTCCAATGGAGGCGTTGATAGGTCGGCCGCCGCGACTGAAACAGCCGGATGCCAGCCATCGCTTCCATTAACATGCGCTCCAGTTGCGGCAGTTGCACGATGCGACCTGCCTCATCTCGCACTGGAGTCGCGTCGCGTACTTCCGCGCACGCGAACAACCGCTCATCCTTCGGGTTATCGCGGGCCACGGCATGGAGCAGGTATACGTCTTCGACCGACGGCAGCCGTTCAATCTTGAAATTGGCGAGCCGCCAGAGATGCAGCCGTTTCCCCATCATGGGGTGGATTCCGCGGTAGAGTTTCTCCTCTTCATAGGTATTCCCGCTTGCGGGGCGATAGGTGAAATGCATGCCGGCTATACCTAGGCCGTGACCGGCGCCGGCCGCTGTCGCTACGATGCGCCGGATGGAGCGCGGGAAGCCAGCCTGGTTGAGCACCGAGCGCACTTCCTGCTCGGTGGCCTCCGCGTCGCCCAACTTGCCGGAATGGAAAACGTAAAAGTCGATGACGATGTCGTGGTCTGCCGGGACTTCCGCGATCATTGGAAACAGCGTCCGGGCCGCCTCCGCGAGTCGGGAGTACTCGGCGTGCGTCGTGAACACGTGAATGCGCTTTCCCTCATGATCGTACTCAGCCAATGCGCAGCACTGTCCGTCCACAGTCACGGAGCGAAAGTTCGTCAGCTTTCGAATCCTGTAGTAGCGCCAGGTCAGCGCCTCCAACATCAATCTGCGCATGGCTTGGTCGGCGGTCGCGAACCGGCTGGAGATCAGGTTGAACAGCGGCTGCGGACATTCGACCAACGCGCGGACTCTCTCGTGGCGGTCCGAGGCGTCGGGATTGGCAGCCAAATAGGTGAGGTGTTGCTCCATTTGCTCATACACCTGTTGACGAGCCCGCTCAAACAGCGCTTGGTCGAAGTAGCGATAACGCACTTCGCGGGCCAGGTCGGTGACCGCGGGAAAGAGCCCATTAGTCATGGAGGCCATCCGGTCGAGGAGCGTCCGAAAGGATTCCTCAGCGTGCGGCGACAGCGTCGGGGCGCGCCGCAGGCGTCGTTCGAGTACGCCCACTATGGGCGCGATTTGCTGCTCCACGCGTTGATGCGATTTGTAGATCCAAAGCAAGGCCTCTTCGAGTTCAGGGGAGCGCTCCAGCGTCTGCACACCGTAGTGAGCGAGTGCGCGTTGGAGCGCACTGACAAAGGCTGACGGGAGTCCTTCACCGCAGGTCTCCAGCATGCGCAAGTAGGAAAACAGATAGGCCTCGGCGCTGGGCTCCTCACCGCTGGCCCGATGGTTTACCCCCGGCTCGCGTTGGAACAGGGAACGTATGTCCACAAAGATGTTGAGGATCTCATGTTCGCGCTCTCTAAGTTCGTCGCTATCCACGGGGCAATTCTGGCTCCATTCGGCGAGCAGACCCGCGGTTTGTTTGGGATCGACGTCAAATCCCAACATGAGCTGGCGGAGTTCATCCAGGCTCTGATGGCCGCTGGATGGGATGGCTTTTGTGTTTCCATCCGAGGCGAGCGACTCGCCAAACACCACTCGCTCCGCGGTCGCAACGGTATCGTCACCGACGTCGGGGTCGATCTGCAGGAGTGGAGTTCCGGTGTCCACCTGCAGGTTGGGTACGGTCATCACTTGCCGGACTTTTCCGGAAAATGGGGCCACAACCTGCGTTTCCATTTTCATCGCTTCCAGCACAGCCAGGCGGTCCCCAGCTGCAACCGTGTCGCCCGGCTTGACCAGAACGGAAACCACCACCGCCGGCGCCGGCGCGTGCACCACGCCCCCGTCGTCGCGATTAATCTGGTGCGATTCACCATCGACTTCGATCCGGTAACTCAGTCCCTGGACCACAGAGACGATGCGACGACGGCGTCCGAAGACAGTGAGCCAAGATTCGAAATGACCCAACCGGTCGATCTGGGCATCGATGCGCGCCCCATTCACCTCGACGCGGTATCGCTGGGGGCCGAGGCGAAAAGTCTTAGGCGAGTAGGAACGGCCTCGATAGCGTAGTTGCGCAGTCAGGCCTACCTCACTCCGGACCTGCGGCCGCCCGCGCACCGCCGACGCATAAAACTGCTTCTGCTCCACCGCCAACTGGGTGTCGTAGGCCTCGATCGCGGCTTGAACCAGAGCCACGTCGGCGTAACGCCTGGAGAGGTGCTCACCGGTTGCCGTCAAGTGGTCCAGCCATCCAACGTGTACCTCTCCGCACTGCACATCGAGACGGTTCAGCAATCCCAGCAAGAACGCTTTGTTACTGGCTCCGCCCTTGATCACCACAACGCTCTCGCTCAGTGCCCGCTGCAGGCGGGAAAGCGCTTCTTGCCGGTTCTTGCCGTAGGCAATGATCTTGGCGATCATCGAGTCGAACTCGGCTGGGATGGTATCGCCTTCCGCCACTCCAGTGTCGATGCGCACCCCGGGCCCTGGCGGAATTCTGAACCGCTCAATCACGCCCGGAGCCGGAGCAAAGCCGTTGTCCGGATCTTCCGCATTCAACCGGACCTCAATGGCATGACCGGTGGTGCGCGGCGGTTCGCCTTCGAGGCGGCCGCCGCGCGCGACATGGATCTGAAGCTTCACCAGATCGAGCCCGGTCGTGCATTCGGTCACCGGATGTTCCACCTGCAACCGGGTGTTCATCTCCATGAACGCGAAATGGTTGCTTTCCGGTTGGTAGAGGAATTCGACAGTGCCAGCGTTGTGATAGCCCGTTGCTTGACTCAAGCGCACCGCCGCCTCGCGCAGCGCCTGATCTTGCTCCGGAGAAAGCGCCGGCGAGGGCGCTTCTTCGAGGATCTTCTGGTGGCGTCGCTGGATGGTGCAGTCGCGCACGCCAGCGGCCCACGTCGTCCCGTAGTGGTCAGCAATGATTTGGACTTCGACGTGGCGTGCGCCTTGCACCAGTTGCTCCAGGAAAACGGTTGGGTCGCCAAAGGCCTTGAACGCTTCGGCGCGGGCACTGGCAAAGGCTTGCGGAAGCTGGTCTACGGAATGCACCAGGCGAATCCCGTGGCCACCGCCTCCGGCAGTGGCCTTAATAAGGAGCGGATAACCAAGGCGTTCGGCATGGCCCTGGGCGTCGGCGAGGGTTTCCACCGGCCCATTGCTCCAGGGCGCTACCGGTATCTGCGCCTGCTCGGCAATTCGTTTTGAGGCGATCTTGTCGCCCACACGCCGCATCACATCGCCGTCGGGGCCGATGAACACGATGCCCAGTTCGCGGCAAAGGTCGGCGAAGGCGGCGTGCTCGGCCACAAAACCCCATCCTACCCAGACCGCGTCCGCGCGCGCGACCGCCAGCGCTCGTTCGATCCGGCCATAGTCGACATAACTGCTCTTGGGGTGCTGCGTGGTTGGATCGAGGATGTGAGCGGGACCGAGACACACTGCCTCGTCCGCCTCACGCACAAACATGCTACGACGGTCAGGCTCAGTGAACAGCGCGATCGTGCGCAACGACGTACCGTGTTCTTGATTGAAATCGCGGGTCGCGTGGATGAAACGCATGGCGGCTTCGCCGCGATTCACGATAGCCACACGTTGAAATGTATTTTCCATAAGTCCTCCGATCAGCAGATCGTCAGGACAAAGTCGTCAGGACAACCAACTCATGTTCATCAGGCGGCGACGGTTTCCATCCACATCGCATCCTGTAGTGCCTTCAACCCTTCGACATCCACTGCGCCGGGAACCGCTACCGTGCGGTAGCCGCCAAGGTGCAAGTACCGGTTTCCCTTCGAATCCACAACCTCTGCATCGAAGCTGCTGTGATCCTGGTTGGGAGTAACCACGGCATATAAACGAATGTTTGCCAATTCGGAAGCAACTGATGATGAAACTCGATCGATGCGTTGCGGCAGACCCATGCGGCCCTGCGTGCCCATCTCCCAGAGCCCGGCAGTTTGGAAGCAAAGCTCAATCAGACGCGGCGCCACAATTGTCTGTAGCTCGGACGGCAGATGATTTGCCGGCAAGCCTTTTGCCAGCAGCCCGACCATGCGATGTCCGTCCCACCACGCCCGCTCTAGAACCTGATATGCGGGGCCGTGGAAGTAGAGGCGATAGATGTCGGCGGCTTCGATGACCTGTCCTTCCGGCACGCCCAGTGTCGGCGCAGTGACGACCTTGAGCGCCTGTTTTGTGAGTCGAACCCGGGCGGTAAAGTGCGTTGTTATTTGGGGTTCGCTCTGGTTGGGGAGCGGCCTGCGACCGGTCAAGCGGCAGTCCGCCAACAAAACGTCGTGCTGCGGGTACACGACTGCCTCGACCGTCACCATGCGCGGTTCGTTCCGATAGAACTTGAACGGCGCCAGGAAGTTTACGTCTTCGATCGCCGCAACATGCCAGCCGGGAAGCAGGCATAGCGCAGCTTCGGCAAACGCCTCGACGCCCATGACTCCGGGCAGCACTGGTGTGCCGTCGATCTGATGATCATGCAGGAAAGGTTGAATGGCTGGGTCCAGCGTCGTCTCGATTTTGAGGCCACTCTGCTGACACATACTCGCGATCTTTCCGATCATCGGTCCTAACCCCATTGGTCCTTGCGCCGGGAAACTCTTCGACGCTTCAGCCGCGGATGTATCCAGTCCCCCAGTGGCATCCCACTCGTTCAGCAGAACACCGAGACGCTGGCCGATGACAACTTCACCCTTGGTGCCTCCCGCAGTGAGTTCACGGCGAATCAAAGGAATCCCCGCCTCCGGTGGCAGCATGTCGATGCCTGCCAGTTCCATCATCTTGGGGATGGAGCCGCGCGTGGCCATGCCCATGCCACCCCATGCTGTCCAGTCGATGACGATGCCGCGCGTCGCCGGCCGCGTGGTGCGGAAGCTTGACGTGATCTTGCACAGCAGGTCGTTAGCCGAGCTGTAATCCGTTTGTCCTGCGTTGCCAAAGCGTCCGGCAATCGAACTGAACGCCACTGTCGCCCCGAGGGGCATGTCGCCGATGGCATGCAGAAGATTGAACCAGCCGTCGCTCTTGACGTCGAAGACCAGGTCGAATTCACGCGCATCCTTGTCCGGCAGGAAATGGCTGCGCTCCGTGCCAGCCGCGTGTAACAGCACGTCGATCCGACCGCTGCGCTCGCGGACCTGTTGGATGATTTTCGCAACGGCGTCTGCCTCGGTGAGGTTGACGCTGAAGTAATGCGCCGTACCGCCGGCGGCCCGCACGGCAGCAATCGCGCTGCAGGCGGCCTGTGCCCGCTCGAGCGCGGCCAATTCTTTTTCCACCAGGGTCGGCGTGGCGCGCTCGCCGCGGGCCTGGATGCGCGCGAAGAGATCCCGCTTGAGGCTGTCCTTGTCAGTCACGAAGCGTTTGAGATCGGGATTCTCCGGATCAGGCTCGGGCACCAAGTCGAGCAGGTAGAACGTGCCTCCGGAGGCCGTCGCTAAATCGGCGGTGATGGCCGAGACAATACTTCCGGCCGCGCCGGTGACGACAAAGATGGTGTTGCTGTCCAAAGTTAGACCGGGAATGCCGTCGGTAGCGGGTTGCTCTTGCAGCCCAACCGTCCAACGCAGCCCTTCCTTGTAACCAATTTCGACCGCGCCGGGATCGCGCAGGGTTTCCTCAATCAGGATGTCTGCGACTTCTGACGGCTCTCGTTCCGCTTCAAAGTCGACCGCCTTGACCAGAGCGTCCAACCGCTCTCGCTTATACGTTTTGGTGAAGCCCACGACCGCGCCGCCTAACGGCGCGCTGGCGCCGGCTTCATCGTAGCCATGCTGACCACCCAACCGGGTCGCCGACACAAGAAACGTGCCCGGTGCCGCGATTTGCTCGTAGAGAATGCGCATGGTCGCACACAGCGACTTGACACGCACCCGCAGGGCTTCATGCCAACTGGCGAGGTCCATGGCACTGAGGGCTCCCTCGTTGTCCAGCGCCGGAAGCCAGTAGATGCCGTGCACCGGACCCGCAGCCAGCCAGGTCTTGAGGCGCTTGGCCAAGGTGTCAGCTTCCGGCGCACCCTCGATGTGGAGAGCTTCCACACCTAAAGTCTTTAGCCGTTGCGCCAGCGCGTCTCCTACACCAGATTTATCCGGCATAATGACCACTCGACGACCGGACCCGAGCGTCACACCTGTGGGCTTGCAAAGGGCGAGCGGTGGACGCAAGTTGGGAACAGGCACACGGCGCGGAATGCGATTGGCGGCGTCGAAGCTGGTCGGGATCGGACGCGGAGTTGTACTCGACTTCAAACCCGAAGTGGCAGACACGGCCGGCTTTTTCTGCGCCGGTGTCGGCTGGTCTGGGGCGGCGGAAGCGCTTGGAACTTCAACTTTCGCCAAGCTGGGCTGCCGGTCGTGAGCGAACTTGATCACGTGAGCCAAGGTAGGGAAGTCGCGCAGCTTGAGCTGCTCATCGCGCGGAATGTTGTACGCCGCTCGCACGGCCGCGAACATCTCCGCTTGCTTGACGGTGTCGACCCCGAGGTCCGCTTCCAGATCCAGATCCAGGTCCAGCATATCTTTCGGATAGCCGGTCTTCTCGGCCACGATCTCCAGCACTTTTTCCTTAATCACGTCTTCAGTCGCCGCTTGGGCCACAACCGGTTCCGGCACAGGCAGAGGCGGCTCACTGATAGCGGGTGAAGTTGGAGCCGCCGGCATGCCAGCTAGGTCGGGACGCTTCTCATAGACGAAGCGGATGACGTGCGCCAGCGTGGGGTAATCGCGCAGCTTGCGGTTCTCGTCGCGCGGTATGTTATAGGTGGCTCGGATGGCTGCAAACATTTCCGCTTGTTTGACGGTATCGACGCCGAGGTCGGCTTCGAGGTCGAGATCCAGGTCCAACATGTCTTGTGGATAGCCGGTTTTCTCCATCACCAGCGCGAGGACGCGTTCTTTGACGTCATCGTGTGCGGAGACCGGCGCCGATGTCGCGGTCGGCGCCGGTTCCTCAGCGACCACAACGGTCTGCGGAGTGGCAGGTTTTACGTCCTTCGCAACCGCTGGGGCTGCTGCCAGGTCGGGGCGCTTGTCATGCACGAAACGGATGACGTGCGCTAATGTCGGATAGTCGCGCAGCTTGCGGTTCTCGTCGCGCGCAATACTGTAAGACTCACGGATGGCTGCAAAGACCTCCGCCTGCTTAACTGTGTCGACGCCGAGATCGGCTTCGAGGTCGAGATCCAGATCGAGCATGTCAACCGGATAACCGGTCTTCTCGGCGACCACAGCCAGCACGCGTTCTTTCACCGGATCGACCTTTGGATCGAAGGTTGGATCGCCCTGGGCCGCCAGTTTTGGCAGTGCGGAAGGAGCGGCAGCGGTGACTGGAACCTTAGGCGCCGGTTCAGCGACCGCGATGAGCGGCGCTGGATCCGGGTTTACGATGACGACTGGCGTGAGCGGCGCTGCCTGCGGCGTGCGGGTTGGCACCGTCGTTGTTGCGGTTGTGGTTCGTGACGCTGGAGCGGCTTCGGAGACCCGCGCTGCCGACCCTTGGTCGCGCACGCGCAGCGTGCGATGGACCACTTCCAGATCAGCGACTGGACAGCCCGCGATGTTACTCAGCCAGGCATTCCAAGCGGTGTCGTCGGCGATGCGGTAGGCATAGCCCAGAGCGTTCGAGCCGCGACGGATGCCGTCTTTCGTTTTCATCCAATGCAGCAGCACCATACTGATCTGCGAACCGAATCCCGCTCCCAGGTGTATGGCGTACTCGACGGGATAGGAGCCGCCTTTCGACAGGTTCAACTCTCCGAGTTCGGGGTCAACTTCCTTGAAGTTCGCGACCGGAGGCACGCAACCGGTTTCGAGCGCCTTGACCGCGACAACATCTTCGATGCCGGTGGCCATGGCGTGGCCGGTGAAGCCCTTGGTGTTGGCGATTACGATGCGATCCGCCACGTCGCCGAAAACGCGACGAAGCGCGTGGATTTCTGCGGAGGCGCTGCCGCCGCGCGCCGGTGTGTAGGTTTCATGCGAAACAAAAACTGTTTGTGGCGCAATCTGGTCACGTGAAATGCCGCTGTGCGCTTCGGCTTTAGCCACAAGGGCTTCCATCACCTGGCCGATGTGCTGGACATCGAGACGAGTACCGTGGAAGGCGCTGTTGCCGGTCACGGTGGCCAGCACCTCGCAGATAGGGTCTATTCCGCGCTCACGCGCAGCTTCGGCGCTCTCTACCACCAGAGCCGCGGCGCCCATGCCGATAATCATGCCGTGCCGCCGGCGGTCGAATGGAATGGCGGCATCTGCAACGACTTCGTCGGTGGCTGCGGCGCCACTGGCCAGGAAGCCAGCGCCCATCCAATCGATCAGATGGTCGGAGGTAACGTCGTCGGCCGAAATGACGATCACGCGGCTGCACCGGCCAGCGTGAATCCAGTCTTGCGCCAGCGATACCGCCTGCGTGGTGCTCGCGCAGGCGGAGTTGATTTGAGTGTTGGGGCCACGGGCACCGATGAATTCGGCGAATTGCGAATGCCCCATGGACAAAACCCGGAGCAGGAAGCGCCGGTTGAAAACGTACGGTTCTTTGTCGATGGCGGCACGCAACTCTTCGATCCGCCGGTTTATTTCCTGCACAAGATTCGAGTGACCATTCCCTTCAACCGCCCGGGCGAGCAGGCTTTCGAGCTTGGCCAACTGCTCTCGGCGTTCGTGATCGGCGTAGTAGCGCGCCATCTCATCCGCGAGCGAGTCCAGCCCGGGGAAAGCGGAAGCAAAAATCACACCGGTATCGTCACGCAGAGACTCGGGCAGTCCCCACCGCTCCGGCAATTGCGTGCCTTTGGTTGTGGTCTTGTAGCGCATGACCAGCGGAATGCCAGCGTCGCGCAATGCATCGAGGCCGGCTGCGATCGCCAGTTGGGTGACGCGGTCAAGGGCGCCCACACGTTCGGCGGAAATTCCGAACTCATTTTCAAGATCGAAAGCGCCTCCACGGCCTGCCAGCTTGATGACATCCGCGACACTATTAAGGGTTTCAAACGTTGGTTCTCCGTTCTCGCTTTTCACCAGGCGCGTGATGTGTTTGTCGAGCATGGCGTGCCGAAAACGCGCGGGGATCGAATCGATGAACTGATCGCCCCGCAGAATGCGGCCGATGTTGGCGTCATCGAAGATGCGCTCGGTTCCGGGCAGGCCTAACGCCGCGCCTGTGATGACCACGGGCTCAGAGGAGGAGTGCCCATTCTTGCCGTGGTAGATCTCGTAACCGCGATCGAGAACGTCGGCGAATAAACGGCCGAGTTCGTTGTAGCGATGGCCGTTCGATGCCGTCGGTGTGTTGGGGGATACGCCTGTCACGGATGCTGCCACGGGGATTGGTTTGGATGTTTTCGCCAGCGGGGGAACAGCCGACACGCCCATCACCGATGTTTCGGACGAGGCCTCCGCAGTCCCACGCCCCAGCCCCGCCGCATACAGCCCGCACAGCGCCTGGTTGAACGCGACGATGTCGCCAACCTTTGGATGATTCGTAAACAACGAAACCACATCGTCATGGCCGCCGAGCACATCCTCGGCAAATCCCTGCAGCGCCTTCTTCGGTCCGACCTCGACAAACATGCGAGCCCCGGCTTCGTACAGAGTGCGCAAGCCCTTGACGAACTGCACCGGAGCAGCGACCTGCTGGGTGAGAATGTCGAGCATCCGGGGTACGACGTCGGGCCCTGTGGGATAAAACTCACCGTTGGTGTTGGCGACGATCGGCAAACGCGGTGATGCGAGGTGCAGCCGCTCCAGAACGCGCCGCAGCGGTTCGCTCGCTCCAGCCACAATCGAGGTGTGGAAGGCGTGGCTGACAGTGAGCGAGGCCACGTCATAGCCAGCCTTTTGGAAGGCTTCCATAGCTTGTTCGACTGCCTTGCTCCCGCCACCGATCACTGCCTGGTGGTTGCTGTTGACATTGGCGATCACAACGTTGCCGTCGATCATTTTCAGAATTCGTTCGATTTCTTCGAGCGGAGCAAATACGGCGGCCATGCGCCCGTTGTCTTCCATGGCGACCTGGGTCATGCCGCGGCCGCGTGCGCTGACCGCTTCGAGGGAATCTTTAAATGGAAGGCCGCCCGCTGCGACCAGCGCGCCGTATTCGCCCAGACTGTGCCCCATCGTGAAGTCCGGTTCAATGCCGTATGCCGCGAGAAGTCGAGTCATCGCGAGGTCGGTCGCCAGCACGGCTGGTTGAGTGATCGCGGTTTGCCGCAGATCATCTTCGGCCTTCGCGACCGCGTTGGCATCGGTTCGATCAATGAAGATGAACTTGCTGAGTGGTTTGCCGAGCAGCGGTGTCATGATGCGATCGGCTTCGGCAAAGGTTTCGGCAACAATCGGTTCCGTCGTCCGAAGCGTCTCCATCATGTTCACGTACTGCGAGCCTTGACCGGTATACAGGAACGCCACTTTGGGAGCGGGACCGTGGCCGCGGAAGATGCCTTGTGCTCGCAGCACTTTCCACACCGCCGGCTGATTGGCCGCCAGCGCTTTGAGTGCATTGCCTGCTTTGTCCGCCAGTTCGGTGGCGTTGGCATAGTCGATGGCCAGGCGCTCAGGTGCGCGCAGGTCCGATCCCGACGGTGCAGTTGGCAGCGGTGCATGGCCCGCTTGGGCCTCCTTCCCCACCGCGCGCAAGCGCTCGGCGAGTTCGGCTTCGGCAGCGGCGCCGATTACCAGTGCTCCGCGTAAGGGAGCTTTACAAGAAGAGTTAAGAGTGCGGGAGACATCTTGTGTATCCATGATTGGCTCTTTCGCTTGTCGCGGTATGTCACTGACCGCCACCGACCGCTTGCCGTTCCCATTCAGTCTGCCGGGAATGTATTCCTCAAGCACCGCGTGGAAATTGGTGCCGCCAAAACCAAAAGCGCTCAAGCCGGCGCGCCGCACGTCATCTGCGAGCATCGTCCACGGCTTCAGTTCGGTATTGACGTAGATGGGAGAGTGAGCAAAGTCGATGTTCGGATTGAGGTGTTCGCAATGCACGCTCGGCGGCAGTACCTTGTCCCGAAGTGCGAGTACGGTTTTCAGCAGCCCAGCAGCGCCGGCCGCGCCCTTAAGGTGGCCGAAGTTTGACTTGACCGAACCGAGCGCCACGGAGTGCGGGGGGAGATGAGAAGGGTTGAGCACGTCGATCATGCTCTGTACTTCGACGACGTCGCCCACTGCGGTGGATGTGCCGTGGCCCTCGATCAGGGTTGCGGTAGCCGGAGATAATCCGGCATTCTCCCAGGCGCGCTCGACGGCCAGTTTCTGGCCGATCGGGTTGGGCGCGGTGATGCCCTTTCCCTTGCCATCGCTCGACCCAGCCATGCCGCGCAGCACGGCATAGATCTTGTCCCCGTCTCGCTCGGCATCCGCCAGACGCTTGAGCAGGAAGATCGCGGCGCCCTCACCCATGACGAAGCCGTCGGCCCCCTCGGCATAGGGACGGGTACCGGTCGCCGACAGCGCTCCGATCTTGCAGAATTTGACAAAGGTTGAAGCGCCCATGTTGCGGTCAATGCCGCCGCTGACGGCCACATCGAAATCGTGTGCTACCAGCCCTTCGGCCGCGGCTTTGATCGCTGCCATCGCCGAAGCGCAGGCGGCGTCACAAACGTAGTTGGGACCGTGGAAGTTGAAAACGTTGGCAATACGTCCGGCGATGCAGTTTGCCAGCTCGCCAGGCATGCTGTCCTCCGTAATTTCAGGAAGCCGCGTTCCCATTCGGTCGTGCAATTCGCGAGTGATCTCTTGGCGCACCGATTCCGGCAACGCGGCAAAACTCGCGATTTCTTCCAGTTCGCCTGCGTATTCCGGAAAGAGCACGCGCAACACCGTGAAATAATGTCTTTCTCCCCCCATGGCATTGCCCAGGATCACCGCGGTGCGGTCCGTGTTCAGCGGACGCTTGGGATAACCGTAGTCTTCCAACGCCTCGCGGGTGCAGGAGATGCCCCATTTTTGCGAACCGTCCATCGCATCGGCAACGCGCGGCGGAATCGGCAAGCGCCATGCCATGGGATCCCACACATGCTCGCGCACCCAGCCGCCAATCTTTGAGTAAGTCTTATCCGGAGCGTTGTGGTCGGGGTCGTAATAAGAGGCGGGGTCCCAACGGTCAGGTGAAACTTCGCTGATGCTGTAACGCCCGTTCTTCACGTTCTGCCAGAATGCTGCGACATTCGGGGCATCGGGCAGAACGGCTCCCGCACCCACGATCGCAATGGCTCGATGCGCAGTGTTTTCCATGATGACGCTCCTGCTGAATTAAGAGAGGGTATTCGGCCCCTGGGAGAGCCGGATGCCTGTACAACCTTTATGAAACGGCTATGCGGCCAGTTCCGTGTGCTTGGCCGCGCGGCCGTACAGTACATCTGCTACGTAATCCAAATCTGAAATCAGGCCTGACTGTGCGCGGTGAATCGCGGGCAGTCCCAAATTTGTTTCAAACCCGGCAATCTCCGTATCGCCGATGCCCCCGGCTCCGACAACCCAGCGCAAGCCTTCTTCGGCCACCTTGAGTGCCGCATCGCGGGCAAAGATGCGGCTGATCGCGGCCAGTCCGGTCGCATCGAAGCGCCGGTTGGTTTTTTCGTTGAGCTTGCCTTCAGCCAACAGCGCGGCGCGGAGTGACAAACTCCCCGCGCACTCGGCA
>Ga0074044_10000809_pt1 | contig 29294 bp, 23 predicted proteins | sample BogForMeECP23OM1_FD_94443 | JGI IMG/M metagenome (GOLD analysis project Ga0074044, IMG submission 94443) | Bog forest soil microbial communities from Calvert Island, British Columbia, Canada - Bog Forest MetaG ECP23OM1 | ecosystem: Environmental > Terrestrial > Soil > Wetlands ...
GCCGCCGGAAGCATGCGCAGGCTGCTGCTTGCCATGAGAATGGAGCGCCAGGATGCCAATCACAATCACCCAGGCCATGGAGATGGCCAAGGGGACGTCGTAAAGGCTTCCCGTGTGGTATATCTTGCGCTCGATCGCCGAGTTTGCGAGGTACGAACCCAGAGAGTATGTGAGTCCAGCGCCAAACCAGTTGGCATAAATGACCCTCCAGGAACCCTGGCTGCGCGAGCACAGCATGCCCACGCAGCCCAGGAAAACCACTTTCTCCGTAAGGTAAAGGATGTTCAGGTTGTGATCGTAACTGTGCTCGTACGCCTGCACGTACTGCCAGGGAATTACTGCGAACAAATAAAGATATAGCCACCAGATGAACAGGAGAGCAAAATCAAGCGTTCCCAGGCGCGTAGTGCGATCGTCTGGTTGCACATGCGGCTGAAGCGCCAGCGCAGCCGTCATAGGAACGATATGAAGGAACAGTACGACGTCTCCCGCGAACGGATTGGGAACATCCTTCCGCATCAAGACTTCGAAGTATGTCCATAAGCCCTGGTACGACATCCAGAGCGCGGTCCCGAGCATCATCAGGGCCCAGAACAAGCGGATGCGGCCGCGAGTGGCGAGGGCATTGAGTAAGAGTGCAATCGTACCGGCAAAAAGCAGAACGAATTGCGCAATATCGCTCAGCGCAACCAGGGCGAAGCCTCGCCGCAGGTAGAGCGACGCCATTGCCTGCGCACACACCAAAACGGCAACGGCCAATATGCAGAGCTTTGCGCGTCCGGACATGTTCATGCGCTTCTGATTCTTAGGCACAATACACCAGAGGGAAAGTTACTCAAGTAACCAGGACGGGACCGGCAATCCTTCTCCAGTCACTGGTTCGGGTCTACGCTATTTAGAATGTTAATGTTAGCGATGACGGAAGGAAGTTTCGCTTGCTCTCCGGCCGCATTACAAATAATATCCGCGTGACACCATTCCCGGTACGCGGTCGTATTCGATTGCCATTCCAAGCACTGCGAGATCGATTCCTGTGGAGACTTCGGGCCCCCATGGGCCCCGGGGAAATACGCCGGACTGAAGTGTGGCTGGCCACCGCACGAGTTCTGCTGGCAGTCTCCGCGCTGGTCGCGATCCGGATCGATCCTGAAGTTCGCTATTCGCTCTGGGCCTACGGACTGTTGGCCTTTTACATTGCCCAGGGTGTCGTCATCTTAATTTTCTTGCGACGACGGCAAGAATCGACTTCATCTTTCCGCCTGCTGGTTCACAGCGCGGATGTGGTTTGGCCAGGTCTAATTTCAATTTTTGCCGCCGGGCAGAGCAATCCGTTTTTTCTGTTTTTTGTTTTCGTTCTTGCCGGTGCTGCCTACCGCTGGGGTTTGTGGGAGACGGTGGGAACCGCGGTTGCAGCAGTGTTGCTGCTTTGGGTAGAAAGCTTCAGTTTGATTCATCTGAACTTGATCGGCTGGGTGAATGGCCTGATTCTACGCGATAGGTTGCACTTGCCCACCTTGCAAATGAATAACACCGAGTTCGAACCCAATCAGCTTTTGATGCGGTCCGTTTCTCTGCTCGTGCTGGGCGTTCTGCTTGGATATCTGGCCGAGCAGCAGAAACAGCTGCGTGCGGAGAAAGCGGTGATTGCCAGAACCATTGGGAAGGCGAGAGTGGAGGCTGGGCTTACCGGAACTATCCAGGAGATTACCGGTGAATTGCTTTCCATGTACGGGGCGAAACAGCTGGTGATCGCCTCGCAGGAAACTAGTAACTATCGCGTGTTTGTCGGTGAGCTCCGCCGAGTCGAAGGCGCGGCTGCCTTTCGATGGATCGATCCGTCCGCGAATGACCGCGATACCTACCTGTTCGAATCCTCGGCGGTGGCCTGTTATGCACGGCGAAGGCGCAAGCGAGGCGCAGGAGATTTCTTCACCTTGGGTCTGGACCGGGAAGGTGGCAGCGTCCGGACTCTTAGTCAGGAATTTCTGGGTCCTCTCACAAAAAGGTATGATTTCCGAAGTTTGATGACCGTTTCATTTGCCTTTGGGCGCGAATGGTCGGGACGAATCATTCTGCTGGACCCTTCCTTGACCGGTGATACCGAGGAGGAATTGCGTTTCCTCGAGGAATTGGTGCGCCAGGTTGGGCCAGCTGTTTACAACGTGCTTTTGCTGCGGCGTTTGCGATTGCGTGCGGGTGCGTTGGAGCGCGCGCGTTTCGCCCGGGAGTTGCACGACGGGGCGGTACAGTCGCTGATCGCGGTGGAGATGCAGGTCGATGTGCTGCGCCGGCAATCTCCCAGCAAACCCGGTTCAGTGACCGAGGAACTCGGCAGAATCCAGGGGCTGCTGCGCGAAGAGGTTCTAAAATTGCGGGAATTGATGCAGCAAATGAAAACCCTGGATGTAGATTCGAAGAAGCTTTTGGGATTACTATCTGACACGGTAGAGAGATTCCAGCGCGAGACCGGAATTTCCGCGCGATTTCTTTCCGATATCGACGAACTGAACATGCCGCAGCCGGTGTGCCGGGAAGTGGCGCGCATTGTACAGGAGGCGCTGGTCAATGTTCGCAAGCACAGCCGCGCCCGGCAGGTGCTGGTGCGGCTGGGTTCGCGCAATGGCGAATGGCACGTGGTGATCGAAGACAACGGTTGTGGTTTCCCCTTCTCAGGGCGCCTCGCGCAGGCCGAACTCGACATATTGGGGAAAGGGCCGCTGGTCATTAAGGAGCGTGTACATTTGATTGAAGGCGAACTCACGATAGAATCGAATCCGGGCTTGGGTTCACGTTTAGAAATCACTGTCCCGCAACGCCGGGAAGCAACCTATGGATAACCGACGACTGCAGCCGACTCGCATCCTGATTGCCGATGACCATCCTATTTTCCGGGATGGCTTGCGGCGGCTTTTAGAAACCGAGCCCGATCTTAAAGTGATTGGGGAAGCATGTGACGGCGCCGAGGCAGTCAAACTGGCCAAGCAGCTTAAGCCCGACATCTTGCTGCTTGACCTGGCCATGCCTCGCCACCCTGGGTTGGAGGCGCTGCGGGAGATGAGTTCGGCTTCGAACCAGAACGCGGTTCGGGTGATATTGCTGACCGCGGGCGCCGAGAAAGCCCAGATTGTCGAAGCCCTGCAGCTCGGGGCGCGCGGTGTGGTACTAAAGGATTCCGCTACCCAGCTTCTTCTGAAAGCCATTCATACCGTCATGGCAGGCGAATACTGGGTGGGACGCGAAAGCGTCTCCAACCTGGTGCAGTACCTCCGCACCCTGGTGCAGTCCTCCGGCGAAGAGGCGCGGCAAAAGAAATTTGGCCTCACGCCCCGCGAATTGGAGATTGTTTCAGCGGTGGTTGCCGGTTACTCCAACAAAGAGACTGCGGAATATTTCAAGATCAGCGAGGATACGGTGAAGCACCACCTCAGCAATATCTTCGACAAGCTTGGGGTTTCCACCCGCCTGGAACTTGCGCTCTTTGCGGTCAATCAATCCCTGCCTCTAAAACCGATCGCCTGAGCGATATGGCACTTTTGTGCCATAGACTCCCACCTAGGGGCCATTGTCCTGCCGTCACCACAAAACTAGGATTTAGAGGACAAGTGATATCAGGGATATTTCTGCTGATCTCCACCGAGCAAGCAGTCCCTCTTGCTTGGGCAGTTAGATGTAAGTTAAGGAGGAGCCCCGTGGCAAAGTTTTTGCATCGCCTGTGGTCTGATCAACGAGGACAGGACGTCGCCGAATACGCGGTCATGCTGGCCGTTATTCTGGTGATCGTGGTAGGCACGATCCGTCTGATCGGTGGGAACGCCAACAACGTCTTTTCATCGGTTGCCAGCTCCATTTCGCAATAAGTTACGAAGCCAGAATTTGGTTTCTCAGTTGACCGCTAACACCAACTGTTACCCGACCGCCCATCCTCACCGTTCATCACTCACACCCAAAGGCATCGTCGCTGCCGCTAGGAAGATGCGATCAGCGGCTTCGAGTCTTAAACCACATTTTTGAAATCTGACCGACTCCGAACAACCGGGCCACTGCCTACGGGTATGCCTATTTCAGCCCGACGCGAACGCCAACTTTGATTTTGGCGTGCGTCAGCAGTGGACAATCTTCGGGCTCTTGATGCCGCGCGTTGCGTTGCGCGTATCCACAACCAACTGCGACTCGCGCACGATGCCCGCATAGTCATAGTCGGAATGGTCGGTGACGATCAGCACGCAGTCGTACTGGCCGAGATTCTCCAGTGGCGCGCATTTCATCTGTAGATCGTATTTGCGTCCTTTGCCGACGGTCGGGAAGTAAGGATCGTTATAGCTGACTTGGGCGCCATCTTTTTGCAATAGCTCGATAATGGTCAAGGAGGGAGATTCGCGCAAGTCGTCGATATCCTTCTTGTAGGCGAGTCCGAGAACCAGAACCTTCGCGCCATTTAACGCCTTCTTGTGCTGGTTGAGAGCTTTGCTCACCGATTCCAGCACGTGATACGGCATGTTGGTGTTGATCTCGCCCGCTAATTCAATGAATCGCGTACGAAAATCCCACTCCTTCGCTTTCCAGGAAAGATAGAAAGGATCTACTGGAATGCAATGGCCGCCCAAGCCAGGCCCCGGATAGAAGGGTTGAAACCCAAAGGGTTTGGTTGCAGCCGCCTCGATCACTTCCCAGATGTCGAGGCCCATGCGCAGCGATAACAGCTTCAACTCATTCACCAGCGCAATGTTTACGCAACGGTAAATATTTTCCAAAAGCTTGGTCATCTCGGCCGCGGCTGGCGAGGAAACCCGCACCACGCGAGCGAAAATCGCACCATACAAGGCAGCAGCCAGGTCTGATGCTTTGGCATTCAGTCCACCAACCACTTTCGGGATATCGCGCCGCGCCACCGTCGTATTCCCCGGATCTTCCCGCTCAGGAGAGAACGCAATGTAAAACTCCTGCCCGTTCGAATCGTCGCCCCGCGAAGCCTTAAGCCCCTGCCGATTACCTTTTTCCAAAATAGGGATCAACACTTCTTCCGTCGTGCCCGGATATGTCGTGCTCTCGAGGATCACCAGATGTCCGGGGCGAAGATGGGGAGCGATGGACTTCGCCGTGTCGGTGATGAAACTCAGGTCTGGCTCGTGGTATTCGTTCAAAGGGGTAGGGACGCAGATGATGATAGCGTCCATCTCGGTCAACCGGGAATATTCGGCGGTGGCGCTGAATCCACTTTTTTTCGCGGCCTGAATATCGGTCGCTGGAATACGAAAGATGTAGGAGCCTCCCTGGTCCAGGATGGAAACCTTACGGGCATCAATATCGAAGCCGGTAACCGAAAATTTTTGCTCGGTGTAGAGCAGAGCCAGCGGCAAACCTACATAGCCAAGCCCGATGACGGCGACCCGCGCCTGCTTCTGTTCGATCTTGTTCTTCAGGTCAGAAAACAAAGAGGTAGGCATCGATTCAATTGTCATATTTGGAGTGGGAATCAGTCTGATTTTAACATGGTGCTGCTCACAATTTTCCGGAGCCAGAGCACCAGGGTTCTAAGACTTGCAGGCTGAAATGCCACCGGACACGAGATTTCGCGTAGTCTGCTATTCAGTCAAATTGCTCAACTGCGGTATGGCGGGCGAATCCAAGCCGCAGGAAACGAACCTATGCGAAGGTCCAAACTCGTCCTGATTGTTGGAGCATCGTTCGTCGTTGCACTCGGCGCAACTTCGGGTCGATTCCTGGTCGTGAATCAACCTCGCAAGTCAGACGTAATAGTTGTTGTGGCTGGAGAAACGGATCGGCGACCAGCACGAGGTTTGGAGTTGCTCGACCAGGGTTACGCACCGCAGTTGATTCTCGATGTTCCCGCCGAAGCCAGGATTTACCGGTGGAACCAGTTGGAGATTGCGCGGAAGTACGTTGATGGACTGCCCGAGGCGAGCTCAATTATGCTTTGCCCGATCTACGGACAGTCCACCAGGGACGAAGCCCAAGATGTGGGGCGCTGCCTCCAAGGCCTGAGCGCAAGAAGAGTTCTGCTGGTCACTTCCGATTATCACACTCGACGGGCACTCAGCATCTTTAAACGGGAACTGCCGGCAGATTACAGCGTCGCGGCAGCGTTCGATGACCGCGAGTTTGGATTGCAATGGTGGCAACATCGCGAGTGGGCCAAGGTGAATTTCGAAGAGTGGTCGAAGCTGATATGGTGGGATCTGGTCGACCGCTGGCGTTAGGAGTCCACCGCGCGAACCACGCAACGGCTTTGAATCACGTAGGGCGGACGTCCTCGTCCGCCCAGCGGCGCGAAGCGCCGCATCTTCGCGAGGATCCCTGGCGAGCGTTGCTCGCCGCCCGGACGAGGCGTCCGAGCCTACATGATTGTCGTGGTAACCAGCGTAATTAATTGACGGTCGCTGATCTGCAGGCTAGCCTTACGGCGAAGGCTTTGTGTAACGAGTGGGTCTATGCTCCGACACGTTATTTGCTGGATCTTGATCGCCGTGACTCCTGCGGCCATGTTTGCGGCGGATGCCGACTCGGGTGCGGCCATGCTCTATGGCAAGGGCACGGTGTGGCTGAATGGCAAACTGTTGCCCCGTTCCTCCGCTGTTTTCCCGGGTGATTTAATTCAGACCCAACCAGAGTCCATCGCTACCCTCGACGCCTCAGGCTCTGGCGTCGTCGTCTTCCCGGACTCTTTGATAAAGTTTGAAGCTAATGCCATCTCTCTTGAGCATGGAGGTGTCAGCGTAGCTACGTCGAAGGGTATGGTTGCGCATGTTCGGGAAGTCACGGTGACTCCGGCATCGAATACATGGACAGAATTCGAAGTTGCGGACACAAACGGAAAAATTCAGGTCTTTGGCGGCAAGGGCACCGTAAACGTCAATTGCGGAAAAGATACCACCAGCCTGTCCGAGGGAGACCAGGCTACGCCCGACGATTCCGGGCACTGCAACAAGAAGAAGCGGAAGGCCGGAACGCCTCTGCCAGAAGACGGCGGCTTACTGACAAATCCTTACGTTGTGGCCGGCGCACTGATAACGGGAGGTGGGATAATTTGCCTGCTGTTGTGTAACTCCTCCGAACAATTCCTCAGCCAATTCAAGCCTTAGCCGAATTGTAGACGCGGGCAACCGTAAGAAATGCTTCCCTAAAGGGCCGGGCGTGATCTCGGTCAAAACTCTCAACACTACTCCCTGGCGATACCGGTCCTAAAGCATCGATCTCCGCGGTGATAGCTCGGCGTTCCTGCCAATTCCTGAACAAATCCTCAACCTAATCCGTATCACTTCTCAGGAGGTTGCTTCGCCCAGCTTACGTTCCCTCGGCAGGCGCGTCCAAAGAACCAGGATGGTCCTCGGCGACCTAATCGGCGATGTACTCCGGACGTTGTGGTCGCACAAGCTGCGCACGTTCCTTACCATGTTCGGCATCGCTTGGGGGATCGTTTCCATCGTCCTCATGGTGGCGGCTGGCGAAGGTCTGCGAAAGGGCCAGGAGGATCAAGCGCGCACCTTGGGCAAAGACGTGATGATCGTTTTTCACGGTCGCACCAGCTTGCAAGCTGGAGGTACGCGGGCGGGACGAGTGGTGCATTGGGAAGATCCCGATGTGGCAGCAGTGCAGGCCGATGCGCCCGATTGCCAATACGCCATTCCGGAACTTGAGCAGGAGGATGTCCGCGCCCACAGCAACTACAATAACGCTGCGTTTCTGGTCACCGGTTCGCAACCACCGTTTCAGGAGATTCGCAGTCTCGACGTGGGACAAGGAAGGTTCTATGACTGGGAAGATACCCGGGAGGGCCGCCGGGTGGCGTTCCTGGGGAGCGATGCCTCAAAGCAATTATTTCCCGGCCGCAATCCCGTGGGTGAGAACGTGTATCTCAACGACTTCCCTTACGTCGTAATCGGAGTGATGGCGAAGAAGAAACAGGACTCCAGCTACGACGGCTGGGACGTGAACAAGATTTTCATTCCCTTTGGCGCCATGCGGCGCGACTTTCCGGATAAGCCTCCGGAGACTGCGACGACTTTCGATCAGCTGCTGGTGACGCCCAAATCCGTGGAGCAACATGAGAGTTGTAAACACGAAGTGCGGGCGGTGCTGGGACGCATGCACAATTTCGATCCTCACGATAAAGAAGCTTGCCCCATCTGGGACACGGTGCAGGAGGCCCAAGCTTTCCGGCAGATGACCGATGGTATGAAGTATTTTCTCGGAGCAGTCGGGGTGGTGACGTTACTTCTCGGCGGGTTGGGCGTAATGAACGTGATGATGGTAGCGGTACGCGAGCGCACGCGCGAGATTGGCGTTCGCAAGGCGCTGGGTGCGCCGGCTCATACCATCTTGAGGCAGTTCTTCCTCGAAGCGCTCCTGATAGCCGTTCTCAGCGGTGGAATCGGGTTGGGCGTGGCCTACGGAATTTGCTCGCTGGTCGATCTGCTTCCGATGCCTGACTTCTTTGCCGGACTGCTGCCGACATGGAAGTCGGGGCTGATGGCTTGTGGACTGCTGGGAGCTACGGCGGTGCTTTCTGCGTTGTATCCGGCGCGGAAAGCGGCATCGGTGGATCCGATCGAGGCGTTGCGATTTGAGGCGGGAGGATAGAAAGTGCATGAACCACAAAGGTCACGAAGTAACACAAAGGTGGAAGGTCGCGTTTTCCTTTGTGTACCTTCGTGTCCTTTGTGGTTGATGCCTTCGGGTGTCGATTGTGAACCGCCGAGCTGCGCTCGGCCTGACCGGATCGAAGACACGGTCCCACACAAGCAGAAGCGATGCTGATCGAAATCATTCGCGAGGCTTGGATCGCACTCAAGCGAAATACGACACGCAGCTTGCTGACCATGCTTGGCATCGTTTGGGGCATAACCACGGTCACGCTGCTCATCGCATACGGCAGCAGCTTTCGCAGAATCCTGGTAAACGGCTTCGATGCGTTTGGCAAGAGTGCGGTCATCTGCTGGCCGCAGCAAACCAGCGAACAGCCAGGCGGACAGCGCGCGGGCAAGAAAGTTGTTTTCGAGCAGGCCGATGTCGATATGGTGAAGGAAACCGCGCCTCTGGTGAAGCATGTTTGCCTGGAGACCGAGCACCGGCCTGGCATCGCATACGGTGACCGCATGGTAGGAACGGCGGCCATCCGCGGCGTGTGCCCGGAGTATGGAGAAATGCGCAACGAGGTTCCAGCCGAGGGGCGTTGGATTAATGCCAGTGACCAACTGGAGCGGCGGCGCGTGGCTTTTCTCGGCGGACGGGTTCGAGAGCAACTGTTCAGCGGACGTCCGGCGGTCGGTGAGACGGTAACGATTGGCGGTGTGCGCTTTACCGTGATTGGCGTTATGGCGCGCAAAATTCAGCTCAGCAATTACTTCAGCAGCGACGACGAGTCGGTGTGGATCCCGTATTCGGCGGCGGGCGATCTTTGGAATACGCGGGAGGCACAGGTACTGATCTTTGCGCCCATTGCGCCGCAGTTCGAAAAGAAAGCGATGGCGCAGGTTCTGGCGGCTGTAGCCACACGACAGCAGTTTTCACCAACCGATCCAAAAGCGATCCAGATGTTTGGCCGCGACGAGTTCCGTCCAGTCATTGACGCGCTGACCATCGGACTGCAAGTGCTGCTCACATTTATTGGGACCCTGACGTTGGGCATTGGCGGCGTCGGAGTCATGAACATCATGCTGGTTTCAGTCGATGAGCGTATCCGCGAGATTGGTCTGCGTCGGGCTCTGGGAGCCAGGAAGCGTCATATCAAATTCCAGTTTTTGGCTGAGACCCTGCTGATCATGATGCTGGGCGGCGCCATCGGCGTGTTGCTCTCGTATGCCATCGCAGCCGCCGTTGGCACCATGCCGCTGATGGGCCCGCTGTTCGAAGACGATTCGGGCAAGGCTGATATCCATCTGCAAATCTCGTTGATGACGGTTACGCTTTCCACCTTGGTGCTGCTGGTTGTCGGCGTGATCAGCGGCTTGGTACCGGCACTGCGCGCGTCGAAGCTGGACCCGGTCGAAGCGCTGCGCTATGAGTAGAAGAGCGGCTACGGATTCCACGGGTTAAACCGATCTATAGACAAAAAAACCTACTGAACCATGCGTGCTAATCCGCGAGGATCAGTGGCCTGTTTTCAGTTTTGCCTCCACCCACAAATATCATTTGACCCTACTCCCGGTTAGCGGTACCTTGCTGCCAGTTCCCCAAGGACTCTGCGAGGTGCGTGCTTGCCGATTTCTGCAATCGATGCCATTAGTCCCGCCTTTGAGCACACCAAAGAGCAACTGCTGCAGCCATTCCGTTTGGCGCAGTGGGCGAAGCTTGCGCTAGTGGGTTTGCTTGCGGGAGAACTCAGCTCGGGAGGATGCAACGGTGGCAACTTCCAAATGCCAACCCGTCCTGGCGGCGGCCATCGCTTTGTGGAGCTCGGTTTGCCCAACGTCAATCCCATGGCGTTCGCCGGGTTGATCGCGTTGCTGATCGTGCTCGGCATAGTCTTCTGGATATTGTTTCTCTACGTGAGCAGCGTGATGCGCTTCATCCTGTTTGACAGCGTGATCGCGAAGCAATGCGAAATCGGACGCGGCTGGGCCCGGCGGCACGGAGCCGGGCTGCGCTACTTCGTGTGGCAAATTCTTTTTCTGTTGGCGATGGGCGTCGGTCTAACCGTACTGGTTGGAATTCCTGCGGCGCTCGCGTTGGCCGCGGGTTGGCTCCAGGCTCCCCGACAGCATATCGCTCCGCTCATCCTGGGGGGCATGCTTTTGTTCTTTGTGCTAATGGGCTTCATCGTGCTCTCGATGGTTGTCCACGTTATGACCAAAGACTTCGTAGTTCCCGAGATGGCCCTGGAGAACATCAGCGCTATCGAAGGCTGGCGGCGGCTTTTGCCCATGTTGCAGGCGGAGAAGGGCAGCTATGCAGGGTACATCGGGATGAAGATCGTCATGGCTCTCGGAGCTTCGGTGGTGGTTGGCATTATCAGTTTTATCGTACTACTCATTCTGCTGATCCCGGTCGGGGGCTTCGGCGTGATCGCCGTAATGACGGGAAAGACCGCGGGGCTGACTTGGAATCTGTACACCATTACCCTCGCGGTTGTCGTCGGATGCATTGCGCTGTTCGTGATTTTGTACGTGGTTTCTCTGATCTCGGTGCCTGTGATTGTGTTCTTCCCCGCTTACTCGATCTACTTCTTCGCATCGCGCTATCCGGCGCTGGAAGCGGTCATGCGTCCGCAGCCTCCAATCGCTCCACAGGTTTCGCCTTTACTGCCACCGCAGCCGATTGTCTAGGGAATCTCCGACTAAGGTGTCGATATCGGCAGGGGTGTCCCCGTTTGCAGCTCTTTCCTTTGTGTACCTTCGTGTCCTTTGTGGTTCCAGCATTTGCACTTCATCAACCACAAAGGACATGAAGGTACACAAAGGAGGAATTTATCATCAGAGTTTCCCTAGGAGGCGGGTTATTGTTTGCTGTGGTCGTGGGTCCAGGAGAAGCGGCGTCCGATGATGCACTTGATAATCAGGTGATCAGTGGAGGCAGTGGCGCCGATGCCGACGCCGAAGTTGAACTCCCACTCCGGCCCGAAATCGACGTCAATTGCAGGAACGAACTGCTGCTGCTGATCGTGGAGAGGACTGAAGTCAGTGATCGGTCCATAGGACGCATAATACTCGAGCCCGCCCGCGATTCTTTTTGTGAAGTCGTAACTGAATTTAAAATTAGGCGAGAAGACCACGCCCTGGTTAACGCTTGCGCCATGAAACGAGCGATCGAGCGTGGGATTAAAGCTAAGGTACCAAGCGCCGATTTTCTTGTCCACAATGGGACGGATTTCCCAGGTCCAGGTGTCGGTAGAGAAGGCACGGCGCTGATATCCGATTTCGTTCGACAGACTTACTCCCACCGGCCAGTGCCACGACGGCGGAATGCGGAAGCGTGGACGAATGTGGTCGCCTACCCATTGCCAGCCGCCATCGGACTGAATGCTGGTAAAGATGTAAAAGCCGGTCTCGAACCAGTCGGTGATACCCTGCGTGATTTCCACGGTTTCGTGTTCGGCATGGTTAGTGGGCAGGACGCCGTCGACTGTCGTCTTGCTGCCTTCGACGGTGAAGTTTGAATGCAGCTCCACCATGGTGTTTCGTGGTGGAACGGTGTCGTACTCGTAAACCTGGATCTCGTAATTATCCTGCGCGCAAGCGGGAACGACCAAGAGAAGAGGCAGGCTCGCTCCGAGAATGACCAATGCAACAACGGTCAGCTGTCTGGTAATCACGCGCTTAGCGACGATCTCGGCACCGCGACTTGACATCTCTCTTCAGTTTAGTCTCGCGCTCGGTTCTTGATCCAAATCGGCGAGCCCACAAATCCGAACGCTTTTCGAAGCTGGTTTTCCAGAAATCGCTGGTACGAAAAATGCAGCTTCACCTTGCGGTTAGTGAAGAGGACAAACGTTGGTGGGGACACTCCTGCCTGCGTCATGTAATAAATTTTCACCTGCTGGCGCGCCGGCACTGAAGCCCGCTCAAAATCAACATACTTCAGGAAACGGTTCATTTCGGCGGTTGGAATGCGCTTGCGGCGCTCGGACGCAACCTCTTCGAGCGTTGGAAGAATCTTCTCCGTCCCCTGACCTGTGGCGGCGGAAACGAACAACACGGGCGCGTAGCTCAGAAATTTCAGGTCATAGCGGACTCTTTGTTCATACGCCGCACGATCGGCCGGACTCTTGCTTTCACGAATACGCGTGGCTTTTGAGTCTCGCCCGGCATTCTTCTGGCCACTCACGACCAGGTCCCACTTGTTCACGATGACAATGACCGATCGGCCGCTCTCGTGGGCATAGCCAGCGATGGTAGCGTCAAGCGCGCTCACGCCCTCGGTGGCGTCAATCACCAGCAGCGCAATGTCCGCGGCTTCGAGATGTTTGCGCGCCATCACGACGGAGAGTTTCTCCGCCATCAGATGGGTCTTGCCCTTGCGCCGGATTCCGGCAGTGTCAATGAAGCGAAAATTTTTGCCGTTGATCTCGACCACTTCATCCACCGCATCGCGAGTTGTGCCCGGGACCGGCGAGACGATGGCCCGAGAAGTTCCGGTGAGCCGGTTCAGCAGCGTCGACTTGCCTACGTTCGGATGCCCGATAATTGCTACTTTGACTTCTTTGGGCTCGGGAGCCACTTCGGCTTCTAAAGCGTCTTGCGTCCCCTCGCTAGGTTCGGCGATGGTGGGTTCAAGGATTTCCGGTTCGGCGATTTCAGGGTTCAAGGTTTCAAGCTTCAGCGCTTCAAAGACCGCTTCGAGCACATCATCCACCCCGCGTCCATGCTCCGCGGAAACCGGAAACAACTTTCTGATCCCCAGACGATGAAATTCATCGGTGAGCGATTGCTGCTTGTCGCTGTCAATCTTATTGACTGCCAGAAACAGCGGCTTGCCGCCGCGAATCAGCAGGCGGGCGAGGTCGAGATCGGGTGCGGTGAGTTCGCTGCGTCCGTCCACCACCAGAATTATTGCATCAGCCTCTTGCAGGGCAACCTTGGCTTGGCGAAAGATTTCTGCCGGAATGAAGTCCTTTTCGTCAGGCTCGATTCCGCCGGTGTCCACAATGCGCAAGCGGTGTCCGCGGAAGTGAGCTTCGCCGTACAGCCGGTCGCGGGTGATTCCGGGTTCGTCGCCTACAATGGCGCGCCGCGATCCGACGATGCGATTGAACAGCGTGGACTTCCCCACATTAGGCCGGCCAACGATGGCAATCGTGGGTACGCCAACCGTGGCTGGAGCGCTCATCGAATTGGGATTGATTCGGGTCAAGATTTACCACGATTGTGTGCGCACGGGTCTCCGACCCGTGCGCCGAGCGCAGCTCGGCGGCCTGGACCTGCCACGGCAAAAGAGCCGCCGCGGTCCGGACCGGTCGAAGACCCGTCCCCACATTTCAGTGTTCAAACCTGCAGTGGCTTATTATAGAGACTCCGTGGCTCCCACCTCTCAGCCCGTTTCCACCGCCGCCCCTAGCGCCAAGAAACAGGAGGTCTCGCTCTACCAATTCTTCGCGCCCGGAGGCGTACTGTCGCGTACTCATCCCGCTTACGAGTTTCGACGCGGACAGCTGCAAATGGCACAATCCGTCGAACAAGCCCTCGAAGAAAAACGCCATCTCATCGTCGAGGCCGGTACAGGGACCGGTAAGACTTTGGCGTATCTCGTGCCCGTAATTCGGTCAGGCAAGCGCGTGATCATTTCCACCGGCACCAAGAACCTGCAGGAGCAGCTCTTTCACAAGGATATTCCTTTCCTCGAGCAAGCGTTGTTCCCGGACGGCGAAGGGCGGTTGAACGTCTGCTACATGAAGGGGCGTAACAATTATCTGTGCCGCAAGAAGCTCTATGACTTGACCGGCCAGCCCGTGCTGAGCGGTCTGGAGGAGATCGAGCACTATCGCGCAATTGCGGCGTGGGAAAAGACGACGCAAACCGGAGACCGGGCGGAACTTGCGGAACTGCCGGAGGCAAGTGCGCTCTGGCACAAGATAGACGCGCGCTCCGACGCTTGCCTCGGCCAGAAATGCAGCTCGTGGGATAAATGTTTCATCACGGAGATGCACCGGCGGGCGATGGAAAGCGACATCATCATCGTCAACCACCATTTGTTTTTCGCCGATCTCTCGATCAAGCAGCAGGCCGAATACGCGCCGGACGCAGGCATTTTGCCGGAGGTGGGTGCGGTCATCTTCGACGAGGCGCACGAACTCGAAGATGTGGCCGGCAGCTATTTCGGCGTTTCCGTCAGCAATGGACGCGTCGAAGAACTGTGCCGCGATGTGGAAGCGTCGATGCAGCGCAATCACTTACTTTCAGCGTCGATTTCGGGTGCGCTGAAGAGCCTGCGGGAACGCTCGATGTTTTTCTTTGCATTGCTGCCTCAGGGCGAGGGACGCTTTTCCTTTGAGAATCGCCGCGATTTCCTGGAGGAAAACGGCGAAGAGTTCATGGCGCTGCAGCAATCGTTTACCCGCCTGGGTTCCGAGCTGGAAAACCTGCCGTCCAAGCCGGAAGAAGTCTTCAACTTTGCCAGGCGCGCGCAGGAACTGCAGGTGCAATTCGGTTTCCTGATGGAGTCGGAAGATCCAAATACCGTGTTTTGGATCGAGCGCCGCCGTGGCGGTCGCGACAAATTCAACGTTTACTTGCAGGCCACGCCGATTGATGTGGCGCCGATTCTGAAGACTTGTCTGTTCGACAAACTGGAATGCGCCGTGCTGACATCGGCCACGCTCGCGGTGGGCGGCGGCTTCGAGTACATGCGGCGCCGGCTTGGGTTGGAGCACACGCGAGAATCCGTTTTGCCCTCGCATTTCGACTACGAAAATCAGGCGCTGTTGTATGTGCCTCCTGATTTGCCCGATCCGCGCACGCCGCAGTTCGCGGCCAAGGCCGCAGACCGCATCCGGAAACTGCTTGAGATCACGCGCGGCCGGGCGTTCGTATTGTTTACCAGCTACGCGCAGATGAACGATGTGTACCAGCGTCTGCTCGGTGAACTCGATTTTCCCATGCTTCTGCAAGGTGACGCGCCGAAAAGCGCTCTGCTGGAGGAGTTTCGCCTGACCCCGAACGCTGTCCTGTTCGCGACTGCATCGTTCTGGCAAGGCGTCGACGTACAGGGAGAACAGCTCAGTTGCGTGATCATCGATCGCCTGCCATTCGCCGTACCCAGCGACCCGGTGGTGGCGGCGCGGGTGAAGTCCATCGAGGCCGATGGCGGCAATGCCTTCTTTCAGTATCAGGTGCCGGCGGCGGTAATCACGTTGAAGCAGGGATTCGGGCGGCTTATCCGTTCGCTCCACGACCGTGGCCTGCTGGCATTGCTGGACAATCGCATCCTAAAAAAGGCCTATGGAAGAGTGTTTGTTGAGAGCCTGCCAAATTACCGCAAGACCACTGAACTCAAAGTGGTCGAGGAATTTTTTGGAGTAATCTGACCAACCCCGCTGCCTTGGGACGGGACTTCCCTGCCCGGTGCGGCAATCCCTCGACCTTGAATAACGATTCCCAGATCGGTTGTTCCCTTCATGCAAACTCTTTCATCTTGACAAGCGGGCGCAGCTAGAGCAAAGTCTCGGTTCGGTACGGATGTGCTGTGCGGCCTGCTTGGACCAACCCCTGTACCGAAGGCTGTTCCCTGCTCGTTTCCTCGTAGCCGCGCGCTTTGAGGTCGCGACCGCGCAAGCCGGCCGCTAAGCACAAAGGACAACCAGGCTCCAGCATTATCGATCACCGAGGAGGAATCACGTGAAGAATTCGGAGAAAGTATCCAGCCGCGAGACCAGCAATGCCAATCCCCAGGCGGACCAAACGATTGAGAAGGCTGGTCGCGGAGGCCAGGTTAACCGGCGTTCTTTTCTGGGCGGAGTCACTGCCGCTACGGTGGCGGCTGGCTTCTTGGGGCTGCCCACGATCGCCGAAGCAAAAGAGATCGGACCGGAAAACCCGGTGCAGCGGCGGATGGATGAATTTAATCGGCGTGACGGCGATGCGGTCGCGGAGAGATTGCTGCCGCCTAAACACCCGACCAATGGCGACGAAGAGCGTTACTTCAACAAGATTGCGAACTTTTCGAAGGGACTGCCGCACGACGTTCTCGGCGAGGTGAATCTTGGTGCGTATACCGGACTGATCAGTGCGTTGACTTCGGGAGCGGCTTCCGATTTCGAAGCCATCCAGCTGGGGGGGACGCTGAAGCTTTCGAACCCTCAGTCTTCATACGCCTATTGCTTAGAGGGGGCTGACTCTCACATGGGCGTCACCGCAATGCCGCCTACCTATGCGGGGAATGAGCAAGGCAGCGAAATGGCTGAGGACTATTGGATGGCGCTGGCCCGGGACGTCGCGTTCGCCGATTATGATACCGACCCGACGATTGCGGCAACAGTCGCCGATCTGGGCACTTTTCCGGATTACCAGGGTCCGCAGCCGGTCACGCCGGACAACATTTTCCGCGGCTTCACTCCTGGGGATTTGATCGGACCTTACGTCTCGCAATTCTTGGCGCTGCCTATTCCTTATGGAGCCCTGACAGTTCCGCAGCAGATCACAACCAATGTAGCGGGCGACGATCACATGACGTCGTACCTCGCGTGGCTGAATATCCAGAATGGCGGCGCGCCCACAGACAAGAATGTGTTCGATCCCACGCCGCGCTATATTCGCAATCTGCGCGATCTGACAGCGTTCGTGCACAAGGATTTCTCCTACGAGTCGGGTTTGAACGCCGCCGTCATTCTGGGTGGCATGGGCGCCACGCTGGACCCCAACAACCCTTACCTGAGCTATACAACTACGTCCGCCTTCGGGACGTTTGGCGCTCCGGATGTGCTGGATATGGTGGGCAGAGTCTCGGCAGCTGCGCTACGCTGCGTTTATTTTCAGAAGTGGCTGGTGCACCGGCGGGTGCGTCCGGAAGAATACGGTGGGAACGTTCACAATCAAGTGACCGGACAGGGCAGCTACCCGATTCCGGCGCGACTGCTTTCGTCGCCGGTGCTGCAGGCAATCTTTGACAAGTACGGAACCTACTTATTGCCGATGGCTTACGCCGAGGGCTGTCCGCCCCACCCGTCGTTCCCGCAAGGGCACGGCACGCTGGTGGGAGCCACGGTGACGGTGTTGAAGGCCTTCTACAACGAGTCTTTCGAGATTCCAAACCCGGTGGTAGCGAGCTCGGATGGATTGTCGCTCGAGCCGTACACTGGAGGTCCGCTCACGATTGGGAACGAGTTGAATAAGCTGGCGGCCAACATTGCCCGGGCCCGCGACGCGTCGGGCGTGCACTGGCGCAGCGATGGCATGAAAGGTCTGCTACTTGGCGAGGCCTTGGCTATCAAGATCCTGAAGGATCTGAAGGCCAATTACTGGGAACAGTTCGCCGGCTTCCAGTTGACCAAGTTCAATGGCCGCACAATTATTATTTGAGAAGATCCACGGGACAGTCTTTGTTATGCGGTAGAAAAACTGCTTGTCAGGCGGCGTTTCTTGGGGACTTGCACGCCTCGTGACTGCAGAAACGCATCGCTCCATTATGGTGCGTGCCCGCTATGGTGCGTGCCCGCGCAATAGACTCGATATTAATTCGGAAACTCCGATCATCCCCGGTATAAAATGTTGCGGCTTCTCTGGAGGAGATTTTATGCGCAGTGCTTTCCGGAAACCGATTATTCCGTTCACTCTGGCGACTCTGCTTTTTCTCCTGGCCCCTTCGATTTCATTGGCCAACCAGAAGGTCTTCCTGACATCGTGCTGTGGTGATGCTGCTACGGTTTCCATTCTTGACAGCATGATGTTGATGGAAATGAGCTTCATGCCCGCCGGGACCGGAACCACTGCGGTTGCTATCGGGCCCGACAATATGACCGGATACATTGGCTTGTCTCCAACTGGCCAAGCTGGTCTTGTCGAGGTTGTCGACACCATGATGGGAACGGTAATGATGACGTTTCCAGCAGGCAACGGCGCGGCCGCGATTGCCATCGCTCCAGACGGTTCGACGGGTTACATCGCCAATAAGAATGACGGCAGCGTAACCGTATTCGACACCGGCACGGGAACGATCAAGGCAAATCTGCCGGTTTTGGCGGGAGGAGCATGTCTGGATGCGGGCGTGTCGCCCGACGGGTCGAAGGCATATGTGGTTTGCCAAATCACGCCAACGGGAAAGTCTGCTCACAGCGTTCTCGCCATTATCGCGAACAATCAGGTTGTTAAGGCTATTTCCCTCCCAGGATCGCAACCATTCCCGGGAAATAATCTACTGGCGATAACGCCCGACGGGACGCGAGCTTACATCGCGGGTATCTCTACCCAAAAGCAGACCGGGTTTGCTGCGGTCGATCTCACGGCAGAGCGAGTTTTGCATTTCTTCGCGTTGCCCGGCATAAGCTACGGTTTGGCGGTCGATCCGATGTTCCCGAGTGTCTTGTTTTCGTCGGGCGCCGGCGTGTTGAATTACATTGATGCGGACACAGGCAGGATTCAGGGCAGCACGAGTCTGGGCAGTTCTGGCAAGGGCGGCGTGGTCCCGTACATGGGTGGGATGCGAGTGGCCGTGGCCAGTGTTGATGACGATGTCGTGGCAGTCATCGACAACACAGACGGACGACTTGCCTCCTCGATCTCCGTCGGCGCAATGCCCCAGCGCGTCGTGGTTTCGAAAAATGAAATGACCTCGCTGGCCGGCACTACTTACACTACATTGGTCCATGAGTTTGACGCGGTGACCGGACAGTGGCTGGCGGATTTTGAGGCTGGAACAGCACCCGCCGGGCTGGTTCTTTCGCCGGATGGGTCGATGGCGTACGTGGTGGATCAGGGCGATCCCGACTCCGGAAACGGCAGCGGCATCGTAGCACTGGACATGATGATGATGGGACAACGGCAATGGCGTATTCCCATTGCGGGCGCTTCCAGCGTGGCCATTCGCCCCGACGGCCGGATGGTTTACCTGGGAAGTTCTGCGGGCTCTGTCTCGGTCATCAACACTCACAACGGCGCTCTAACCCACACGATTTCGTTGGGATCCATCACCGGGCCTCCTTCATTGGTGACGTCGCCGGATAACAAGAATCTCTATGCCGCCTACACGCAAGCCAGCGGCGGCAACGTGCTCTCCGTGGTCGCGACTTCGACGAACCGGATCACCGCAACAATTGCGCTGGGGGGTAGCGCATCTTCCGGGGGTCCTTTCCTGGCTATAAGCCCCGACGGCACACGCGGGTATGTAACCCTGATGAGCCAGGGTGAGATCGCAATCGTGGATCTGGTTCACCAACAGCTGCTGGAGACTGTGAGTGTCGGCTCCGGCGTGAATCCAGGCTGTATCGCGATTCACCCCAACCGGATGAGCGCTTATGTGATTGCCAATACCGGCGTGCTGATTTTTGATCTGGCTTCGAATACGGTCGCAGGAACGATTCCAATTTCGGGCACGCCGCAGAACGTGGCGTTCACGAGCGATGGTTCCATGGCATACGTTTCCGTCGTTCAGGGGCAGGCCGCCGTGATCGATACGGCCATCGACCGCGTGATCGAGCAACTCCCAGCCACCAACACGCTTGGGGTCACGATTTCAGCCCATTAGAAATCCTTGGGCTGGGAGATTGAAGCAGAACCGCAAATCCGGGGAGTGCAGGTGCCTGGAGTAAAGAGTTTATTGCAGTTAGCCCGGACCAAAATTTAAATGGTCCTCCACCCATTTCCATTGCCTATAATGTGCATCTGGTTGCACCTGCGAGATCAGCTATGAACCAAGGAATTCAGGGTAAGTGGCTAGTTCTTAGCAATTTGACAAAGCTTACGCTAATGGCGTTTAAGCTGCATTCCTCTTGGTGCCTGCTGTCTTGGGGCATAGAACGGGGGCTCCATTGATAAGCTGGACGCAAGACGCCGTCGTTACAGTTCCGCAGACCTTGCCCGGACCTAAGCCCAAGCGCAAGCATTCGCTGCTCCCGGTTCTGATCGTGCTGTTCCTGGTTTCCTATGGCTTAATGTCCTTGCTGGCGATTGAACAGGATCGGACGATTGCTTCGCAGCGTTGGCTGATCACGTCTCTGCTCGGTGACAGCACGGAATTGAGCAGTCTTAAAGGTAAGTTGATTCAAAAGCAATATGCTGAATCCCAGGCCCAGGCTAAGGCAGGATCTCGCTCTCAGGCGAAAAGTCCGTTGGCGCAGAATCCTTCGATGCAAGCTCCCATGACCCAGGCTCCGATCACCCAGAACGCACCGGAAGGCACCGCCGAGCGCAACCACAATGCCGGCAAACTGCGGAAAGCGGTTCCGCAGAGGCCGCCATTAGGAATTGCGGATGTTGTCGACGGACGCAGGATCGTAAAAACGATCTGAGTTGCCAGGACCCGGCAAAAGGTAGGATGAAAATTCTAGCAACATTGCTCGTGGCACTGTCTCTGCCCGGGTCCAAGTTCGCGTCGCCTCTGCAACCGTCCCTCGACCATCCACCTGCCCGCCACGGGCGCGAAGGCGGTAAATGGTATATGGCGGAAAATGGTCATGCGGTGTTCTGCTATGGCCCGGTCATGCTGTTGAAGCAGCCAAACGGCGGGCTGCAGCACGTGGCCACTTCTTGCCGCGGTGATCAGACGATAGTTCCTCTGAAAGACTGAGCGGTTTCCCGCTTTTTCCCATCCTTTTCTTCGGAGACGCGATACCAGCCTGCCTCGGCTGTCCGGACGCCGGCATCCGGCTACGCGTGCATGGCCTGCGCCTGGGCCTTGTATCCTGTACATTGTTCTCATGGCTACGTTCAAGCAGCATATTTTCATCTGCGGCAACCAGCGCCCACCGGGGCATCCGCGTGGATGCTGCGATCCGGCGGCGAAGGCGGAGTTGCAGAAATCATTCAAGCAGAAGCTGGCGGAACGCGGCTTAAAAGGAAGAGTGCGGGCGAATCAGTCGGGGTGTTTGGATCAATGCGAGCATGGTCCGAATCTGGTGATCTATCCGGAAGCGGTTTGGTACGGAGCGGTGACGCTGGCCGATGTGGATGAAATTATCGCATCTCATATTATTGGAGGGAGACCGGTCGAGCGGCTGCGGCTGCGTGATGCGTGCATCAATACGTCTAATTGCGAGCATAGGCCGCGGCCGGCATCGACGAATCAGAACGAGTGAATAGTAGTTCAGCGGCTTTTTGAAACCTTGATCCTTGGCCGGAGCAGACTTTCACTGCCGTGCATCAATTGCGGGTTAGTTCTCCTTCTTTCTTACCGGCAATAGTGACGAAGCGAATCACGCCCTCACTGTCCTCGAAAATCAGACCGGTGCCCTCGGAGTTCACGACTGCTGTTACCAGGCGGCCGTATGACTTGGGGATGCCCCCGCGGGTCGGGGTCTGGTCGTAGCGCGCCAACTCTCCCTCTTTCATGCCGGTAATGCTGACGAAGCGGATGACGCCCCCGCTGTCCTCAAAAACCAGGCCGGTTCCTATCTGGTCGGCGATCGCGGTAACCAGGCGGCCATACGATTTGGGCACTGTGCCCTGCGTTGGAGAGCCGGCATAGGCGACCGTCGCGTTCCTATTTCCAATCAGGTATCCAGCGACCAATAAAAGCGCACCCGCCAAAACGAACACACTACTCTTTCGCATCTGCCTCGCACCTCCAAGCTTTCGGTACCGCCGACGGGCGAGACGCCCGTCCTCCAGCAATTTATTTCGGAAGAACTAGAATTTTGTGCATCATGCCCAAATCCTCGTGGAGCAGGATGTGACAGTGAAACACAAAAGTACCCGCAATCGTCGGATCGCGAAAATCGAAACGCCCCTTAATGCTATGGTATGGGTGACCGGGCCCTTCCCAGAAGGGAATCTCATAGGTGTCGCGCAGGTCCTCATCTGCGACCGGCTTTCCGTCCACTTCCAATAACTTGAAGTGGATCTGGTGTATGTGGAAGTCGTGGGTCTCCGTGGCACGGTTCTCGATGATCCAGTCTTCGACGGCTCCAACGTGAGTCGTGATCACAGGCTTTTCGTCGGCTGTGAAAACCTCCTGCTTTTGTCCGTCGAGCGTGATGTAGAACTGGATGGGGCCGTTGGTCCCGCCAAACTCCTCCGAGAAATACAGTTTCCGCAGAGCGGTTGGCTTCTGTTGGCCCAAGTCGGAGAATTTGATGCTTCGCATCGACATGCGAGACGCGGGTTCAGGGCTCTTTACCGTCTCTTGCGTATCATTTGCATCGCCGCTGACTTGGATGGTTGCCAACTGCTGCTCGAGGTCCGGATTGCCCGTAGGACCGGTTGAATAACCCAGCGAAATGAAAATCGCTTCGTTGTTTTCAGGAGGAGCCTGCACGATAAACTCGGCGCGCCCCGCTGGAGGCACCAAAATGGTGTCTTCAAATCTGGGCTTGGCCAGAGGATAGCCGTCTAGTGCGATCAGTTGCATCTTCTGCGGCTTGCCGTTGAACCACAACTGCAACGGCATGAAGTCCTGGATAGTAGCATTAACCACCCGCCAGAACTGCTTTTCGTTGGGCTTCATTTTGATAATGGGAGACGGGAAGGTAGGCGAGGCCGCAACTTCGTAGTTAAGCGTCAGTTGATAAGGTCCGGGCACCCACGGAACCAGGTACTGCTGGCGAATAACGAACACGCGCTGGGTAAGCCCGGCTACCTCTGGGCGTACTTTTTCCATTCCCTCGACGATCAGCGCTCCGGCGGCGCCGCCATTCACCTGGAACTCGGTAAACCCGTGCACATGCGGATGGTACCAATACAGCCCAGGCGGTTCGTCCTTGGGAATCTTTATGTTAAATTGGAAGCCCTTTGTGTTGGGTTGAATTAAAGTGGTGAGCACGTCATCAGAATGGCAGTGTGGCGAAACATTCAGACCGTGGAAGTGAACGTTAGTGGAAGACAACGTCGGCGTGCCGGTGTCGCCGCAAGTGGGCAAGCCAGACATATCCATTCCGCCCATTTCTGATGAGTCATCAGCGCTCTCGATACGGTCTTTGACGTCCAGGACCAGATCATCGCCCTGGTGGAGGCGCAACGTCGGGGCCTCCACTTCTGCTTTGCCATTCTCGTAGATATAGCAATAATGATTAAACCCGCCGGAATCGACCGAGTGCTTCATCGTGAACTCGGCATTGAGAACGCCATTCGCGCTGTTGAGACTCAAGGCGTCCTGAACCACGGTACCCGGATCGGGGCGCGGGGGACACTGCGCCTCCACGCCCAAGAAAGAAAACCCACACACGACGATAGCCAGCGAATACCTAAACAGAGAGCGCATATTCAACTCCTTAGGATCTCTCTCAACCTGTCAAAAGGTTGAGAACGTTACCTCGTGTTAAAACGGCCGGGGCGGAAAAGCTCCAATCGACAACAAGCCAGGACTATTTGGGTCAGAGACGGGCGAGTGGGAGGATTCCGTTAGGGTACACTTCCCACTAGCCGATCTCACGTTAACCATCCCGATCGAGGACGGAGCACCGTACTCGGCAACATACACTATCTCTCCGGTGCCAGTCGTTTGTTCGAAGGCCAAAGACGCGAGATAGGACCAGTCCGCGACAAAGCCCCTGAGGGGGCGGGAGATGCAGCCTTTTGTAAGCTTGCCGGTGCTCTTGTCAAAAAAAGCCGCTGTGACCGTGCCCGATTGATTGTTGCTCACGTAGAGGAGCGTCTCATCCGGGCTCAGGAGAATGTTACTGGAGTTGATCGCCCTTCCCAGTTGATAGACAACCGTCGGCGTCAACTTGCCCGAGGAAATATCCGAGACTTCTATCACGGTAAACGGCGAGGTGTCTCCAAAGATGGCATAGTGCCCATCCTGCGTGATGTCCACGCCACTGGGATAGGTGTTGCCCCTGCGCGAACCGGTTGAATTCTGTTTATCGCCATTCGAAACCGGCACGCCGGCTGAAATGTTGAAGGATTCGATGGAGCCATCTCCATAGGTGACGACCATTATGTTTCCATGGATTACCATTCCGTCGATCACGCCGCCCTGCAGGCCGCCAACAGTGATGTCCCCAACAAACCTGATTTTGCAACCCGGCTGTACTTGAAACGTTCCGATGGTGCTGTGGTCGGTGAAGCTGGCATACAAGTACTGGGCGTTCAGCGCCAGGCCGACACCGTTAGAGGCGCCCGTATCATTCTTAGAGCCCACCGCATGGCCGTCGACGGCCAGAGTCTTTATGGCGATTCCCTCGACTTCGCCGCTCTGGGCTATAGTAGCGTAGGCGCACTCGGCATTCCCACTGTTAAGCACGCTTACACGGTTCGCGGCAAAGTACCCGCCCCCGATACCGCCTCGGCCGATTAACACTTTTGCTTTCATGCTTAGCTGACCGTTGGCCCCTATTGTGAAGAAGCTGACACTGGCAGCCAGTTCCGGCGGTACGTCGTCATTGGCAATGACGTAATGGGGAACACCTGCCCCAAGCGCAAAACCACTTGCGAGAAAAAGTCCGACCAGCACTGCGTTCACACGCGCTAACCAAGATTCAAGGGATATTCTCATAGGCTCTTCTTCCTTAAAAAAGCGGCAAGAATGTCGCCGATCAAGCTAACCACGAGTGGCGCGCCAGTTCAATAAGAAAGGGCTTATTTCACCGCGGAACAACCACTGCGGCTGAAAAAGTTTGCGGAATAGTGGAAAACACCTTACCGCCTTCTCTCGGGTACCTCCAGTACCCCATTCCTCGCGCACATAGATCAGGCGGCAGCAATATACACCAAATCATGCTTGAATATGTCACCTCATTTGCTCTTCTCAGGAGGCCATCCCCAAGTTGAGGATTGTCATCTCTCCGGCTCTTGTGCTACGGTAATGGAAAGTTCACGCCTTAGAATCCACAATCACAGTCGCGCCGGGTTGTGGCCCGCGTAAAAAAGCGTGTCAGACAGGTGGTATATGGCTATGAAAGACGCCGTTGATTCCATGCCGGACGAACGGACCATTGAACCGGAAAGCTTCGCCAACCGAAAGCTGATTCGCCCTTCGCTGACCCGCAACGACCACAACCATTCGACAACACCCATGGGGGAACGGCGTGATCGCCCTGAGCGCTCCGGCGACCGCAATGAACGGAATGAGCGCGGTGACCGTAACGGCAGCGGCCGTAAAGCCCCGCCACCCGAGCAGACCAATGCGGAGAATTTTTATTATCAGAAACAAATGCAGGCTAGAACGCCGATGGTCATTGTGCTCCGCGATGGCGAACAAATCCACGGCATCATCGAGTGGTATGACAAAAGCTGTCTCAAGATAAACTGCAATGGTTCACCCAACCTGATGATCTACAAGTCATCGATTAAGTACATGTACAAGGAAGGCGAGAACGCCAGGAAGTAATTCTGAGACTTCGACTTCCTGTGTTACTGCCATCAGCATCGGACTTCAGCTTTCTCCTTGACTCCCCTCTTCGCTGCGTTGATAATATTTGGTAAATCACATTAACCGTTGGATAATACGGCTCTTTGACAATCTATCGGCATGTCTCCGCAGTTCCAACTTGGAACGTGGGCTCCCACGCGAGTACAGCATAACTCCAATGTTATCTAGATTTTGCCTGTAACTCCTTTAAACTCAAAGATCTAGCACATAGTCATAAAATAAACCCCATGTTTTCAAGATTTTGCAAATGAAAGGGGGAGGGGGGGGTACTCAGGTTATAAACAGCAAAGGCATCTTCCACTCGGAAGACGCACTCCCCCGTGCGATGCGGCACAAGCCCCGGAGTGGTTCGATTAAAGTTGCGGCAGGCATGGTCCTTTACTCCCAACAGCGCAACTGAGGACTCTACGTCGATTATCTTGACTGAGGAGATAACTCCCGTTGACAATCTCTAATATCTCCCTTAGCATCAACCACTTGATACAAACTGTTCCGACACGTCGCCAGGGGAGCCGCCTGTGATCAAGCTGGATATCATCAACGAAGTGGTCAACAAGACCGGAATCACTAAGACCAAGGCCGAACTCGCCGTGGAAACCGTCTTCGGGAGCATGAAGCGGTCGCTCGCCAAGGGCGATCGCATTGAGCTACGCGGGTTTGGCGTGTTTAACGTCAGGCCGCGCAAGACCGGCATCGGGCGCAACCCGCGCACTGGCGCCGAAGTTTCCATTCCGCCAGGCAAAGCAGTTCGCTTCAAGCCGGGCAAGGAGTTGCAGTCCATCGACTGAGCTTGATTTCTCGGGTACGATGGAGATACGGGCGCAGCTGCCCGCACTTGCTCTAACCCTGACAGCTCGGAATCTTGATGCCTGAATTTCTTCCCCCAGTTTCTTCCTCTTCGACCACCGACTATTACCGTCCTGTCGAAGTCTTTGTGGTGCAGCCAATGAAGCAACGTTACTGGCTGCACATCCTCCTGCTCTTGGCGACGATCTTCACCACGCTCGTGGTGGGGGCGCGTATGGAATTCAACTTCCAGCACAACCAACCTCCTTTTTACAGTAGCGACGAGAGTCTCTCCGCCATTTTTCCTCTGACGTGGGCACTACAGTCGTCGCACATTTTCTTGGGAATTCCTTTTTCCTGCGCGCTCATCCTGTTTTTTTTGGCGCACGAGATGGGGCATTATCTCTGCTGCCGATACTACGGTGTTCGTGCGACGCTCCCCTTTTTTATTCCTTTTCCCACCTTCTTCGGCACCATGGGGGCGGTCATCCTCATTCGCTCCCCGATCCGGTCACGCACTGCACTTTTTGATATCGGTATCGCCGGGCCGATCGCGGGATTTGTGGTGGCAGCGATTCTAATGTTTGTTGCCTTACCGTTTTCGAAGTTGTTGCCGCAAGGAACAAGTTCCGAAATACAATTTGGGTACCCGCTTGTTTTTCGCCTGGCCTGGCTCGCGCTTCCTCTGGCTCCAGTCCATGGCGCGCTTGCGTGGCAAACGGTAAACCTTCATCCTATAGCGATTGCGGCCTGGATTGGCATGTTTGCCACTGCGCTCAACCTGCTCCCCGGCGGTCAACTTGATGGCGGGCACATCGTCTTCTCCATGGCGCCTCGCGCCCATAAGCATGTTTCACGGCTGACGATTCTCGCCCTCATTCCAATGGCGTTTTATCTGTGGAACGGCTGGCTCGTCTGGGCGATCCTGCTACGGATTAGCGGCATGCGGCATCCCATGGTAGCGGAGTGGCCCGGAGTGACGGGAGTGCGGCGCTGGATTGCTGGGTTCGGTCTCGTTATGCTGATCCTTACCTTTGCCGGAGCGCCCTTTGGCCCACACGGCCTCCGGGAGGCCCTGCCGGCCTTGCAAGATGGGCTGCGCGCGGTGTGGTCAAGATGGTAGGAGCTTCCTTGAGTCTCTCGACTTCTGCTAGGACGATTTTGGGACACTCTTGGGTCGTCGACGCCCATGGTTCTAAATGTTTTCTCTGACTCCCGCGAACAAATCTGTCTCCTGTTCAATCAATCCCGGAGTCACCCTGGCGACGAGATGGAACATCTCCTGGCGTCCGCGCTGGCGGACGTGGGACTCCAACAGTGGCCACAGTGGCGCTTGGCTGGTATGCGCTTTGAATGCGGCGATTTTAGTTTCCAGATAATCCCCGATTTCGATGATCGCGGTTGCTGGCGGCAGGGTAACCGGTTGGCGATCGGGCATGGTGAAGTTCGCGGTGCTGTAGTAGAGCTTCTGGGTTTGGTGCGGGGCGATCTTGCTTGTGAGTTGGTCAGGGTACCGATTGTTCCGTCCCGCCCAGTGGACTGCCAGCGAGGCGAAAACTGAAGCCACGGAATGATCGGTATGGCCGGTCACGGAACCGTCCGGGCCGAAAGTGAGCACGACGTTTGGACGAAAGCGGCGTATGTGGAGCGTCAAATCGCACACGACCTTGTAAAGATCCTGACGGTGGAGTTGGCCGTCCGGATAATCCAGCACGATTCCGCGGGAAACCTTTAGGATTTCACAGGCGGCGGCAAACTCTTTCCGCCGCACAGCCGCTAATTCCTGGTCATTAGCGGCGCCGCCTCGATGGCTGGCTGCCTGGCCAGGAGTAAGGCATACTATGCAGGTCTCGACGCCACGATCGTGGTAGAGGCGCAAGGAACCGCCAAAGCCTCCCGCCTCGTCGTCGGGGTGGGCGGTGATGCACATCAGCCGCAGCATGGAATCATTGTAACTTGAGGCTTGCGGGTCAAGCGCTTGCGGAAAAGTATGCAATACTTTGCGGTCCGTCATTTATGATGACAAAGTAAAAGCTTTAAAAGGCGGGTGGTTCGCACTAGAATAGTGCGGCTCGCGAGGTTGGCATTAAAGGAACTCTCGCAGTATCAGTTTCATCCGGCTATTGCACGGGCGTGAACGCCCGCGCCTACATTGACAGGAGCAGCTAGTGCACGTTCTTGTGACCACGGATACGTTGAGCGGCGTGTGGGCTTACACGCAAGAGTTGGTCACAGGATTAGTGGGTCGCGGCGTACAAGTCACGCTGGTTAGCCTGGGCGATATTCCCCTGCCCCAGCAAACTTCCTGGATGGATGACCTGCAAGGCCTGGACTACCGTCCAACTGCATTTCGACTGGACTGGATGCAGGAAGCCGAACAGGATCTGAGAGACTCTTCCGCGTATCTCGCCGCTCTAGTCAGGGAGCTCAAGCCCGATCTGCTGCACCTGAATCAATTGTGTTATGGAAACCTTCCTGTCGAAACTCCGCGCGTGGTCGTGACTCACGGCGATTTGATCAGTTGGTGGAAAGAAGTACATGGGCATGAGCCCAAAGAGGGTCGTTGGATGCGCTGGTATCGGGAGGCGGTAGCGCGCGGC
>Ga0074044_10000810_pt1 | contig 29271 bp, 38 predicted proteins | sample BogForMeECP23OM1_FD_94443 | JGI IMG/M metagenome (GOLD analysis project Ga0074044, IMG submission 94443) | Bog forest soil microbial communities from Calvert Island, British Columbia, Canada - Bog Forest MetaG ECP23OM1 | ecosystem: Environmental > Terrestrial > Soil > Wetlands ...
ATCTTCTGTCGTCTTTAAGGTCGACCGTCAGATCAGGTCTCAACGGCGCGAGGGAGGAGTAACGATCCTTCCCGATTTGATCGGAGTCCCAGATCTCGAAAAGATGCCTGACATTCTGTAGACAGATCTTATGGTTTGTAGTTGTCGCGAGTTGATCGCGAAATAGCGTCCGCCCTCCCTTTCGTCAACTTCTGATGATTCCGGCAGAGCAACATAACACACCAGAGCATTATTTAGCAATGCGTGACAGCGACGAATTTTTGGCGGTAGCGTCTGTATGGAAACTCGGCTTGGCCCCATACTTAACATACGTCGCAGGTGTCCGGTTCCTTCAATTCCACGTGCTCAGGGTCGGTGCCAAGAAAATTAGCTCATATCACCAATGATTACAATAGGTCAAATTAGCTTAAAACTGAGGCCTGAATCGCACGATGTCGTCAAAGATTCTCGCCGACCAGAGCGCGATCATTCTCAGCTTCGGCCTAAGGCCTGAACACCAAAAGCCTAAAAAAAAGCTATCCTCCATGAAAGGGCTCACGGTTTTCTACAATAGTCCATTCCCCAGGTTAGATCTGTGTTGGAAACACAGTTCGGTTACAAAGGGAACAGATTACTGTCACTTGCGGCCCCAAGTGTGGGCACAAGGACAGGCACACCCTGAAGTTGCGGCCTTAACCGTGACTTAGCATCCGCAGGTTCTGCTTCGCGCCCGCAATCGAGGTCCTGGTCATCGTTGGGAGCGTTGTGATTCGCGCTCAGTTCTCCGTCGTCGCACGGTTCATCTACACCCCTGGAGGCGCCGAATGCGCCGCCGATCAAACGAACCGCTCCGGGGGTAGGAACTTGGAGTTCAACGTTATGGAGATGTCAGCTCTGGGCGAGAGACCAAACCAGCGCGCCGGGCAACCCGACCAGACCCCGTCGGAAGGCTTCCGGAGCCAGCACGAAGGTAGTCTGGCCGAGAATCTCGGCCTCTTCCTCGCCCCACACCGGCTCCAGGCAATCCATAACCGTCAGCCCGGCCTCTCGAAAGGACCGCAGATATTCAGAGTGCGGATGAAAGTAGCTCTCCACGACCGCGGACGTTCCGTCCTGGAGATCGAACATCGGCCGACCTCCCAAAATCGAACTGGTCGGATGGATGCTGCTGAGGATGATGCGGCCACCATCGCGAACCACGCGCGCAACTTCGAGGATAGCGGGAGCAATCCGCGGGAGATGTTCCAGAGCCAGTGTGCATACCACCAGGTCAAAAGAACCTCGCTCGAAGGGGAGGCTGAGAAGGTCTCCTTGCATGATTGTTCCGATCGGAAGCTTACGCCTGGCCACGGCCAGCATGGCCGTCGATCTATCCAAACCAACCACCGAATGACCGCGCGCTGACATATACTCGGCCAGCCGGCCAGTGCCGCATGCCGCATCGAGAGCGCGGCACTGCGGGAGGGCATTTATGAGGGAACGGACGCACGGCTGCTCCAGCCGTATCAGGGCATTCGACTCGAGGCTGTCGTAGCCTGGTGCCCAGGCTTCGTATCCCCGATGGACATCGAGCTGGGTCCGGTTGAGTTCGGCCGCAAACCCCGTGGACTCCAAATCGAGGACCAGGCGGCGCAGTTCGTCAACGCGCGCATCGGCCTCGGCCAGGCTTACCAGGCGGCCGCGCAGAATCGCGATTCCTTCCACCCCGAGCAGATAGTGAATCGGCCGAACTTGAGGCATGGATGCGATGCTAGGTTTGCGGTCCGCACGGGGCAACTGCGGAACAGAGGCGAGTCGGGCTAAGGGGTGCAGGTCGCCGGGGACAACTCGCTCCGAACGCACCGGAAGAACAATCGAACTTGACATGCCCTTTACAACCCCGAGTGATACAAGAGGCGGCAGTCAGACAGATTCCGAGTAAACCGAGAGTTTCGGACGGCTATCCTGCCCGCCGCGCTTTCGCTCCGCACATGCCGGTGGATCGCTTGACATGTCACCGAACGGTGACTTATATTTGAAGCGTTGATCACCACGATGCCGCCGAAAAGACAGCCGCGCCGAAGCGCCGTTCGCGATCGAGAGGCGACGCGCCGCCGCATCCTGGGCGCGGTCGGCCAGTTGTTGGCAGCGGAGGGTTTTCGCGCGCTTGGCATAAACGCGATCGCCCGGCGCGCCCGCGCCGACAAAACGCTTATCTATAGATACTTCGGCGGCCTGCCGCAGTTGCTGGCCGCGTACGCCGAGGAAGGCGACTTCTGGTGGAAGGTTGAAGACCTCATCGGCCCACATCTTCCACCTCCGGCGGACGACACGCTCGCCGGATGGATTGCGCTGGTCTTTCGGCGGCACGTAGCTGCGCTGAAGGCTCGTCCTGAAACGCTCGAGATCATGGCGTGGGAGACGATCGAGCGAAACGAGCTGACCGCCGCCCTGGCCGACGTGCGCGAGAAGCGGAGCCTTACGGTGATGAAGACGCTTACGGACCGGTTTCCGGTGCCGTCGGGCCTTGATGTGGCCGCGGCCGGAGCGTTGTTCGGCGCGGCCACCAACTATCTGCTCATCCGCGGGCGCGCCACCCGTGTTTTCCAGGGCGTCGATCTCGGCACTCGACGCGGATGGGATCGATTGCTCGGGACTATCGAACGGATGACGACCGCGCTGACCGGGCAGTGAACCTTTTTTTGCCAATGATGTCACCGCTTGGTGACAAAGAGACCAGAGGAGCAATCTCACATGAGTATTCATCTTAGCCGCCGCCAAGTCCTGACCGCAGGACTCGGTCTGATGATCGGCGCAGGAATCGGCGTCAGAGCGAGCGCGACAAATGATGTGCCCGAAGGCGGAGCATATGCGCCCTGGCGCGATTGGCGAGGCGTTCCCGGCGAAGGGTCGCGAGCCTTTGTCGACGCGGCGATCCTGGCTGCGAACGCCCACGACACGCAGCCCTGGCTGTTCTGCGTCCATCCCGATCGGATCGATCTGTATGCCGACGAGAGCCGCAACCTGGGCGCGATGGATCCCTTTCGCCGCGAAATGCGGATCAGTCTCGGATGCGCGCTGGAGAACCTCTGCCTGACGGCGCGGGCTCAAGGCTACGCTACCCGAGTCACAATGGATCAGGCCACTCTGGTCGAGCCCGCGCCCACGATCGGATCTCATCGGGTCGCCTCGGTAGCGCTTTCGCGCGGCGAAGCCGAAGTCTCGCCCCTCTATGCGGCGATACCCGCACGCCACACCAATCGCGGTCCCTACGACCGCGACCGGGCGATTCCCTCCGAAGTGCTGATGCAACTCGCCGCGCTCGCGAGCGAAGATTCGCGCCTCAAGCTGTTCCTCCTGACTGACGCAAGCGCACGTTCCGAATTCACCGACGCTACGGTGGGAGCAACCGAAGCGATCATCAATGATCCGGCCATGATTCAGGACAGCGATTCCTGGTTTCGCGGCAGCGATGCTGAGGTAGAGGCGCATCGCGATGGACCCACGATCAATGCCGCCGGTCTGTCCCCTTTCATAACCTTCATGGCGAAGGTTTTACCGGCGCCCTCGCCCGAACGGACCCACCGCATCTGGCTCGACCAGACGCGCGAAGTGCAACTGGCCACAGCCGGAGCCTACGGCATGATCGCGGTGCGTGACTTGTACGATCAGGAGCAGGCGCTGGGCGCTGGAATGCTTTGGCAACGCTTGCATCTGTGGACGACCCGAATGGGCCTTGCAGCGCAGCCGTTGAATCAGCTTCCCGAAAGAGTGGATCGCGAGCGGCAACTCGGCCTGCCCGCCAGCACCGAGAAGACGCTCGCAACACTCAGCGGTGACCCCGGATGGCGCCCCACGTTTGCGTTCCGGCTCGGATTCCCGATTCGGGCCGCATCGGCAAGCCCGCGCCGCGATCCGCGCTCGGTGATTTTCCCCGAAGGATGCGCCTGAGGTCGGAGGGCACCGTTCAGTTCGAGGCCGCTGGCGGCGCTTGCATGACGTGCCACAGCACGCCCGCAGGATCCCATAGAAAGGTTACTTTGTTGCCCCAAGGTTGCATCTTCGGCTCAGTCGGCGCCTTTACCCCGTACTTCGTTGCGAGATCGAGCGAGCTTATGCGCGTCCACCATGCATCCAGGTCAGCGACCAGCATCTGGATCATCAGGTTCTCCGCCCATGCTTTCACATAATAATTCTGGAGAAGGAGGCCTTGTCCGCCCTGGCCCATGATCACCAGATTCGCATCTTCATCGCGCACCGAAATCCGAGGTCAGCATAGAAGGACCTGCTGACCTTAAGATCTTTCGCTGGCACAAACGGCCTCAACGCCCTGATCGATTCATCGAGGTTCGCCATGGATGCATCCTGCCGACCACCCATCAGTATGTAAAATTCGGGAATTTGCCGATCAGATATGCGCCTGCGTTCGCCAGCATCGTTTCGCTGACTGCCGCGTGTTGGGTCAGCGTATGAATGTCGCGCAGATGGCGCTGCAACGGCGATGAATTGTACGGCGCGCTGCCGCCGCCAGCCGTGTAGCAGGTATCGACGATCGCCGCCGCGGTTTGCGCGGCCCAGGCGACGCTCCCGATCATCCGCGCAATCTCGGGTGGCGTTGGCGACAGCCCTGCCAGAGACGACTTCCACAGTGCCCGCGATTCCTCCATCAGCAGCGCGCGCGCCGCGCGCAAGCTCGTCTCGGCGTGCGCCAATCGATACTGGAACAGGGGAGAGTCCACGATCGCAGTACCGGCGTAGAGGCGCTTCTTGTTGGTCTGAACGAGCGCGACGATGTCCGCGATCGCATGCCGCGCGATTCCTATTCCGACCGCGCCGATATGCAGCGCGAAGGACACCGTGGGAGCTTTGTAGAGAGGACCGGGCACGCTGGACTGCCCAAAGAAGATGTCGAGCGAATCATCAGCCGGGACGTGCAGGTCGCTGACCTCGATGTCGTGGCTGCCGGTGCCGCGCATGCCGTTCACGTTCCAGGTGTCGATGATTTTCGCCTGGTCGGTGCGAAACACCATCGCCCTGACTTCATTCGAGCCGGGAAAGATGCCCGGACGCGGCTCGCCGTTCTCGGTCACGACGCAATTGCCGGCAAGCCATCGCGAATGCTGGCATCCGCTCGCAAAGCCCCATCGCCCATTCACCAGATACTCGCCTTGCCTCAGCTCCGCTTTGCCGCGCGGCGCGAAACCCCCGCCCATTATGACGTCCGGTCCCTCGCGGTAGATGTCGTCGAATCGATGGCGTGGCAGAAGCGCAAGCAGCATCGGCGTTTCCGAGCCAATCATCACGGTCCATCCCGTGGCGCCATCCGCCGCCGCGATCATCTCGATAATTTCCATCGAAGCGGGGAAGTCGATTTCGAGACCGCCGTGGCTGCGCGGCGTGAGCATCCGGATGCATCCGGCGGTGATCAATTGATTCAGCAGATCGGGAGGTATGCGACGGGCTGCTTCGATTTCCGCCGAACGGGCGGTGATTGCGGGCGCTAGATCACGGACGGCATCGACCAAACGCGCAGTATCATCGGGCATGAGTTCCCCTCGCCATCGGCATCGGATTGCGCATCACAGATCAGCGAGCGTGCAGAAGCAAGCGCGACGATTTCAGCGCGGTGTCGTCGCAAGCATCAGCGGAGCGCCGCGTGGTGTACAACCCATCGTATGTAGAAGCGCCTGACGAACCGCCGCGACCCGAAGCCAGATCGATGGTCTCCCAGTCAGTGTTCCTCCGCGTAGCGTTTGAACGCGACGAGTGCGAGGTCCCAGAAGCGCCCAACCTCTTCGAGCTTGGCGATCAGCTCCTCAATTGCGTTACGGCCCATCGGCGCCAGTTCATAAATCTGCTCGCGGCCGCTCTTGCGCGCCCGGATAAGGCCGGCCTTCTTGAGCACGCGGGTATGCTTGGAGACCGCAGGACGACTGATAGCAAAGCCCCTGGCAAGCGCGCTGGCGCGACAAGGATTGCCGGCAAGGCGGCGTAGGAGCTCGCGACGCGTCGGGTCCGCGAGCGCGGCGATCGTGTTGTCGATTTTCACAGACAATACGTAACTCATAGGTTACGTGACTGTCAAGGTGATGGTTCCACCGGAGACCCGATCAGGCCGAATGGAAATAGCGGCCGGGCGTTTTACCGAAGGTCATTCGAAACGCTGAAATGAAGGCGCTGGTGCTGTCATAGCCCACGTCGAGAGCGGCGCTTGTTACCGCCTCGCCGGCGGCCAGCAATCTCAGAGCCTGACCCAGCCGAAGTTGCTGGCGCCATTTGCCGAAGCCGAGACCCGTTTCCGACTTGAACAATCTTTCGAGCGTGCGCTTGCTGGCGCCCGCGATCCTCGACAACTCGCCGAGCGATCGCGGGTCGGATGGCTCACCCTGAAGGAGAGTAGCGATTCGTTTGGCGCGCCGGTCGCGGGGCAGCGGCAGATGGATCGCCTCGGATTCCATCGCCTGCAGATGATCGATCAAGACTGACACCAGATGCGCATGCGCGGGGATGCGAGTGCTCAGGCTGTTCAACTCGACCATTCGCAGAATCAACTCGCGGAGCAGGGGCGAGATCGCGATCGCGCGGCATCGGTCGGGGAGCCCCGTGCAAAGATTGGGGACGATATAGAGAGTTCGCAGCGAGACCAGCCCGGACATCTGGATCGAATGCCGCGTGTACGCCGGGACCCATACGCCTCGATGGATTGGGACGACCCAGGCGCCCTCGGGCGTCCGCACCGTCATGACACCGCGCGATGCATAAACCAGCTGATGCCAGGGATGCGAATGCGTTCTGATCACGTGGCCATCGGCGTATTCGGGCACGATGCCAGTGCGAACCTGATACTTCCAGGGGTCAAAAAACCAGTGGCGCTTTTTCGTCATCGGATGGCACTCTAGCGCAAGCCCGCCTCTATCGTGAAATGCTATAAATTGGTTTATCGCACTCGGCCAGCGCGACGCCGAGAAGAAGGATGCCATGATAACCATGAACGAGGCCGACCTCAGGGTGCCTCGCCGGTGCGCCACTAACTCCAAAATCGAGGACCATCGACAGGAGCTTTCGCCAATGGCACCACAACTCGACCACATTATTCTCAACGTCAACGACCGTGCGAAGAGCATCGCGTTTTACACTGAGGTCCTGGGCTTTGGCTATGAAGGAGAACGCGAGGGCACGCCGTTCTCGGTGATTCGCGTGACGCCAGGCTTCATGCTCCAGTTGGCGCCTTTCGGCACGAAGGGAGACGAGCATCTGGCATTTTCGATGTCGCGCGCCGAGTTTGACCTGGCTTTCCAAAAAATCCGCGAGCGCGCGATTGAGTACGGAGACTCGTTCGATACGGTTGGCAACATGCGTGGTCCGGGCGAATCCGGCGGCGCGAAAGGGCCATGTAAATCCGTCTATGTTTTCGATCCCAATCGGCACCTAATCGAAATCGCATACTATGAATGAGCACAGCGTCACTGACGGAGGTTCTCCGATGGTCGCGAAAAACATTGCCCACTTCGACGTCCATGCGGATGACGTGGAGCGCGCGCGGAAATTCTATGAACGAGTGTTCGAATGGCGCTTCTCAGCCTGGGGCCCGCCTAATTTCTTCATGATCGCGACGGGCAACGAGAGTGACCCGGGCATTCACGGCGCCGTGCACGACCGCCCTACTGACGGCCATCGATGCGTCGGCTTCGAGTGCACCATCGCCGTTGATGACGTGGACGCGATCGCCAGGCTCATCGAGAAGGAGGGCGGCAAGGTCCTCGTACCTAAGATGGTGATATCCGGTGTCGGCGAGTTGATCCAATTCAGCGACACCGAAGGGAACATCGTGTGCGCGATGCGCTATTTCGACGAAACGAAGGGGCGACCCTAGCTATATCCCTGGCGTCTCGCCTAAATGACCTCGACGCGAGCGCGATGGCGGGACGCGGAAGCGATCTTGCTGTCACAGGTTACTAGAGGCGCGCCGAGCGCCTCCGCCAAGGCCACGTACGCCGCATCATACGCGGTGAGATTGTCGCGAAGCTCCCAGACTCGTGGGAGCAGCACATCGTGCGGATACCGAGTGAGCGCAAGATCCAGCAGGTCTTGCAAGGCGTCTCGTCCACGAGACGCCGTAATCGTGCCCGACACCGCATAACGCCTGAGCACTTGGGCGACTTCAATGTCGATCAGATGCGGTGCGTGCAACGACGCCGTTCCTGAAAAGATGCGCGCTTCGACACGTGCTCCGGTTGGGGTTTGGAGCAGCCACTCTACTGCAGCCGACGCGTCGAGGACGATCACCGCGCGTCGCGCTCCGCGCGCACCGCACGCGCGGCCGGCTCCCGCAAGCAAACGCTCTCGCGCCGATGCATACGCTCGCGCAGTTCGGCGATCGTCGGCCGCTCGGCGATGTGACGGATTTCGGCGAGCAGGTAGTCCGAGAGTGACATGCCAGCGACCGCCGCGCGTGCCTTTAAGGTCCGATGCAGCCCATCAGGGACGTTCCGAAGCTGAATCATACGCGACATGTGCTCAGCATGCTTGCATGTGGTACGCATGTCAAGGCGTAAACTTTGTTGGCCGGTTTCTGCAAACGGCGGCTCGTAAAGACCGCGGCTGCCCTTGGACTTTGGCGACATCGCCCTCAAGATGCTATTCCCGAGACGGCATATGTGCGCTGAAGGCATCGACCGAATTCCTCCCACTCAAGCCGGAGAGCAATTGGCGTGGTATCTGCGGATGCTCGCCCGTCCCGGTCCGGAGTTCGTGGCGGGCGAGAAGCAGCGCTTTGTCCCCGAACTGATCCGCCAATACGCCTCACGAAGCGACGAGGAACGTCTCGAAAGCTGGAAAGGCTTCTCGGCGAGTATGGGCGCTTTCGAGGTGATCTCGGTGGATGAAGCCACTGACGCAGTCGCGAGCATCACTTTGAAAACAGCGAAAGACCGACAATGGCGCCTGTCACTCCGCGTGGAGGAACAGCCGCCGCATCGCATCGCTGCGCTCAACTGGCAGCGGATCTACGACTTCGATGTCTCCGCGCGGGAGGCAGTCGAGGCCGACGGCCCGGCGCTCTCGGATATCGAGCGCCGCTGCCCCATCGTGCTCGGCGACAAGTCAATTGCCATAGACCGCGGTGAGGACTACTTCGCGTTCTCGCGATTGATGGAAGATCCCGCCGTCGGTATAGCCTTCGTCGACGGGACCCCGGCCGCCGCGATTTGCTGGGCGCTACATCGAGTTAGGGTCGGCGGTGTAGAGCATCCGGTTCTGACCGGGGTCCATCTGCGCGTTCTGCCGGAGCATCAGCGCAAAGGGCTCTGGGGCGCGGCAAACAAGATTCTCGAAAAATACGCCGGCAAGTATAACGCCACACGCGCCTTTCCGTCGGTGAACAATGCGGCGATGCTGCATGGATTTCGCGATACACCCAACCGCTGGAGCCTGCACGCGATGCGTGCGCAGCTGCCATGCGCGTCCATCGCCGGGCCCCGCGCCGGTCTTGCGGCCACAAGAGCCGACGCCGCGCGAATCGTGGAGATTCTCAACACGACCCATGACTCCGAAGAAATGTACCTGCCCTACACCGTCGACTCGCTGGTTGCGCGGCTGGAGCGCGCGCCGAAGCAGTATTCGTGGGATCGGATGTGGATGACCGATCGCGCGGTGGTTGGAGTCTGGCCCGCCGGCGATACGATTCGCTACCTCATCGAGTCGAGTGGCGAACGAACCGAGTCGAGGCGCGGGCTCGTGCTCGACTATGGCTTTCTGCCCGGCGCGGAAGATGAGTTCGAGGCCCTGCTGCGCGGATGGTGCGGATGGCTGGCCGATCGCGGATCGGATCTGCTTTCGATCTTCACCTCGGAGAAGTCGCCGGGCTATCAGACACTCGTCAACTTGGCGCGCGAAGTAGAGTCCTTCGTGCTAATTACGCCTGGATTAGCCGAACCTTCCGATGCCTCGCAACGGGGATTCTATATCGACGCAATCTACTTCTGAGCGCGACCACGCGACGGACTATGTCGAGCGACCGGCCACTGTGGTGATACCAATTTGGCGCAACACATCGCGAATGTAAGCGCGCATCTCCTTGACGCTTCGGTGACCAGGCCGGACCAGGAGGTGATACATGATCGCGCCTCCGATCATGTCCTGCAAAAGCTCCGGATCGGCGCCTTCAGGCAACAGGCCCCTGTTGCGCGCCCGACCCATGACCTCGCTTACCATGCTGCGCCGGGGGAGCAGGTAACTGTTCCAATACACCGACATCAGCTTCGGAGAAGTTGGCGCCGAGCCAATCAGCCTGGCGACGATTTTACGGTAATCGCGCCTCGTGACGGTCTTCGAGAGCGCGTCGACCAGCCACGCGGTCATCTTCGCGGGCGGAACCCGACCTGTCGCCGCCAACCAGCGCTCGGGCGCTTGCCTCGCCACCGCCATCGCTTGCGCGAGAAGGTCCTCTCGAGAAGACCATCGACGGTAGACAGTCGTTCGCGCGACGCCGGCGCGCCTGGCGATCTGATCGAAACTCGCGCCCTCGATGCCGTGTTCGACAAAAAGTTCCAGGGCCGCGCGCAAGACGGCGCGGTCAGCGGCCGGGTCGCGGGGCCGGCCGGGGCCGAGCCGTGCGCGGACTTGTCCTGCACTCACTCTGGTGTACCGCTGGGTGCGGGGGCGATCCGAATGCGCCGCAAGTTCCTCATGATCCTGACGCCGATTGGATCCGCGGCGCGGGGAACCAGGCGATAGACACGCCAGGCGAGACGAATCGACAAGGGAAAAACGATCAGTGCCTGATTACGGGCAACGCCCCGCAGGATCACGTGCGCGGCCTTGGTTGCGCTCATAAGCCGGAACCGCGCTATTACCTGTTCGCGCGGAATGTTCACGATGACCGCGGACTGAAGGATATTCGTCTCGACGCGGCCGGGGCACACGGCGCTTACCTTCACCCCCAGGTCGGCCCCTTCACATCGTAGAGAAAGCGAGAGTCCGACGATTCCGTGCTTGCTGGTGCAATACGGAGCGTTGCCCGGCTGCGGTAGCAATCCGGTAGCTGAGGCGGTGTTGATGATGTGCCCATGGCCCTGCTTCACCATCACGCGATAGGCGGCCATTGTCCCGTAGATCGCGCCGTACAGATTTACGTCGAGGACGCGGCGCCATTGCTCGGTCGAGAGATCCCGCGCGTCTCCGCCGATCGCGATGCCGGCATTGTTGAACATGTAATCGACGCGGCCGTAGTCGGAAACGGTTTTCCTGATGAGGCGGCAGACGTCTTCTTCATTCGAGACATCGACGCGCGCGGGGCTCGCGTGCAAACCCTTCTGAGCAATGGCGGAGGCCACCTGCCGGGCCCAATCTTCGTTAACATCCGCGACGATAACAACCGAACCTCGATGCGCGAGCTCCGCACACAGCGCTTTTCCAATCCCCGAACCACCACCGGTGACGATCGCAACCTTGTTCTCAAACTGTTCCATTGGGCGCTCTCGGCGTAGGCGAGTGATCTGTAAACAATAAGATACAATACTGTAGCGATATTGTCCAACACTTTTTCAGAAGCGAGAGGCTACAGTGAAGCGATCGTCCGCAGCTATTTTCGAGCGATCAGATACGCGTCGCCCGCGCGCATCCTGCCGACGCCGCCTGCCTCGACCTGCGGCCGGATATGGTGTTCGAATCTTTTCTGATCTTCGGCGGAGAACGTCTCCAGCACTCGCCCGAGGGGCGGCAGCCCTGCAAAGGGAGGGGTGTTGAGCACCGCATTCCAGTGTCGCGGCGGTGTCGGCATCGAGTACGCCTAGCGCAACACCTCGACGCTTAGAAATCCCGCCGCCTCCGCCGTGTTCAATAAATCGTCAGCATCGAAGTCCCGCGTGGGATCATCGGGATATTCGCGCACGTAGTGCGCATCGATTCTTTGCTGTAAATCCGCAACCGCGATGAAATTGCTGCCCCGCAATAGATCGGGCTGCCCGCTATGCCCGATCTTCTGCAGCGGTTCGCAGATCGACACTCGTCCGCCCGGCTTCAGCACGCGATGAAACGCCTTGAAGGCGGAGTCGCGATCGCGCAGGTACATCAAAACCGCCCGCGATACGATTACGTCGACGGAATTGTCCGCGATCGGCTCGAGCGTGCGGACATCTGCGACGGTGAATTCACAACGATCGCTCACGCCATCGCGCCCGGCGACCTCGCGACAATGCTCGACCAGCTCGGCCGACTCATCGCTGAAGATCACCTTGCCGTTAGGACCGGCCTTAACCAACGCGCCAAATCCGAGGAGTCCATCGCCGCATCCCACGTCAAGGACCACCGAGCCCGGCTCGATATTGGCCCGGCGCAGGATGCGGTCGCGGATTTGTCCCAACCCGCGCCGGTAGGAGTGCTCCACGTCCGAGTCGCACCCGAACCGCTCCTCCAGAAGCCATCGCGACCAGGCGTCTTTCAGACCGCCCACGGCCTTGGTCATGGTTTGGCACCGGCTTTGTCTTCGCCGGCTTGCGCGTCGTCGCACAGATATTTGCGATAGATCGGCAAAGCCGGGTCATTGGTGGCATCGATGGTGCTCTCCGTATCGTTGCGCCAATGCCCGATTCCCACGCACATGTATTTGATGTTCTTCGCGCAGTCGTACGCATCTTTCATGAACCCGACCTTGCCTATCTCCTCAGGGCGCGAAACGTTGGCGCTTTCGTTGAAATAGACCAATCCGTCGTCACCATGATGGACCGATGCGGGGTCCAGATAGGCATGACCGGGATCGCCTTCGACGTTAAGTGATTTGACGGCGGGCTCCTCGACCCATCCGTCGCGCCCGCTCCATTGAGCCGCGGCCGGAATCGAAAGCAACAGAACAATCGCAATCGCGAGCATCCAAACCGAACGGCAGTCGAAGCGGCCGGCGTCCCTGTCGCATCGTTTCCGCGACGCAAGACACAGATTCAACGACTTGGATGGCGACTGCGGCACCCTTTCCTCGCGATCAAGACTTGATTGCTTGTTATCGCAGGTTCGGTCGCGCCCGCACAATGATTTTTCGTTCAGCCCGGGGAAGCGGGGTTTCTCCTGGTCTGGCGGCGCGCGGTCGATGTGGGGTCTACCCGGTGCGCGGCGCGCGCCTCCATTCGCTCCAGGACCTTGGTCAGCCTGCGACGGAAACGTCGCGTGCCGGCTGCATTCGACCCGAGGCCTACAGCTCTGCGGACGCTCGGCCCGAACAAGGAATCGCCCAGGACGAGAATAGCGAGAAAGCTGGCGGCGAAGAGTGTCTCTTCCAGCTCGGGCGGCTGGCGGCCTTCGTTCTGCGCGCGGCGAACTCGGCCAGCGTGCATTCGCTCGGCCGCCGGCCGAAGGACGTTCGGCGTCATCGATCCGAGTTTTTTTCGTGACAGGATGAGCCAAGCCAGCATCCGCGCGACCCCGTGATGCGAAGCGACCTCGTAAAAGCGCTCCAGGATTCCCTCGAGGTCCAGTTCTTTCCGGCTCGGCCATCCTTCGAGGAATCGTGCTTGTAGCTTGCCCAAGCCATGCAGGACCATCGCCGCGACCAAACCCTCGCGGCTTCCGAAGTGATGCAGGATAGCGGGATGCGAGATGCCCACATCGGCGGCTATCTCCTGAAGGCGGATCGCCTCCGGCCCTCCGCCCACCAGGCGGCGCTCCGCGGCCTCGAGAATCGCTCGCCGCGTATCCGTGGCGCTGCGTCGGCGCTGAGCAGCCCTTCGCCTCCTGACAATCCTCAGGCCACCTTGAGCGCTAATGGCGTTCAATCGACGCGGCCTCGTGAACAGTCACCTTCGGCTGAGAGGCGCCGGCTGCCGTTGAGATCTCGGCCGACTTGCCGCGATGCTGCCGATACATCTGAAGAGTCCATTGGAAAGCGCGATGCGTCGAGAGCGAGTCGCGGATTTTCGCAAGCGGTTCAGGCAACTCGACGGCCGCCTTATAGGGAAATTCGGGAGGTCTGACCAGCGGTGAGAGCAGCGCTGCCGCGGTCAGATCGGCGACCGTGAAGCGATCGGCCACCAGGTAGCCCGAGGGCCGCAGCTCCTCTGCCAATCGATCCATCGCGGCCAAGGTCTTTGCGCGGGCGAGCTCGGCGCTGGCCGGGTTGATATCCATCTGGCGCCGCATGAGCCGGCCAAATAAGGGAGCCATCGCGCGATGCGCGATCTGAGCGGCCGGGCTGGCGTGAGATACGAAGGCGGCGCGCACAAACTCGGGGTACGGAAGCACGAGGTGAAAAATCCACCGCCGGATGTAGGGCCCAAGCTCCTCGTCGAAGTAATCCTCCAATTCGAGCGCCCGCCGCCGCTCTTCGGCGTCGGCCGGGTAGAGAGGAGGTTCAGGGAAAGTGCGCTCGAGGGCCTCGATGATTCGGGTCGAGTCAGAAATCACCTGGCCGTTGAGCTTCAGCACCGGAACGTGCGTCTTACCGGTCATCCTCTTGACGGTGAGCACGTGGAAGCCGGGCAGGAGCGAATGGCGGAGGTGCGGCACGTGCTTGTAGTCAAGCGCCCATCGCGCCTTCTCGTTGAAGTGAGAGCTGGTGAATTGCCACAAGACGGGTGTGTCCATGAGGTCCGGCCTCCTTCGATTCGAAATCCCGGCAGCTACTTACAAGATTGTAAGTAGCTGCCGTTTACAAGCTTGTCAATGACCTCCGCTTCGATGCGCGTCCGCTCGCAAGCGGCGGCCGAGGATGGGCTGCGCGCATATTTCGGAGCTGTCAACGTCCTGTATGCCCGGATTTCAAGATACGCTGCGTCTCGCAGAGCGCGTACACGAGCCGGTCAACGCGAAGCCTGCGCCAACGATGATCTCCGGGACGAGCGGAGGTATCCATGACGCGAGTCCGATCAAGCTAACGCCGCCCGGGGCGCGAACAGATTGAGCGTGAACAGCGCAACCCAGGCGAGCGCTGGAACCAGATTGGTCTTGCGAAAGAGCGCCGTCTGCCGGACCTTCTGTGACACCGATTCGCGCGCAGACTTAGTCGCGCCTCAGTTGAGAGGAACTACTGCGCCGGCGGTGAATCAGAAACGCGATGCCAGATCTGGCTCTGACCGAACAACGGTATGCCGACATAAGGATGGACCTCGAGCCGGTCGGAACTCAATTCCTTCACGCGGCAACGATAGGTTTTGCCGTTCTCGCGATCGTAAATGTGACCCACCCAGGTTCCGTCGGCCGACGACGTGAAGTCCTGCAGAATCTTCAGTCCCAGCGCGGGCCGATCACCCATCGACGTGCCCGGAGCGCTCATCGAATTGTTCGCCAGCACGCGGACGGCGGTTCCACATAGGGCCGGTCCGCACGGCGCGATTTCGATTTCGAGATTGCCGCTCTCGGTCAGCCAGCGGCCGGTTTGCGCGTCGGCCGGCGCGGCACCAAGACACAGCAGCATACAGATCACCGCATATTTCATGGCATCCTCCGAAATCCGGCCCCTCACCGGTGGCCCCGGATGTAATCAGTGCTTACACCCTGCCGCACGCCACGTCAATTCGAAATATGCACTGCTTACATCGACGCCACAGGGCTGGTAGCTTCGATGAGATGCGGCAACCATCGAAAGTGAAAGCCCGTCCGCGCAGGCCGGCGCGCCGCCGCGCGAGTTACCATCACGGGCGCCTCAGGGAAGCGCTGATCGAAGCGGCGCTCCGGATGGTCAAGGAGAGCGGCGCCGAAAGCGTGAGCGTGCGCGAGGTCGCCAAGTGGGCGGGGGTGTCGTCCGGCGCTCCGTTCCGCCATTTCGCGACCCGGACCGCGCTGATGACCGCGGTCGCCGAGCAGGCGATGGGCCGGTTCCGCGATGAAATCGTACGCGCCCTGGCGGAGGCGGGTAGCGACGATCCGCTCGATCGTTTCCGCGCGCTCGGAACGGCATACATGCGCTGGGTGGTCCGCAACCCGGCGCATTTCGAGGTGATCTCCAATCGCGGTCTGATCGATTTCGAAGGATCCGAGTCTTTGCGCCGCGACAACGATGAAATCCGATCGTTGATGGAAGAACTGTTAAGCGAGGCGCTTCGTCGTGCCCCGCTTCGCTCCGATGATGTGAAGGCGATTTCGTTTGCGGGGCGCGCGCTGGCCTATGGCGTTGCGCGGATGTATATCGACGGACATTTCCCGCAGTGGGAGATCCCCGAGCGGGAAGCGGAGCACGCCTTCAAGTCCGCGCTCGACTTGTTCGTGGATGGCGTCGCGGGCGGCCCCCGGTCCACGAACGCCCCGTCGAGTACAACCCGCATTGAACGCGGTTTCTAGAGTCCCGGAAGCTTGGGAGTTTCCTTCCATGCGGTCCGCGAACGGATCGCGTCCAGATATGCGCGCACGTGCGGAAAATCGCCAAAGCTGAAGCCGGCCTTGTCCAGGACGTTCAAGGTTGGACCATAGTCGCAATCGACCAGAGAGAAGTCGTTGCCGAGCATCCATTTGTGCTGGGCGAGGTGCTGATCGACGATTCGGATCGGTTCCGGCAGCGCCTTTTCGCCGCGCGCAATAGCGGCCTCGTCGGGCGTACCGCCGCTCAACTTGACGGCGATTCGATTGAAGGCCACCTCGGTTGTCGGCGGGGAAATGGCGCTGGTCAGGAAGAACAGCCAGCGTAACGCGTCCGCGCGATCGGCCGGCGACGTGGGCCAAAGCCGGCCAATCTTCTCACCGAGATATGCCAGGATCGCGTGGGACTCCCAAAGCGTCAGGTCGCCGTCAACGAGGACCGGAACACGACCATACGGATTCAGCGCCAGGAACTCGGGCGAGCGTTGCTCGCGCTTGAGCAAATCGACCGGAACGGTCTCGCACTCGACGCCGAGCTCATTGAGCGCGAAGCGAACCTTCTGCGGATTGGGTGATGGAAAATAGTAAAGTTTCATCAACTGAGCTCCTCGTTTCCTGCGGTTTCATTGCGGGCCGCCATCTGTTTGCTCCTCTCCTGGGCCTCAAAATGCAATGGTTATTTGAACTTATGCGCAGACACCTCGACGGATGCTCGCAAGCTCACGCCGCGCGCCTGACCAGCGAGGCCTGCCATGCCGGCAGCTGGGCGAGTCGGTCGTACCAGCGTCCGATCTCTGGAAACTTCGCGACCGGAAGCGGCAAGCGCTGCGCCGCGGACGCCATTGCCCCAACCGAAAAGTCCGCGATCGTGAGATCATCTCCGGTCAGCCACTTGCGGCCTTCTCCCTTGGTTGGGTTTTTCGCGAGTATCGAGTTCATGAGACCGAGCCGGCATGCTTCTGGTAGTGCCCAAGAATGAAATCCCATCCGCCGTCGTAGCCCTTCCTGGCCTCGCCCAGCTTCGGACTCTGCTCCCATCCACTGTGCTCCAGCTCCACGCGAGTCCCGGCGCCTTCCGCGACGAAACGAACCTCGACCTGTGTCGTCGTGTCCCAGCTTGGCGCGCGCCAGGTGAAGGCGACGATCTCCGGCGCCTGGTAGGCCGTAACCCTGCCGATTTCGAATTCCTTGCCGTCGGGAGACCGCTCGTAGAATCGTCCGCCAACGCGTCCCTCCAGGTGCAACTTGCTCTCCTTGCCGCTGAAGCCTCCCGGCCACCATTGGCCGATCTCTTCGCAGAACAACCGGAACGAAATTTGCGGCGAGCGTTCCACTTTGATCGACTTTCGGATCGTCATTCCATCTCCCCTCGGCGCCATTCCGCCGGAACACCCGAGGATCTTCTGCCCACGTCATGAGCGTGGTCTCAGTTTTTACAGATTAATACGTAACCTAATGGTTACGTATTTGTCAAGCGTTGGCGACTGCGGATTGGCCATTGCCGAGCTCGAAGTTGTATACCTTGCGACAAAACCGGGAGGATTCCACCATGGCCATCGATTACAGCGAATACGAATTCCTTAAAGTGGAGGTGGCCGAGCGCGTCGCGACCATCACCATCAATCGCCCCGACTCGCTGAACGCCGTCCACAACGTTCTGCATCATGAGCTGGAGCAAATCTGGATCGACGTGCGCGCCGACCAGGACATCAATGCGATTATTCTGACCGGCGCGGGCCGCGCGTTTTGCGCCGGCGGCGACGTAAAGGGGATGGCCGGCGGAACGCTGGCCGGATCGGGCAAGAAGGGCAAAGGCCGCGGGCGCGGCCCGATTGCCGCATCGAACGGTCGCCGCGTGGTCGAAAACATGCTCGATGTCGAGCAGCCGATCATCGGGGCGATCAATGGTGACGCGATCGGCCTGGGCGCCACTCTCGCGCTCCTCTGCGATATCACGGTGGTGTCGGAAAAGGCGCGTTTCGCGGATACCCACGTCAGGGTCGGCATCGTGGCCGGCGATGGCGGCGCGGTAATCTGGCCGCTGCTCATCGGGCCGCATCGCGCGAAGGAATTTCTGATGCGCGGAAATTTCATCAACGGCGCCGAGGCCGGCCGGATCGGGATGGTGAACTACGCGGTAGCGCCCGAGAGCGTGATGACGAAAGCGCGGGAACTCGCGCAGGAGCTTGCGGACGGCCCGACCTGGGCGATTAGATGGAGCAAGCTGTCCGTGAACAAGTGGCTCAAGCAACAGGCCAATCTGATCCTGGACGCATCGCTCGCATACGAGATGATGACCTTCAACACCAGGGATCATCAGGAGGCCGTGAAAGCATTCGTCGAAAAGCGCAAGCCCAACTTTCTCAAGACGGAGTAGTTGCGCGGGGTGGCCGCCGCGAGAGTGATCAGCGCGCAGAAGCTGAGGTATCAAGGACAGGTTCGTTTTCGGCAGGCAGGAGGATGACGCGGCGGATGTTATCGAGGCGGGTAGCCCTCGCGGGCTTCGGCTTGCTGTACCTTACTTTGGCACTGAATCGAGCGGGAGCGGCGGGAGCCGATGCAAGCCCGCTCGGAGTCTGGGCAACCGCGGGCGGAGACTCCCATGTAAAGATCGTGGAGTGCGGGACGAATCTCTGCGGCACGATAGTGTGGCTGAAGGACCCCCTCGGCGATGACGGCAAAGACGCGGTCGACTCCAAAAATCCCGATCCGGGCCTGCGCGACAAGAAACTGGTCGGCCTCATGCTCCTCAGCGGCTTCGAACAGGACACCGACGATCCGAGCAAGTGGTTCCATGGCCGGATTTACGATCCGGACGACGGCCGGACTTATTCCTGCAACCTGACGGTCCAGGACCTCAACACCATTCGCGTGCGCGGATATATCGGGTTCTCACTGCTGGGAAAAACGCAGGTCTGGACGCGGGTCGAAGACCAGTAAGGCTAAAGACCACTACGCCATAAGTTTCCTCACGTAGAAATACGCACGGTGACTCCCGGTAGCGCCTAGCTCGCCGCGCGGCTACCACGCCGTTTCGCGCTGGCCTTCGCGCGCATCGCGTCCGGCATCCCGTCATGGGCGCCCATCCGGCGCGCCGGCACATCGTCCCACCATGCGCTCCATGGCATGTCGTTGCGGCGCTGCGGATGCAGCGGATAGTAGATGCGGCTGTGGCGTCGGGATGCTTCCCCGCCTACCAGCAGCAAAACCTCGCGCGCGCTGTTGTTGATGAAGCAATGCGAGATGCCGGTGCCCGACGGGAACGCCGCGAGATCTCCCGGCGTCATCGGGTACAAAGCGCCATCGACCCAGGCATCGACTTCTCCTTGCAAAACGTAGACGAACTCCTCTTCTTTCTCCTCGGCGTGGGGCCACGAGCTTCGCTCGCCCGGTGGGAGGCGCATCAGATTTACGCCAATTTTGAGCAGACCGGCGGCGCGCCCGATGCCCCGCTCATATCCGTTGAATTCGTCGCTGTTCGGATATTGATGACGATTCTCGGGCACGTTACCGCTGGTGATAATGAACGGCGGTCGTCGTCGCTTGCTCATGGAATTTCCTCCGGCATTATCATCAGTCTGGAAGTGTTGTCAGATTGACCAGGTAGTGTCCGTTAGGACACTACCATTGACCAGCACTCTATAGTCCCGCAAGCGCATTAGATGCTAATGAAAGGCTACCGTGGAGAGAAGGAATTCGCGTTCGCAAACCGCCTGGTGTCTGAACGGGCCTTAAGATCAGGATTGAAAATGGAAATTCCGGAGAGACCACCGCGGTAAACACCCTCAAGCGCACGGTTCATGTCCTCCCAATAATTCTTCTGGCGGGTCTGTTCTTCACCGGTTTGGTTGTCGCGCAATCGACCGCACCGGTCGGAGTGGCGGCCAAGGCGACAAAGACCCCAAAGCCGACCAAAACGCCGAAGCCAACCAAGACCCCCAAACCGACCAAGACTCCTAAACCCACTAAAACCCCTAAACCGACTAAGACTCCCAAACCAACCAAAACGCCCAAATCGTCACCGACCCAAACCGCGACGGCTACCGCGACTGCGACGGCCACCGCGACTGCGACGGCCACCGCGACCGCGACGGCCACCGCCACCCTCACCCCGACCGCGACGCCGACGGTTGTCGCAATCATCACCACCGTGGCGGGGAGCGGCAGACATCTTTTGGGGGTTGGGGGACCCGCTACGGGTGTCAATCTGAGTAACGTGGGCGGCGTCGCCCTGGACGCGGTGGGAGATCTTTTCATCTCTGATCAACTGAACAACGTCGTGGCAGAGGTTACACCCTCAGGTACCCTGACGATTGCCGCTGGTACCGGGGTGGCTGATGTCACCGGGGACGGTGGCCCGGCGGTGAATGCCGCGGTGACCTCGCCGGGACAACTCGCCTTCGATCCATCGGGCAATCTCTACATTGCCGATCCAAACAACGGCCTGGTTCGAAAGGTTACGCCCGCCGGAGTGATCAGCACCGTAGCGGGTGTGCCTCTATCTACGGGGAATTGTTCAACCCAAGTGGAAGGCAGCGCCGGGACGAGTTTTTGTGTTTCACCTAACGGACTTACCAGTGATGCCGCGGGAAACATCTACATCTCGGATGGCGAAAATTATGTTCGAAAGCTCCGCACCGACGGCACGATCATAACCGTGGTAGGAAACAACAGGTCCGGCGGTTATTCCGGCGACGGCGGCCCCGCTATAGATGCCGCCCTCAACTTACCCGAAGGAATTGCCGTAGACGGCGCCGGAAACCTGTTCATTGCCGATTTGGTTAACTCGCGCATCCGCGAAGTTACTACCGACGGAATTATTCACACCTTTGCGGGCGACGGATCAGTGGTGGAAAGCGGTGACGGAGAGCCGGCCACTTCCGCTGGCCTGGGGGCGGGGCTCCAGAGCGTGGCGACCTACGGAGGCAATGTATATATCGGAAACTCGGGTGACGTTCGGGTGGTGGGCCCCGGTGGCATCATATCTACGTTAGCTCCAACCAATGGCGGCCCTACTTTCAACGAAGTCAGCTCCCTCGCGGTCAACACCAGTGGTGTGTACGCCGGAGACCAATACAACAGCCGCGTGCAAAACATCGATTTCTCGGGGAGCGCTTCGACAACCGCAGGGGATGGCCTGCCGAACTTTTTTGGCGACGGCGGTCCGGCTACCTCGGCCGGCATTGACCTCACTCAATACAATGGCGGGGTTTGGGTCGATAGCGCAGGGGTAATCTATATAGCCGACACCAATAGCGAACGGATTCGAAACGTGACGACCGATGGAATCATCCATACGCTGGCAGGAAATGGAACCGCGGGTTTTAGTGGTGATGACAGTCCCGCGATCGATGCAGAGTTGAATCGACCTCTTGACGTCACGACCGATCAAGCAGGAAACGTCTACATCGCGGACGCAAACAACGTTCGCATCCGCAAAGTCGACACCAATGGCGTCATTACCACATTTGCCGGCAACGGATTCGCGGGGTTCGGTGACAACAGCAACAGCGATATCGGTGACGGCGGCCTCGCGACTAATGCGACCTTGGGCGCCAATCTGAGCGGGGTCGCGGTTGATATGGAAGGCAATGTCTACATTGCCGACGGACAAAACAACCGGGTTCGTGAGGTCAGCAACGGCATCATCACCACCGTCGCCGGCAATGGGATGCTCGGCAACTACGGAGACGGCGATGGCGGTCCCGCGACCAGCGCTCCACTGAATGCCACGGGAGTAGCGGTGGACACTGATGGAAGCCTGTACATCAATGACATCGCTCACCACTGCGTTCGCAAGGTCGATCCGCAGGGCATCATCCATACGGTTGCGGGCAACGGCAATCCTGGAGGGACTGTGCTTGACTATCCGCCGGGAACGCTCGCTGTTGACGTGGCTACCGAAAGTCCGGGAATCGTTGCTCCGTTTGGAGGCGGAGGGTTTTATGTGGTGGGTTCCGAGAGTCAAGTTAAGCAAGTCAATCCCGATGGCACGATCTCCATTCTGGTCCGAGGGTTTAATTTCAATGGCTTCGCGACCTTCGGCGGAGACGGTGGTCCGGCGATCGACGGCTTGCTCGGCGTGGGACTCCTTGGGCTGGCCCGGGACTCGGTTGGCGACCTCTATATCACGGACAGCGTAAATGAACGCATCCGAAAAGTGTGGATGAATGGCCTGCCCACTGCTACGGCGACTCCCACGCCTTAGGGCTCGTCTACCCAGCGGCTGGCGCCCCATCATGGCCGAGATCAAACATCACTTCTTGAACGATTAAACCTCTCAAAACGCGTGAGGGAAGCATCGATGAATCCGACTGAGTATGCGCGACAGATCGAAGCGGCATTTCAGGGCGAAGTGCAGGGCGCGGCGATGTTCCACGACTTGAGCGAACGCCTTCAAGATCCCGAACATCGCTACAAGTTGCGGGTACTTGAGCAATTGGAAATCGAAACCAGAGAGGTTCTCCGGCCGCTGGCGGAGCGTTTAATTGGCACAGTAAACGACGGCGCGACCGCTCGTAAAACCGGAATCGCGCAAGCCAGTGCACTTGCCGCGATGCCGTGGGCAAAGTTCATGCACGTGTTTCGCCGCGAAGTGGCAAAGTTTGTCGCGCACTTCGAGGAACTGGAAAAAGCAGGACCAGCGGACGATTCCAGAGTTCTGGCGGCACTGACCGCGCACGAACGAGCGCTGCAGTCTTTTTCCGAATGCGAATGTTCAGGGGCAAGCGCCAACTCCCTCGAGCCGGTTGTCAAACTGCTCAGAGTCGTACCCACGCGCTAGGCGCGGGGCGGGCGGAAGCAGGACCCTCACCCTGCCCCTCTCCCGCTACTGAGCGGGCGAGGGGCAAATACGCCGTCGCCTGAAACGGAAGTACTCAGCCGGGCGATCCGACCGATGCACGCGTACGCAGCAGCCGTTCCAGCTCGGCGCGATTCTGCCGCAGCCACGATAGGTCCGTTAGAGCAAATCCGTTGGCGAACTTCTCGTACCCGGGAAGGCGATCGCGTGCGCGGGCGTTGATCGTGAGTTCCGAGGCATGCATCCGCGCTTCGATCATATCCAGAACCGTGCGCCAGTTTGGAAAGTGCTCACGCCCGTAGGATTCGGAAAACACGGCCATTCGTTCAGCCCTGACTTCGAGCGGCTGCGACCATCCGTTGCCGGCCCGGTCTCCTCCCCACCATGCGTCTCTTCTCCAGAGCGGAGCAAACCTCCACAGCGCGCAGGCGATGTCCCACAGCCTGCGACCGGGTGCTGCGTTGTCCCAATCGATAATCGCGACCGGCACTGCGCGGCGAAAAACCGTATTGAACGGGCCGAGATCGTTGTGACAGATGACCTCATTACCTCCGGGCGAGCCCACGATACCTCTCCACTTTGCATCGGCTGGCGGGACAAACCCCTCCACGGCGTCGTGGAAAGCACGAACCATCCGCGCTATCGCACCCAGCGCGGGCGCGCTTCGAAACCGCCAACCACGGTTCGGGAATTCGGGCGTATTGCCCTCGATGAAGGAAAGTATTTCGCGGCCTTCCGTGAATTCGTTCCGCGCCGGATGGTCGCGCCGGCACGCGTTACCTTGCTGAAAGCGTTTGGGCCGCGAAGCCTGATTTCCGTGGACTGATTTTTTCCCCGGCGGTTCAATTTGGGCTATTCTTTGCCGGCCAACACCAGGACATTTTGTCGCCACTCAGCGATCGCAGCCCAATCACTCCGGCAGAACTACCGCGGCTGCCATCCGACTATCTGCCCAAGGCTTTGGCGGCGACTTCGCGGGCGACGCCAAGTCCGCGAGAGCTATTGGTCATGACGACCACGTCGAGTTTCTCCTGCGGGCACCCCATCATGTAGCTCTCGAAATCCAGGTTGTCACCCCAATGCCAGAAGCAGTTGGAGTTCCCGGCGCGGCAAAGGCCGATCCCGAGCCCCCACCATACGTCGGCATTGGCGCGCATCTGCGGAGTGAGCATCTCGGCGACGAGCTTTCGGCTCATCAGCGTCGGACTCATCAACTCGGCTTCGAATCGAGCAAGGTCCGGCGCGGTCGAGCAGAGAAGATTGGCGGCATTGGGCTGCGCGATCGGCGCGAACGGCATCGGAATCGCAAAGTCGAAGATATATGCGTGGCCCCGCGACATCCGCGCTTCGTATGCGGAACGAAAATAGCTGCTCGAGGACATTCCCAGCGGTTCGAAAATCGTGTGCGTCATGAAATCGTTGAATGGCGTCCGCGTCACTTGTTCGATCACATCTTGCAGGTACATGAAGCCGACGCCCGAATACGAAAATCGCGAACCGGGAACAAAGGCAACCGCGTGATGCGACTCCATCAGGTTGTTGGAGAGACCCGAGGTGTGCGTCAGCACGTTCCACGCCGATATCTGGTCGCGATACTGCGGATCATCGATGAACTGTTTCGTAAGATAGCTGCTGAGCGGCCGCTTCAAGTCCAGCCGCCCTTCCTCAACCAGCTTGAGCGTCGCGTACGCGGTCAGCGTTTTACCGAGAGAGGCGGCCTCCAGAGGCGTCTCCGCCACCAGGCGTCTGCGGGTTATCGAATTGGCAACGCCGTAGCCGTGGCTCCAGACCATGGCTCCATCCTGCACCAAGGCTACCGACAACCCCGGAATATTTTCGCGATTCATCGCGCGGTGTATGAGAGCATCCAGGTCGGCCTTTCGGCGTTCAACCGGAGTCTCAGGGTTGGGAGAAAACGCCATCGGCATCGTCTCGTGGGGGGCTCGCCCGCACGCAGATATCGCCGAGGCGACAACCGCGACGCCCAACGACTTCACGACGCCGGCGTTCAGGCCCGCCCGCAGATGCGGACGGCGTGCTGAACAATCGCGGCTAACCCCCTCGCGTATTCTACGTGCGTTTCTAACGCCGCCGAACCGGCAGCTTCGCGCCCTTGGGTTTGGATTTAGTCGCGCGAGAAGATCGCCCCAGCTTGGCTGGTTTGCATCCGTCCCGGAAGACATTCACGGCCGTCCTGAAACGATCCGCCAGCGGTTCAGTGCGGTCTTTCCACCATCCGAACACCCAGTTCTCTGCGATAAGTACGCAAATTCCTTCGAGCATCTCGGCGAGCTGGATGGGCGGCGTGTCGGTTCGAATCTCTCCACGTCTCTGCCCTTCGCGAAACAGGGCCTCATACAAAGAATAAAGACGCATTGATTTCTCGCGCAACGCGCCCTGATCGCCGGACAGCATTCGGGACCGGGGCACGACCATCACATAGAACTCCCGATCGGCATCCCATCCCTGCGCCCATTGATTCATCACGTAACGAATCCGGTCGGGCACGCTGCGATCGTGCCGCTCGAGTTCCGTCCACAAAGCGGCGATCGAGAAATCGAGCTGATCGAGAGCGATCTGGTGGAGAAGCGCCTCTTTGGCCGGAAAGTAATTGAAGAACGTCGCCTCACTGATACGCAGGCGCCCGATTATGTCCTGGACGCGCGTCTGCTCGTAACCGCGCTTGCGAAAAAGCGTGATCGCCGCATCGAGAATGGCGCGCCGCTGCTCGGCCTTTTTTTCCTGACGTAACCCCATCGCCCAATGACTTACAGGTCGCGACGCGCAAAGAAAAATTCAATCAGGGTACCGCTCTGATCTCGCTCGAACCACGACGCTCATTAGCTGCCGATCCGGCGTCTCGACGCGACAACTGACGGCGGCTACGTTGATCGGACAGCAGGAACGCCAATGGCGGAAACAAAAGCGAGCCCCGAACATATCGCCGCTGAATTCATCGGCGCGTGGGAGCGCGCGTGGAATTACCATGGTCCCGCGGCGACGGCGCAACTATACACCGAAGACAGCGTCCTCGTCGGCGGCGCCATCGCAATCGGTCGGCCGGCGATCGAACGTTCCCTGGGGAGGCTGTTCGCGGCGGGCTGGACCAGAATCGCGATCAAACTCGTCAACGCGCGCGCGGTGGATGGCGTGATGTTGGCCGCCTGCGAATTCACCGCCACCGGATCGGGGGCGACCGCTGGCAAAGCCCTGAATGGAAGATCGAGCCATGTGCTGGTCTGCATCGGCGGCACATGGCTCTCCGCAATGCACTCGGCCGCGTAGAACGACGGAGAAAGCTCGATTGAAGAAGCCGGTTTCGGGAGGAACAGAGACCGACGATTTGCGTCTGCTGCATATCGGTGGCAGGACAGCTTTTGTGATCTCCGGCTCGGGGCGCATCGAGCGGGTAAACGACCCCGATCGTACACCCGGCCCACGCCTGTCCTTCTCAGGATGCGCTCAAGGCAACATCGTGCGCGTCCGCCACGATGTTGACGATGAGATCGCTGCAAGATTAATTGCCGTCGCCGCCGAGGAGCCCCCATGGCGCGATCCTGATGCCCTGCCCCGATGTCTTGGTAAATTCATCGATATTCTGTCAGCGGACCAGCGGTCCGTGTCCGTCGCGCCGGGTATTACTTTCGAACTTCCGAACGGGCTGAAATATGAACACTCCGCGACAATCGTGCGAGGCGACACGCCGGATGGCGCGCAGATGCTGGCCCGCTTCGCAGACCAGGGAGTGCCACAGCCCATGTTCGACGCGGGTTTTAAGGGGGTCGGCGACTTCTGGGAGCCGTGGTGCGTTGCGGTGGAGCGCGATGAGATCGCGTCGATCGCGTTCGCCGCTCGTCTCAGCGACGTCGGCGCATCGATCGGCGTCTATACGTTTCCGAAATTCCGTGCTCAAGGATTCGCGGCAGCAGTAACGGCTTGTTGGTCATCGATGCCGTCGCTCAGTGGACGCGCACTCTTCTACGGCACAGCAAGATCCAACCGATCATCGCAGCGCGTCGTGGCCCGGCTTGGCCTGCGTCTTATCGGCGCGAATGTTCAGATCGACTGATGCCTGCGGCACCGTATCGCATGATGAATATCGACACTGACACCGGCGTCTTGACGATCGTGCGCGCCGCCATCACGGACTCCGACCCGGTGATGGCGCTCCTGCGTGAAGCGGCAGACTGGCTGAGCGCGCGAGGCATTTCACAATGGGAGCATTGGTATATGGACGGCGGGAAACGGCTGCTGCGTGAACGGCTCGAAAATCACGAGGTCTATCTCTTCGAGCGGAACGACGCCCCAGTCGGCACGCTAACCATCCAGTGGTCCGACCCTGAAGTGTGGGGCGACCGCGGCATCGACCGACTGGCCGGTTACGTTCATGGCATCGCGATCGCGCGCAGCGCCGGCGGTATGCGAGTCGGCGAGCGGATACTCGAATGGGCGGTCGGTAGGATCGCCGCGCGCGGCCTTCTCTTCGCGCGCCTGGACGCGATAGCGTCAAACGCGCCGCTGTGTCGTTATTACGAGCAACGCGGCTTCCGGCCGCTTGGCACCGCATTGCTCTTCGGCAACTTCACGACCCGGCTCTTCGAACGGGAAGTGAGGCCCAGCTAAGTTCTGGCTTCTGCGCGAAAGTTCACGTCCGGTAACCGGCCGCGATCTGAACTGCCTGTTCTACAGTTTCTTGCGCGGTTCCGCGGAACGGATCTCTTGACGGATTTGGTGTCGCGAAAAAAATAGTATTGTCTCTCAACAGATGAAACGAACTGCGTTCATCGTGGTCCTGGTCCTGTGCGTTCTGTACCTCGGCGACGCGCTCGCCCTCCTGCTTCCGATTCCGCCCGGCCGCCAGCAGTATGGAGTCGTGCAGGTCCGGCGCTATTACGTGATGCCGCTCAAGGGCGGCAAGACCGAGTACGGTTACGACGGCACCGAAAACCAGGCCTGCGCCCACTCGCTCTTTCCGCACTCGGGCCTGCCTCCGTGCTGGTACGCGAGCCGGAAAACCGAGAAATGGATAACCCAATAGCGCGCGATGATATGATTGCAGCCAACGATGACGTCCCCGGGAATCCAACCGATCAGCTCACGCAGGGGACGGTACCTCACACGAATTCCAGGATAAGGCTGCAGGAAGAGCGATGAAACGGAACACGGAAGTCGCGGACCATATCGTCATCTTTGGCGGCAGTGGTAGTCCCAGGCTGACCCTGAAGATTTGCAAGTACTTGAACCTGCGACCGGGAGCTGGGGAAGTGTTGCGGTTTTCGGACGGGAATCTGTTCGTGCGGGTCAAAGAAAATGTGCGTGGTCGCGACGTGTACGTCGTCCAGTCAACGGTCTTTCCCACCAACGACAATTTCATGGAACTTCTCTTCTGGATCGATGCGTTGAAGCGCGCCAGTGCGGAGTCGGTGACCGTCGTCATGCCCTATTTCAGTTATGCGAAAGGTGACAAGAAAGACGAACCCAGGGTTTCAATTCGCGCCCGTGTCTGCGCCGATGCGATCGCGGTGGCCGGAGCCGATCGGGTGGTGACGCTGGACTTGCACGCACCCCAGATTCAGGGCTTCTTCCACATTCCGGTGGACGACCTGTACGCACTGCCGGTGCTCGGCAAGGAGATCAAACGAAGGAAACTACGGGACCTCGTCGTGGTCTCTCCTGACATCGGCTTCGCAAAGCAAGCCCGGAAGTACGCATCGTTCCTGGGCGCCTCCATCGCAATCGCGGACAAACAGCGCCAGGCGCACGATGAGCGGGCAGAGATCCTAGAGATCATCGGCGAAGTGCAGGGAAAGACGGCCCTGCTTGTCGACGACTTCACGATCTCCGCCGGCACCCTCGTCAATGCGGCGGAGAAGCTCGTCGAGCGCGGCGCACGAGCCGTCTACGCGGCAGTCTCTCATGGGGTCTTCAGCGAGGGCTCGATGGAGCGGCTCGAGCGCAGCCCGATTCAAAGCCTGCTCGTGACAGACTCGATCGAAACGCAACCTGTCGTGTTATCTCACAAAGTCGAGGTGGTCTCGGTCGCGCCGCTCTTTGGAGAGGCGATCCGGCGTATCCATGACAAGGAAAGCATCAGCGTGCTGTTCCCCGCGTGAAAACCACGCGGTCTGGATCTCAGGCCAGCTGGCCTCGATTCGGATCGTTTTGGACACTCGGCGGTGTTAGGAAATATCTGCTTTTTGTTTTGTCCGGCGCGATTTCCGGACCACGGACAA
>Ga0074044_10000811_pt1 | contig 29248 bp, 19 predicted proteins | sample BogForMeECP23OM1_FD_94443 | JGI IMG/M metagenome (GOLD analysis project Ga0074044, IMG submission 94443) | Bog forest soil microbial communities from Calvert Island, British Columbia, Canada - Bog Forest MetaG ECP23OM1 | ecosystem: Environmental > Terrestrial > Soil > Wetlands ...
CGATAATGTATTTTTTATCGGAGGACGAAATGTGCGGGACGGTCAGGCCGGCTTTCTGCGCGATGTCTTCAAACTGTGGAACCGCGATCGGCGCCGATTGCGGCGTCGGATGGCTGTTTTGAGCGGACGCGGCCGCTAACATAACGACGACCGTCCAAAGGCCCAACAAGGTTCGCATGATCGAGGAGATTGCTCGGGAATCCAGGAAACTAATCTCTCTTTGCTCTCAGTACGTCAGTCCTTCAGAGCGACGACGGACACGGCGAATGGCAACAGTGGAATTTTCCCTTCTTCAACATTCTGCTTCACGAGTTCGGACGATGCCCCTCCGATCGTCTGCACCGTAGCACCAACACATTCCTTGGGCAGTTCAACTGTGACGATACGATTTCGCTGGTTGATCAGCAGCAACTTCCGGCGGCCGTCGCGCACAAAAGCCTGCGCCGCGACGGCATCGGACTCCGCCAGCGACCCACCGCTTCGCACGTCGGTCAACGGGAGATCGTCTCCGGGCCCGAAATTGTTTTTGATCAACTCAAGCACCGTGAAGCGCGCGTTCGGCTTGCCGTTAGTCCAATCGACCATGCTCACGCTGGGAAACTGCGAGGGATAACCGACCAGTTGTGATTCGCCGACGACATCAACCCCAAGCTGGGCCAGCTGCATGTAAAGGTAAGCGTAGAAAGCTCCGCTCAGATTCCAATAAGCCGCCGGAATGGGCTTCTCCACATGACCGGGCTCACCCTGAACCATGTCGCCCGAGAGGATGGATCCCGCTTCGTTGACCATGATCTTGGTCGACGGTGAAAGGCGATCTCGGAGCTGAAGGATGTAGCGAGTCACTGCGACGAACTGGTTGGCCTGATCGAAAAAAGTGTACTGCCAGGCTTCGAGCGTCTGGTCCCCCGAGGGCGTGGCGTAGACGTGAAAAGAAACGTAGTCCAGCGGAACGCCCGGCTGGTGGTTCTTTGGATCGAGAAAATATGCGAACATTCGCGGAGCTCCCGCCGGCTCCGAGAGAGCGAGGCCAACAAATTTCATCTCGGGCGCAACCTTGAGCACTGCCTGGGTAATCGCATCATAGCGTTCCACGTATTGCTGAGGTGTGGTGTCATGCTCGCCGTCGATCTCGTTGAATACCTCCCAATAGCGAATGTCGTATTGATGGTCGGAAGAATGAAACTTTCCCAGCTCGTCCGTGAATCCTCCCTTCATGTACCAGCTTGCGAGCCGCCCATAATAATCGCCGAGCGCACTCAGGTCGTGGAGCTGGGTACCTTGCGAATAATTCCACATCACTTGATTGGGATCGTCCGGATACACGACGGGCTGCGGGGTATCGAACATCCACTGGGGGATAGTGCTGAAACTCATGACGCTGGGGTGGTCGGCCGACGCACGCAGGAAGTCCTCCACCAAAGGGTCTATATATTGGAAGTCCCAGTACGTCTGGGTTTGGTCTGGAGGACGCAACTCGGCGACTGCCAGCTTCGGGTACGGAAACCAGAAGGCATAGCGAACGTAGTCTGCTCCCAATCCGTGCAGAGCATCGAGGGATGCGTCGTGAATGGGCGACCCGCGGCGCAGCATGGGATTGATCACCGCCTGCAGGGTCGGGACAGTGCGGTTTGGCGTTGTCCTCGACCAGTTCACGACAATCGATGGCGCACCTGAGGGCGTGACCTGCGCCCGGAGCGCGCCACTCATGGCCAACAGGACCAGGACAAGAGAGATTGGTAAGTTTCGTGTTTTAATGTGCATTTGCTTACGCTGCATGGTAGGAGCGTTCCGAAGGCGAAGTCAACGGGAATGGGTTATAGGCTACGAGTTAATGTGGAGAGCGATATCAATGTCCAGAATGTTCAGGTTTGTATTCTTGCTCGCAGTTTATGCGAGTCTCGCCCTTTCTTTTTCCCAGGCCCAGAACTCTACAGGCGATTCGCAGGCCCACCGCTGGTGGCAGGACGCTGTCTTCTATGAAATCTATCCGCGCAGCTTCGCCGACAGCAATGGCGACGGCATCGGTGACCTGAATGGCATCGCCTCAAAACTCGATTATCTGAAAGAAATCGGCGTCGATGCCATTTGGATTTCGCCCTGCTATCCCTCGCCTCAGCTCGATTTCGGCTACGACGTATCCGATTATGAAGACATCGATCCGATGTACGGAACGCTGAAAGACTTTCAGCATCTGGCCGACGAGGCGAAGAAGCACGACATCCGCATCATCATGGATTTCGTTCTCAACCACACTTCTTCGCAGCACAAGTGGTTTCTCGATTCAGCTTCGTCGCGTTCTTCGGCGCATCGCGACTGGTACATCTGGCGCGATGGAAAAGCGCCTGGCATGCCGCCCAGCAATTGGATTTCCGATTTCGGCGGATCGACCTGGCAGTTTGACCCGAAGACCGGCCAGTATTACTACCATTTCTTTGAGGTGGGCCAGCCCGATCTCAACTGGCGCAATCCGGCGGTCGAAAAAGCCATGTTCGACGTGACTCGCTTCTGGTACCAGCATGGCGTTTCCGGCTTCCGGCTCGATGCGGTCGATCTCCTATTCGAAGACCCGAAACTTCGCGACAACCCAATCCTGCCCGGCACCAGCGACCTGGGCGATCCCAACATGCAGAACAAATACAACGACAAATTGCCCGAGAATCACGTGGAGCTGAAAAAGTTGCGCGCGGTTGCCGACCAAAATGATGCGGTGCTGATCGGTGAGACCTACACCTCGAATCGAGCCGAGCTGAAGGAGTATTACGGCGACCACAACGATGAAATCCAGTTGCCGATGGATTTCATGTTCTGCACGGTCAACAAACTTGCCGCCAATGATTTCCGCACGCAGATCGCAAACGCCGAGTCGACCGGCGGCTGGCCCGTCTACGTGATCGGCAATCACGATATGCCACGTTCTTATGTGCGCTATGGCGACGGACAGCACAACGATCAAATCGCGAAGCTCATGGCGGGGATGTACTTGACCCTCCGCGGCACGCCGGTCATGTATTACGGCGAGGAACTCGGGATGGAGAACAATGATCCGGTGCGGAAAGAAGACGTGAAAGATCCGCTCGGCGTTACGGGATGGCCGAAAGAGAAGGGACGCGACGGCGAACGCACGCCCATGCAGTGGGACGACTCGCCCAACGCCGGGTTCAGTGCGGCCAAGCCGTGGTTGCCGGTTCCGGCCAGCTACAAAACTCACAACGTGGCCAGAGAACTGAAAGCCCCTGACTCGGTTCTGCAGTTTTACAAACACCTGCTCACACTTCGACATCAGGAGCTTGCGCTGTTGAAGGGAGACTATGTGGCCCTCAATCAGGATAATCCCAATGTCCTGTCCTACCTTCGCCGTTACAAAGATCAGGCCGTGCTGGTCGTCCTGAATATGTCGGGCACGGCGCAACAAGTCAGCTTCAATCTCTCCGAACAAGGATTCGCTTCGGCGAAAGCAACAACCATGCTCACGACTCAGGCCGCATCGGCAAGCGGCAGGTTGGATCGGATCGCTCTGGACCCGTTCGCGGTTTATATCGCTCGAGTTTCGCGATGAACGCGCGCATGATCGGCTTGGCTGGATCCTCCGACCCTTTTCGCCCGTCTTTTTATTACGGCAGCTTCATTAAAGGAGCGATTGCTTGAACAAAACGGTTCTGCATTTCGGATGTTTATTGACCTGCATTTTTATTGTGATGCCGTCCCCGGCGCAGACGATCCGCGTCGATGCGACTCCGTCGCACGCCACCAACCACTTTCGTCCGAATGAAACGCTGGGCGCGGGGATTGACCGCATCCCCTCGGAAGCAGTCGACACCGGACTGACGCAACCCAACCTGGCGCGGGCGATGGCATCAGGATGGCAGCCTGTCAGTTACCGAAACAATACGGAGCTCTCGATCGAGGCGTGGCACTGGAACCCGCAGGGCACGTGGAGCGAGTCCGGCGAAAAAGGATACTTCACCGGCTCGACAGCTCTCGGCGAACCGATTCGATATTCGTATGGATATTCTTTGCCCCATCGCGGCTTCACTCGCAACGATGGCACACCTAACGCCGGCTTTTCCCGCATTACCGACGGTGATGAAAACAGTTATTGGAAAAGCAATCCATATCTCACGGAGCACTTCACCGGCGAGAGCGATTCGCTGCATCCGCAATGGGTCGTGATCGATCTGGCGCAGATGCAGCAAGTCGATAGCGTTCAGATCAAGTGGGACGAACCCTACGCGACAAAATTTGTGGTGCAGCACTTTACTGGCGACGATCCCATGCATGGGCCCACGCGCGGCGTGTGGGAGACCTTCCCCCAGGGAGCGGTTGAACAGGGCCGTGGCGGATCAGAGATCATGCGCCTGAATGCCACTCCCCTTCCCGTCCGCTTCCTTCGCATTCTGATGACGGAATCTTCCAATACCTGCGCTCCAGGTCATGCCTCCACTGATGCGCGGGCGTGCGTCGGCTACGCGATCCGCGAGATTTATCTCGGAACGTCCTCGGCAAACGGAGAGTTCCATGACATCATCCGGCACACTCAAGATCAGGAACAGACTACGACTTACTGTTCTTCGGTCGATCCTTGGCACGATTCTTCGGATCTGGGTACAACTCATCAGGCTCAGCCAGGATTCGATTTTTTCTTTACCAGCGGCGTAACGCGGGGACTTCCGGCGATGATCCCGATAGCTCTGGTCTACGACACTCCGGAGAACGCGGTCGCAGAAATCACTTATATCAAGAAACGCGGCTACCCGATTTCCTACGTCGAGATGGGCGAGGAATCGGACGGACAATACACGTCGCCGGGGGATTACGGTGCGCTGTATCTGCAGTGGGCCACTGCGCTGCATCGACTCGACCCCACTCTCAAACTGGGCGGGCCGTCGTTCCAGGGCGTGAATCAGGATATCGAAGTCTGGCCCGATGCGAACGGCAAAGTCTCCTGGACCGGGAGGTTCATCGATTATCTAAAGCAGCACGGGCGAATGCGCGACCTGGCATTTTTTTCGTTTGAACACTATCCCCTCGATCCCTGCCGGATCCCCTGGGGCAGTCTTTATGAGGAGCCGCAACTCGTGAGCCACATTATGCAGGTCTGGCACGATGACGGAATTCCCGCGGGCCTTCCCATGTTCATCACCGAGGGAAATCTTTCTTCGGCCGCGAGCGAAACTTATATGGATATTTTTTCCGGCCTCTGGCTCGCCGACTACATCGGTTCATTCCTGAACGCCGGCGGCAATGCAGTCTATTTCTTCCACTACCTGCCGCTGGTGATGGAGCACGGCTGCAACGATTCGCCGGGAACTTTCGGCATGCTGACCGTCGACGCGCACTACAAAATTCAGCAGCCTCTGGCGCAGTTCTTCACCGCGCAAATGATTAATCTGGAGTGGGTCGACCCGGGAGACAAACAGCATGATGTATTTTCCGCCAGCAGCGACATCGATGATGGTGCCGGCCATGCGCTGGTGACGGCTTATGCGCTCAGACGTCCCGATGGTCAGTGGTCATTGCTCGTAGTGAATCGCGATCAGCAGAACGCCCACAAAGTGAAGATCACGTTCGAAGACCAGACCACTCGCAAGAGTGCTGCCTTCGACGGAAGCGTCGAGATTTCTACGTTCGGAAAGGGCCAGTATCAGTGGCACTCCGGGCACACGCGTTTTGTAGGACACGCCGAATATCCCGCTGAACCGTCGGTGGAGGCCGAGAGCTTCGGCATGGCCGATCCGGATGGGCCGATCCTGCACGTCAAGCAGAATATCTCCGCAGACACAGATTATGAATTACCAGCAGCATCGGTGATGGTCATTCGGGGCAGCACTCACGCTCACTGACTCCCAGCGTTCAATCGAAGAAAAACACAGGATTGCACATGAAGCTGAAACTGAAACAGCTTGTAGTTACTAGTCTGGTCGGTCTTTCCAGCATAGTTCACGCGCAGGACACACATTTTGAGCCTAACGAGCAGCAGATTCCCACCCCCGATTGTCTGGCCGTGAAAGCTGCGTGGGAAGGCGGATGGAAACATTGCACCGAGCAGGATCATGAGGCGTGGCTCGCCGACATCCGGCATTGGCGCGACGAGCGACTCATACGGGTCGGCTACGATGGATCACGCTACGACATGCCCGCGCTCAAGTGGACGCAGTCGAGTTTTTTCCAGCCGCAGATGATGGTGCAGGATCGATACTTCTACGATCCAGTCTCCCGCCGCTACACCGTCGATCGTTATCTCGACGATCTGGAAAAGCACTACGGCGGCATCGACGCGGTCCTTATCTGGCCGACCTACCCGAACATGGGCATCGACGACCGCAATCAGCACGACCTCATTCGAAGCATGCCCGGAGGTGTTGCGGGAGTGCGGCAGATGATCGCCGATTTTCACAAGCGTGGCGTGCGCGTGCTGTTTCCGATGATGATGTGGGACCAGGGCACTCGCGATCCCGGCAAACCCTGGCCGCAGGCGATCGCAGAATTGATGGCGGAAGTCGGAGCCGACGGCATCAACGGCGATACCCAGGATGGAGTTCCGCTTGCATTTTCGGTGGCTGCCGATAAGGTAGGCCATCCGCTGGCCTTCGAGCCGGAAGACGGTCCTTCCGATGAAGCGCTAGCGTGGAACGTCATGACGTGGGGCCAATACAATTTTCCTTTCGTCCCGATGATTGACAAGTACAAGTGGCTGGAGCCGCGCCACATGGTGAACATTTCCGACCGCTGGAATCGCGATAAAACCAGCGATCTCCAGTTTGCCTTTTTCAACGGCGTCGGGTGGGAGAGTTGGGAGAATATCTGGGGCATCTGGAATGGAGTCACGCCGCGCGACGCCGAAGCGACGCGGCGAGTCGCGACCATCGAGCGTGCGGTTGCTCCGCTCCTTATCAGCAGCGAATGGGAACCGCTCGCGCCAATGCTGCGCTACGGAGTTTTCGCCAGCCGCTGGCCCTTGCACGACGAGACAGTCTTGACGATCGTGAATCGCAATGAGTATGACGTCGAAGGTCGCGAGATCGAACTTCCGGCAGAAAACGGAATGCGTTATTTCGATCTCTATCATGGAATCGAATTGGAGCCCCAGCCCGGTCCGAAAGGCAAGATCGTGCTGAGTTTCGACATCGAAGCGCATGGCTATGGTGCCTTGCTCGCCACGCGGACGCCTCCGAATGCGGCGATGCAGGCTCTGATGTCGCGGATGAAGGAGATGACCGCCAAGCCCTTGGCACGTTATTCGCATGAGTGGTCTGTATTGCCTCAACAGATCGTACCCATCGCTGCGACGAAGCCTCCCGCGACATCTCCAGCAGGCATGATTAAGATTCCCGCGGGAAAGTTTCTTTTCAAAGTAGAAGGAATCGAGATCGAAGGCTCCGACGACATCGGCGTCGACGTGCAATATCCCTGGGAGGATTCTCCGCGGCGGTTTCACGAACATCCGATAAAGGTGAGATCGTTCTGGATCGACACGTATCCAGTCACCAACGCGCAGTTCAAGAAGTTCCTCGACAGCACTCACTATCGTCCGCAGGATGAGTTGAACTTTTTGCGGGATTGGAAAGATGGCAACTTCCCAGCCGGTTGGGATAGCAAGCCCGTTACATGGGTTTCATTGGATGACGCGCGGGCGTATGCGACGTGGGCCGGCAAGCGTCTGCCGCATGAGTGGGAGTGGCAGTACGCGGCTCAAGGCAGCGACGGCCGCACTTATCCTTGGGGTAACGACTGGGATGCGAGCGCGGTGCCGCTGCCGGATAAAGGCCGCACCATGCGCGCGCCAGACGCTGTGGATGCGCATCCGCGGGGCCAGAGTCCCTTCGGCGTAATGGACCTCGTCGGCAATGTTTGGCAGTGGACCGAGGAGTTCACCGACGAGCACACCCGCGCCGCACTTCTGCGCGGCGGCGAATACTATCAACCGCAAGGTTCGATCTGGTATTTTCCTGACACATACAAGCTGAACGAACACGGCAAACTACTGCTGACGGCGCCGGGACTCGATCGCTCCGGAGGAGTTGGTTTCCGCTGCGTTCAGGATGCAGACTAGCCCGCTTCGAGCTTCACGCCCGAATCACGCGAGGCCTTGGAAGGGCGCGGCCATAAGCCGCGCCGTAAGTCACCCCGAATCGATTCGGCTTCAGCCCCTGCGGAAAAACTCCCGAACGCTGGAAGTGACGTGGAAGAGCGGCGCTTCAGCGCCGCGTCAGCACTTCAAAATTATCGCGGGCTTCAGTCCCTAAGGACTGCTTCTGCTCACTCCGGTTCGCGAGTCAGTTCCGGATTCGGCAGCGAGGTTTGCTCCAGGGTCCGTCTTCCCTTCTCGCGGGCGTCGGAAACCATGCGCGTGTAAGTTTCCATCTCGGTCTTCGCTTCCTGCCTGCGCCCCATGTGCAGCAGAATTTGTCCACGCACATAGTGGATGGTGTACCCAGCAGGATCGAGTTTGCAGGCGGAGTTGACTTCAACCAGCGCCGAGCTATATTTTCTCTCACGGTCATAGACCTGAGCCAACGCCACGTGGGAGTCGGTCAGCCGCGGATCAAGCCGCAGCGCGTGGAGCAATGCGGCCTCGGCCTTGCCATCGTCTTGTTGTTGGGAGTAAAGCAGTCCGAGCTCTTCATAGTTGAACGCAACCTCGGGCTCCACCGCGATGTCGGCAAGAAACTCCGCCTGCGCATGTTCCAAATCTTGTTTCCTCAGGTAGGCAAAGCCTAAATTGAAATGAACGAACGGCAGCTTCGGATTCGCCTGGGCAGCAAGATTCAGTTCGATAATAGCCTCGTCGTATTTTTCGTGGTTGATGTAGGCCTTCCCGTTGAACAAGTGAACTTCAGGAGAATTCTGACCCACTTCCAATAACCGATCGAGTGCGCGCTGTTCCAGTTCCGGGTTCTTCGCCTCTCCCGCCGCAATTCCCAGAGCGTACAAGTAGTTGAGTTGATCCGACTCGTTGGGCCACAGCGGCTCGAGAGCGGCCATCGCGTCCGCATACTGCGCGACGAAGAGGTAACACAACCCGAGCAGGTAACGTGCCTGCAGCGATCCGGGTACATCGTGGACAACGCTCTTAAAAGGCGCGATGGCGGAGGCATACTCGCCTTGCCGGTAATACGAGAGTCCAATGTTCAGGCGAATGCCTGGCACGTCCGGCGCTAGAGCCGCGGCGCGACCGAGCATTTCGCGCGCCTGCCGCCATTGCTTGCGGCGCATCTCGATCACACCCAGATTAGCGAGGGCTCCGACAGCCCGAGAATTCAGTGCGAGCACGGCGCGAAAGGAACGTTCCGCTCCGGCCAATTCGCCGCTCTGCAGCGCCGCTTCTCCCGATCGAAAGAGTTCCTCTTCCTTCGGATCCAGTTGCTTCGGGTTCAGCGGCCGGTCTTGGCCTTGCGCATCCGAGGTGTCGGAATGTGCTTGAGAAGGCGAGGCAGGTAATACCGGCCATAACAAAACAATTCGCAGAAGGAACACGCACACAACACAGAGTCTGCAAGCCATGGCGAAGGGCCTGTAGGAGTGCCGCAGCACGCATGCAGCACAAATTTTTGTCCCGGCCTGACTCTGGACTATACTCCGCGCTGCATGCGCGATTCAAAGCAACGTAAAGTTTCTTTTCTTCTTGACAGTGCAGTATGACGCGGAGAATATTGAAACGTTTCAACAGCGCCGGCTGGAATGCTTCGTCACGCGGCGGGACCTTTTCAACGGTTTTGTCGCGCCGACGAGCAAGCTCACACGATAAGCTTCCAGTCCAGCGCTGCTTCTCATTGGGGGGAGCATGAAATCGGCACGCGGATTCTGGCTTGTCCAATTGTGTTTTCTGGTGGGTGTAGTTTCTGCCGTTGCGCAGGTAAACGGAGCGATCACAGGCACTGTGCGGGACAACACCGGCGCCGTGGTTGCGGGCGCCGAGGTCACCGCGAGCGATGCGGACAAGGGCATCCGCCGCACCACGAAGACTAACTCGGACGGCGACTATCTGATCAGTGGCCTGGGAGCGGCCAACTACAATGTGACCGTCACGGCCCCGGGCTTTGAGAAGTACGAAGCCAAGGCAGTGGTGCTGCGCGTCGGCGAAAAGATACGCGTGGACTGCGCCCTGATCGTCGGCAAGGTGAGCAGCGAGGTCGTGGTTGAGGGCAGCGCGGCCGGCCAAGTGGAGACGCAGTCCTCCGAAGTTGCCGGGACCATCACCGGCAAACAGATCAGCCAGCTTGAACTCAACGGCCGCAACTTCGTCCAGTTGATCACGCTCATTCCCGGCGTCAGCAATCAGAGCGGACAGGACGAAGGCACTGTCGGCGTGGCCGGTAACGTTCTCTACGCCATCAATGGCGGCCGAACCGAGTACAACAATTGGGAGGTCGACGGCGGCGACAATATGGACAATGGGAGCAACGGTTCTCTCAACGTTTATCCGAACGTCGACGCCCTGTCGGAAGTGCGCGTGCTTACCTCGACCTATGGCGCGCAATACGGCCGAAACGGGTCGGGTACCATCGAAGCGGTGACCAAGTCTGGAACCAATGAATTTCACGGGGAGGTCTTCGAATTCCTGCGCAACGAGTTGTTTAACGCACACAACTATTTCGACCCGCCCGACACCGACAAGCCGGCCTATAAGAAGCATGACTTTGGGTACATTGTGGGAGGGCCGATACGAAAGAACAAAACATTCTTCTTCTGGTCGCAGGAGTTCCGCCGCGAGGATGTGCCCTTCGCCGTCTATAACCAGCGCCTGCCCTCCTCGGCCGAGCGTGGCGGCGACTTCAGCGACGTCTGTCCTACTTCGGGCACGCCGTTTTACCGCGACTCGGTCAACATTCCGCCCAATCAGAATCCAAACCAGACGCTGTATCCCGACTGTCCTGCCTACTCCCTGTATCCTGACCAGACCGATTATGCGGGCGCATTTCTCGGCTTCAATAACAACAGCATCAACGGCGCCAACAACGGCGGCCAAAGTCAGATTGATGCGGTGAATTCAGGACCGCTCATCAACCTCATCCCTCTGCCCAACGAGCCTGGTAATCTTTTTCAGGAGAGTTGGCCGCAGTACACGCACTGGCACGAGGAGTTGTTCAAGATAGATCAGAACTTCACGCCGAAAATACACGGCAGCTTCCGCTTCATTCACGATTCCTGGCAGCAGTTTTATCCGGTCTCGCCCTGGTCCGGATCGTCGGTTCCTGCGATTGGCGGAACAATCATCGGTCCGGGAGTCAGCATCGTCGCGAACCTGACCGCCAATGCCTCGCCCACATTGCTGAACGAATTTGTCTTCAGCTACACCACCGATCACCTCAGCCTGTTGCAGGGCAGCAACAAATGGCAGCGGCCCTCCAGCATGACCATGACCGGAATCTTCGACAACGGTTTCGGCGGCGAGCTTCCCAAGTTCGTGATCAGCAACGGCAACGCCTACAGTGGCGGCTTTACCGTCGACACTTCTTCCGCGCCCTGGTTCAACTCCAACCCCACTTACACCTACAAAGACAACGTCACCAAGATCCTCGGCAAGCACAATCTGCAGTTCGGCGGTTATTTCGTGGCTGCCCAGAAAAATGAGGACGCTTCGGTCGAACCCCAGGGATATCTGAACTTCTACGGAGACCCGAGTTCCACTTTCACCGGAGCTGCTCAGGATGCGTGGGCCAGCACGGGAAATGCCTTTGCGGATATGCAGATCGGCCAGATCAATCAATTCGGCCAGGCGAGCCAGAAAATTAAGTATTACTTCCGCTATAAAATTTTCGAACCCTATCTGCAAGACGACTGGCACGCGACCAAGCGGCTCACGCTGAATCTGGGCGTGCGCATCAGCCTCTACGGAACCTATCGCGAGAGGTACGGACAAGCTTACAATTTCGACCCCGCGCTCTATAACTTTGCGAATGCCCCCACGATTTCTCCGGTGGATGGCTCGCTGGTATTTCCTCCTGGCCAGTCGATCCAGACTCTGTCAGGCATGGTCCAGTGCGGCTCTCCCGGAGTCCCCGTCGGCTGCATGCGGGGTCATCTTTTCAATCCCGCGCCCCGCATAGGATTTGCCTTCGATCCCAAAGGCGATGGCAAGATGGCGATTCGCGGCGGCTACGGCATCTTCTACGAGCATATGAACGGAGACGAAGCCAACGTCGAGTCGCTCGAAGGCCAGCCTCCGCTGGTCGTGAATTCCTATCAGTCGTTCGTCCCCGGCACCTCGAACGGAAACTCCGGGTACCTGAACATCGGCGGCACATCGGGCACTGGCTCGGAGTACTTCCCCATTCAGGTTTATTCCATCCCCGACAAGGCGATATGGCCCTACGTACAGCAATGGCACCTGGATGTCCAACGCGAAGTGTCACGCGGCACGCTACTCACCGTCGCTTACGTTGGCAGCAAAGGTACGCACCTCTCGCTGCAGCGTGATATCAACCAGCTGCAACCGGTGCCCGCGAGCCAGAATCCTTTTCTTCCGGGGCAACCCATCACGAGCACTGATTGCACCAATCTAGGCAGCGGCTATAACTACCTGGATACAGGAGCTGCAGTCACCGGGCAGGCCATCACCAATCTCAACGTAGCGTGCGGAAATGTCAGCGCCGACAGCGTTCGCACCAGCTTTCCGGGCTTCGATCAGGTCCAGCGCATCGATCTGTTCGCCAACTCGAACTACAACGCGTTGCAGGTCAGCGGGCGACGCAACGTCGGCGGACTCGAACTCACCCTCGCATACACCTACAGCCACTCGATCGATGACTCCTCGGATCGCTACGACAGCAGCTTCGTCAATTCGTATAACATCCCCGCCAGCCGGGCCAGTTCGACCTTTGATCAGCGCCATATCCTGACCGTCAGCTACATCTATGACCTGCCGATTTTCCGGCACGCCACGGGCAAGACCAAGACGTTTCTCGCCGGATGGCAACTCTCCGGCATCACCACTCTGCAAACCGGCGAACCGTTCAGCATCATCAATGGCGCCTACTATGACAACGCTGGAGTCGCCAACGGCGCGGGCACCGGAGCCTACGCCGACCTGGTCGGCAATCCCCACGCGTCGACTCCCTCGTCGGAGCGTTTTGCTACGGGAGTCGTCGGGCCGCTACTGTATAACCCCGGCGCCTACGAGCAGCCGACTGGCCTCACCTTCGGGGACTCCGGTCGCGATTCCCTCAACCTGCCGCGCCGCACCAACTTCGACATGGGACTGTTCAAACACTTTGCCATTGGCGAGTCCAAGGCTTTTGAATTCCGCGCTGAAGGCTTCAACATTTTCAATCACCCGCAATGGAGCGGAGTCAACAACTCCTCCTGCGGCACGACGCTCAATTCGGGGACACCGGACTGCGTAGTCGGGGATGTCGCGAGTGGGGAGCTGCCTTCGAACTTCCTTCACCCCTCAGGAGCGCACAACCCCCGCATCGGCCAGTTCGGGATGAAGTTCATATTCTGAGTTCGTCTGTTAGAGACGATCGAGAAAATGCCGCCGTGGGGAGAACCGGAGCCCATGGCGGCGATTTCAATCCTGCACTTCGCCCCGTCAGAACCGGGTTCGCAAGCGATTCAGAAGCGACAGCAAGTGCCAGTGTCAATGTTCATCATCCGCAAAGACAGTCTTGCATCGTATCGTTTCTTGTCGTTTCTGCGGTGCCAATGGTTCATCCCTTTTAGTCACCTGCGGACCCGCCTGCGCCAACGGGACGCTCGACGGCATACTCGCTTGCGTCGCTGGGAAGGACAACGGGTTGAGCGGATGATGGCTCGGTAATGTTGTTGGAAAGCAACAGGCGAAATGCCACCGCGGCTACGACCGCGAGTGCCGCAGTGATGCCCATGACCTGGGGATAGCCAAAGCGTGCGAACCCCTGGCCTGCGGCCGCCGCTGCGATAGCACTGGCCAGTGAAATCACAAAGAAGTTAAGAGCCGACGCGCCGCTTCGTTCGGACGGAGCCACCTCGCTCATCAGCAGGCTGTACATTCCGGGTTCGCTCATCCACTGAAAGGCCATGTAGCCTGTGTACATCACAACAGCAGCCGACGCGATCGGAACCGCCGCCAGACAACCGAGTGCCAGGGCCGTGGCAATCTGCGTATACATGATGCCCGCAATGAGTCCAAATCTTTTGTAGATGAGAGGCGCCAGTAAAATGGCCACCACCTGCGAGATCTGCGCTACCGAGAAGACCATCCCGATGTGTGGAACCGACATTTGTAGATGGCGCGAGAAATAGATGTTAAAGAAAGGACCGAGCGACCCGGTCACCAGGCTCCAAAGTCCAATCGCCAGAAGAAAACGAGGAAGGAATCGGTTTCGCGGATAGAATTTCTTCTCCCGGGTAGGGATCGCAGGCAGACTGAGCCTCGCTGCGGGCCATATGCCGAGGCCGACGATAGCGCAGGAAATCAACAAGGCGAGTTGCATCGCGTGAGCTGATGTGGTCGTGGGCAGAATTCTCCCGAGCCATCCCGGCAGCAGTCCTCCAAACAAACCGCCCAGCACGCCAACCCCGATTCCCGATGAAAAAACGAGGCTAAAAGCAAAAGCGCGATTTTTTTCGCCGGTGAGTTGTGCCAGCGCGGGAGAAATGCAAACCGCCCAGATTGACATGCTCGCCCCGGTGAGAAAAGCCAGGGCGAGTTGCGGCGCCTCCGAAACAATCACAGTGCGCAGCGCGGAGAAAACTGGCACTGCGGCGAAACACAACAACATGGCCTTGCGCAACCCGAAACGATGAGCCAATAACCCGGCCGGGATGGTTCCGGCAAGAGTGCCCAGGGCCGAGGCGCTGGCCACCCAGCCCAGCAGTTTCTCCGACACGCCACGATCCACCATGTAGAGGTTGTACAAAACGAAGAAGATGAACCCGCCGAGATCGAGACAAAAAGAGGCGCCAAAGAACGTCCAAAATTCCCTATCCAGCCCCTTCCCTGCCCACCACCACCGAAGGCGCCGCCAGAGAGCGGGCGGCAGCGTGCGAGCATCATGAAACATGCGCGATGCGAGATTGTGCCAGTGCTTCGCACCACGTTGGGGCGGCGACGGGTCCTCCAATTCTTGCAATCCCTGCGAGGAGGAATTGCGGAACCGAAGCGCAGCCAGCAAGGCCTCAACGTGGTGTGGAATTTTGCCCATTTTTCCAGAAAGCCCCTACCCTTCGCGCGAGTCAGACACCTTCCCGCACGAGGGCATCAAGGCGATTCACCGCCCACTCCAGATCGCGATAGCAAAGTTCGTATGTAGGGACGGCCAGCAGTTGGCTCAACGAAGCAACTTGGGCTTCCCGCACTTCTTTCTCGCTGCAGAAAATGATCTTCTTGAACCAGGACAAGGCAGCTTCTGTAGGGAATGCGTCAAGACGCGAGGGACCGGGCGTTTGCCGATTGAGAAACACGATGTAGTCGACGGAGCCAGTCAGGGCGGTCGCGATCTCAGGCATGCTGGCAGTATCAAGTTCAATCGCCATCTCACCAGTGGCGCGGGGAGTGATGCGCTGCTGCTTCAACTCGGGGAAGAGCTCGATGCTCTCCTCACGGAAACGCATCGAATAGGGATTACCGACGGCCAGGCGATCTTCCCGGTTACGAATCAGGCTAATGGAATCGTCGGAAAGAAACGTCCATCCCCGGAGGGCGCAAGCCAGCGACAGCGATGACTTGCCGGCGCCAGAGTCTCCGCAGAGCAAAACCGTTTTGCCCGCCAGTTTCACGCAGGCTGCGTGAATAACGGTCAGATACCGAGGTTCGAGCGTCATCCAGGATAGGGCTTCAAGAAAGTAGTAGCGGAAGTAGGCTCGATTTTCGATCGTGGCCTGCGTGAACCAACCAAAGCCGCGTCCTCGCCTGAAATCCGAGACGGCAAAATTCCCGCCATCACCGACTATGCTCAGTAGATTGAGCCACGCTCGATACACCGGGACTTTGGAACATTCCTCCGAGTCGCCTTTCATTGCGCCGATTCTGAGCCTGACCGGCGGTTCCGAAAAGACCCGGACAAACTTCCCCCAGCTCTCCTCGGCAGCAGCGAGCACTTCGTGAGAGTTGGTTGTGATTTCGAGCGAAAAACCCTGCGGATAGTACATCGCACTCAATGGGAGATCGGAGTTGCAGAGCAGGGGGTCATCCAGCGCTGCAACTTCGTTCGCAGCTTCGATCTGACTGTTACTCATAGGCTCCGGTTTCCGGCAGGTCTCCGCGGTACTTTGCAGCTCGTCCATCTGCTGCTTCTTGCCTATCCTCGCCCCTCATCAAAAGTTGTATTTCAGAGCCAGTTGAATGATCCGCGGGTTGGATACTGTTGACGAAATTATTCCAAAGCTTGGGTTGTTCAACGTGCAGACTCCAGCGTTACAGGTCTCTCCGCCGGCAAAATCTGAGCTTGGTTTCCCAAACTTGGGTGTATTGGTAAAGTTGAAAAACTCGGCGCGCACCTGCAGGCCGCTGCCCTCGGTAATTGCGAAGTTGCGCTGGATTGCCAGGTCCAGGTTCAGCTGGCTGGGGCCGCGCAAGATGCCCACGCCGCAACTGCCGAAACCAGTGCCATCCCCGATAACCGGGGGCGGAGCGAACGCGGCGACATTGAAATAGCCATTGAGCCGGGCGGAGAGCGGCCCCGCACTTGCCGGATTTGCTCCCGTGCACTGCGCGCGCGAGAAGCCAGAGAGGTTCCCATAGATCAACCCCGCCGTGCTGTCGATCGCGGTAAGGGGCAGTCCCGACTGCAGCACGGATTCGCCCGAGAGTTGCCACGAGGAGAGCGCATGCTGCAAGACGCCGGGGCCCGCCCTCAACTGGGGCGGAGAATACGTAGAACTCAAAACGAACCGGTGCCTGCGATCGAAGTCGTTCAATCCGCGCGCTTGGCGTGGATTGGTCTGGTCGTTAGTAAGAAACGACAGCAGGAAATTGGATAACGAGCCTGATCCGCTGGTGTAATCCAGATTTTTCGAAAATGTATAGCTGGCCTGGAACTCGAGCCCGTGGCTTAGCCGGTGGGTCACGCTCGACTGCAGCGAATTGTAGTTCGAATCGAACGTCGTCCGACAGATGAACGACCCTCCGGCAATACCCTCAAAGGGAACACGATAAGCCAGGTTTTCCACCGTGCTGGTGGTCTGTCCGTTCACCGGATTCTGCGGCGTCGCGAGCAAAGCCTGATTGAATTGCGTGCACCCGGCCTGGTGTGTGGTCTTTGAGCCTACGTAGCCGACCTGCCAAAGGAAATCGGGGGCAAATTCGTACTGCACGTTCAGGTCATATTGCTGCACGTAGGGGCTGGTGAGGTGTCTGCCTACTGCGAAGAAAGTCAGGCCACCGCCCTGTCCGTTGCATAAGGCTCCAGTACAAGGGGGAGGGGGAGTCCGCGGCAAGAAAATAGGAAAGCTTGAATCTGGCGGCAGGGCGGGAACATAGGGTTGTTGAAACGTGGCCGCGCCGTTCTGCGCGCCCGAAAATGACTGGGTAAAAGCAAAAGGCGGCTGGCCCACCGTCTGCTCAACTAGGTCGCCGGAAAGTTGATCGTAATAAATGCCGTATCCGCCACGCAGTACGACCGTTGGACGGTTGAAGACGCGCAGCGCGAATCCCACGCGCGGTGCGAAGTTCTTGTAGTCCTTGTTCCAGAGTCCGGAAGTATCACTCTTTACCACTCCCGCAGGAAGCACGCCAGTGTAATTTGCAGGCAGCACGTATCCGCTGAAACTGCCGCCTACAGGCACCTGAGCAGTGGCGATCGCGGGATCGAAGGTTGGCAGATTGCCGTGGATGTCGCTGGCAGGACCGAAGAACTCGTAGCGCAGGCCCGCATTTAAAGTAAGGCGCGCGTTTACTTTGATGTCATCCTGAACAAAACTGGCCAAATCCGTGTAACGCTGGTCTTTGCGGAAATTGCCTGCTGCGCCAACACTGTTGAATACGTTGCTGTCGGGACTTCCATTCTGCGCCGCGCTCTGGCCGAGCAGGAAGTCAGGGAAGCTCAGAAAAAAGAGAAACCCGTCATCGACGAAAGGCACGTTGAGGACTAACTCGTGCCGTTTCGCCTCGCCTCCGAATCGCAGATTGTGGCGGCCACGAGTGAGAGAGATCGTATCCTGCCAGATGAAGGAGTTGGTGTTCTCAAAATAAAAAGGCTGACCGCCGGTGCCAATCGTAAATAATCCGTTCACTTCGATGCCCGGAATCTCAGGCAGAGGGCCGGGGGTCGCCATCCCGACGTCCGCAGCTTTAATGGGTTGAGCAATCGATGCCAGGCCGTCAAAGCGCATAAAGCCGAAGCGCGCCACATTAATAAGGTTCGAACTGAAGGCATGCGTGTCCGATAGCACGAACATGTGGTTGCGGTCGGTTTCGCTGGTTCCCCAGCCCGGCAGATTGGCGCCGAATGGCGAAAAGGGCTCGTTGAAGGGCGCGCGCGAGTAGAAGTATCTGCCGGCTAACTGGTTCTTCGCCGAAACATTATGATCGAGATTCACGCTGATCTGGTCCTCGCGGTAATTTGCGGGAATCGAGTAGGTCAGCTCTCCACTTCCACTTGGCGGACTTGGAATCGCATAGCTTCCGTTGGGGAACTTGAAATTCAGTAGCGCCAAGGCCACAGGATTAATATTCGATCCGTCGGGCGCAATCGCGACCCCGCCCAGCAGACCAGATTGCCCGCCGAAAGCCTGGCCCAAAGCCGCGGAAGAACGGTCGTTAGTCAGAGCGGGAAGAAAGGAAGTGGCCTCGGCGGTACTGCTGACGCCGTTTCGCATCGTTGTGCCCTGATATGAGGTAAAGAAAAATGTTCTGTTCTTCACCAGGGGACCACCAAGTTCGCCACCAAACTGGTTCTGCTTCAGCACCGGCGACTTGTTGTCTGTGCCCTGCTGCATCTCGCTCTGCTTCAGGAAATAGTCGTTGGCATTCAGCGCGTCATTGCGAAAAAACTCCCACACACCGCCATGGAAACGGTTACTTCCCGTTTTGCTCACGATATCGATGTTCGCGCCGGCGCCTCGTCCATAGCTCGCGTCAAACATTCCAGTTTGAACCTTGAATTCCTCAATCGTGTCGGGAGCCGGGATGGCCAGCCCGACTTCGGCCTGATATCCCGAAGCGGAGTTTTCCGAAAGATTGTTCGCGTCCACGCCATTGAATTGAAAATTGTTGGAGGTGGTCTTTGCGCCATTGGCAGAAACATTCTGGTTGCTTTGCGCTTTCCCCAAGGCACCGGCATTGGGGACCTCCACGATGACACCCGGGTTCAAGGCCAGAATTTGAGTGAAGTTGCGGTTGGCAAGAGGCACAGAGACGATCGTGTTCGCGTCGGTGACCTGCCCCAGAGCCGAACTCTCCACTTGCGCCATTTCCGGGGAACCGTGAACGTCGATCTTGACGGCGGATACCGTCCCAACCTCGAGCCTGACATTCACCACGGCCGTTTCGGTGACCGTGACGTGAATCGAGCGGAGCACCTTCGCTTGAAAGCCGCTGGCTGCAACCTCGAGCGAGTAATCTCCGGGCGGAAGCAGAGGAATGCGGAAGAAGCCTTCCGCCGTTGTACTGGCCTCCCGCGACGATTCCGTTTCTTCGCTCACCACTTTTACATGAGCTTGTGGAATGACGGCGCCGGATGGATCCGAAACGGATCCTGCGATCGCCCCGGTACCTGGAGCTTGTGCCGCCAAAGGCCCTGCGGCGAGAAGGAGTCCGGGGACCATCAAGCAAACAAACGCGCGTACAGCGGTGCGCAGCCTGAGTCCGGACGTGAAACAGATGAGAAAAAACCTTGCGCCCTTTGGTTGGTTGCTCTTATTCATTGCGCCTCTTCATTGCGTCTCGTTCCGGGACGCGTCACTTGCAGCGCGTTCGTCCGCAGCGCCTTCGTCACGATAGTGCGTACCGTCCACCGCGCTGGACACACGATCAGTTCACACCGGTGATGCTTGCGACTTTGATTTTGTTCTTCTGGAGAGTTCCCGACACGCGAACTTTCTTGCCGGCGAACGCTTCCGCTTTTTCCTGATCGTCCAGGCTATAAATCTCTTTCTTCGCTGCGTCGTAAAGGACATACTTAGCGCCCAACTGCGCGCATTTGACAGCGCAGGTATGACTGTCGCGCCCCATGCTCTTCATGTCGTCCATCATCTTTTCGTGCGTGCCGTCCTTCGCACAAAGCGCGTCCATGATCTCTCCCGTGAATACTTCAGGGGTGCTGGAATCCGATGACTTTGGCTGCGCAGCCCAGAGCGGTAATGCCAACAACATGGTGCAAAGCCAAACTGCTATCAAACTGGTTCTTTTCATGTTTGGATAAGTCCTCCGCTGGCAAAACCGCCAACTTTTTGTGAACCAATGCTAGAAAATGCGGGCCAGCAACTTGTCACATGAATGTCAACAGTTTGCAACGGTTGTGTCTCAACTCTTCGATCGACTTGAGGGAGCGAACGTTCCAAGCTCTCCCAACCTCGGCGCGCAGAGGCAGAAAAAAGGTGACAGAGTGTTTACATTCTTGTGACAAGCTGGCCATCGCATCGGATCTAGTCTTCGATTTTCAATCCGTAATTCTGCAGATGTGATGTGGTTGTGATTTGCTTTGCCGATGCAAACAGAGAATGCAATTACGTCGCGGAAGGACTCCAACGATGCGAGAACTAGGACCTGTCAGCCGTGCCAGAAAAACAGAGATCAGGCGCAACATTAAGAATGGTGCTCGAAGCCTCAAAACGCGCTGGCGCTTGATGCTGGCCGGCTTTGTGCTGGTCGTCACGCCGATCGAACTGATGTTCTCGCAAAGTTCAGCGCCTCCTGCGCTGAACGGGACGCAGTCCAGTTCACGGTCAGCACCGTCGGCTTCGGCAACGGCGGAAGAGGCTGGTATCGCTTTTGTGGAAGGATCCGTGTCCCAGGTGGTTGTGATGCACGACGGAAAGCGTTATCGAGTCGACCTGGTTACAAAAGAAATTCACGAAGACACTGGCCGTGACGCAGCTTCTGCCAGTCCTGGAGCCGCTTCCTCGAGTTCAGAGCTAGCTTCGGCCAGCCTGCAGGCAGCGCAGGACAGCGCTCCATCCGCAGCGGTTCCGGTCTCTGACAAACAAAACGCACGAGTCTATCGGCCCGGCGACGACATGCTGTTTAACGTCCCCACGGGGCGGTCAATCGATCGTCATGGTCTCTATATCAACTTTTCGCACCGATTCCCGTTCGAGGCCGCGTTTACGGGGCCGGGACGCGGGGCAACGCTGCTGGGGCTAGATGACTTCTCAATTTCATCGCTGGGTTTGCGTTACGGAGTAACCTCAAAATTGTCGGTACTGGCGTACCGTTCGCCGAGTATTGCTGGCCGCCCGATCGAACTCATGGCGGCCTATAATTTTCTGAGCGAGAACGACCGAAAGCCTATCAACGCCGCGCTGCGATTCTCGGTGGACGGGCAAAACGACTTCTCCGCCAATTTTGCGGAAAACTTCGAATTGGTTTTGTCTCGCAGTCTGGGTCATCGAGCGCAGCTGTATCTGGTTCCCACCTATTCGATTCACGCGCGAGTTTTGCTGGCGAACCCGAACAGTTCACTGGCCGACGCCATGCCAAACCAGCCTTGTAGCGCTGCGCTTGCGGCCGGAATCCCGGCTACATTTAATGCCCGTCCCTGTGCCGACCCACTCTCGTTGGGAACGGGCTTGGCGGTTGACATCCGTCCGACGGTTGCGTTGATCGCCGAGGCGACGCCGACATTGGTGGGCGCCCGGGCTCTTGCGATTCATCGTCCGGAATATTCGTTTGGCATCCAGAAGAAAATCTGGAGGCATGCGTTTACGTTCGCATTCTCCAACGGGCCGGGCTCCATTGTTTCCCAGCGCGCGGGGACACGAGCGACGTTCATCGAGGATCCGACAGCGGACAAGCCCGGCGGGCTATTCGTAGGTTTCGACCTGACCCGGCAACTTTTCTAGCCAGGGACCGGATCCTATGGGGAAATTCATACTCGGTGTAATCGTCACGATACTCGTACTGGGTCTCGGCGGACTCGCCTTCGCCAAGCTCGGGTTCTTCCCGACCGCGGCGAACGTCGAGCCTCCGCACATCGAGCGCCGTATAGCCATGGATGCGCGCGACGCCTCGATGGAACGCCATGCTCCTCACCTCACCAACCCAGTGACGCGCAGCGATGAGAATCTTGAAGACGGCATGAGGCTCTACACCGTAAACTGCGCCTTCTGCCATGGAGGCCTCGACCGCAAGCCCTCCTCTCTGGCGCATTCGTTTTATCCTCCAGCCCCGAATCTCATTTCCGATCCGCCCGACGACCCGGAGTGGCAGGTCTTCTTCACCATCCGTACCGGCGTGCGCTATACCGGCATGCCCGCCTGGGAGAAGACTCTAACCGATGAGGAAATCTGGAAGATCACCATGCTGCTCTCGCGAATGGATAAACTTCCGCCCGCCGTCAAGGATTACTGGGAGACCAACTTCGGCGTCTCTACTGCCGGCGACGAAACAAAGCAAGGCGAAGAAAAGCGCGAGCACCATTAGGATGTCTGGTCGAAACGTACGGATCGTCCCGGCTTGCCAATCTACTGCACGGTAAGGGTCAAGTTTGTGGAGCTGTGTGCGCCCGTGGTCGCATCTGTAACCGTGACAACCATGGTGTAGCTTTGCGGAGGCGAAGTATGCGCTGGAACGCCGCATCCGCTCAGCGCAGCCACGACTCCCAGCGACACGAGGAGCAGGACGGGGAAGCACTGCGCGAGGCGCAACCGCAGGCGTGAGCGCTTTGGGGCCAGCAACGGAAGCAGAAGCCCGATGATGAAGGGAGCTACCGGCCCATACGGGAACGGACTCTCATGCGTTGATGCCTGGCTCGTGCTGGTTTGAATTGTGAGAGTGACGGTCGTCGGCCCACTTCCCGCCACGATCGTCGAGGGCGAGAAGGTCGCAACTGCACCTGTCGGCAGACCGGAGACGGTGAAGGTCATCACATCCGGGAATGTCGTTGTCCCCGAGACTGTGGTCAGCGCCAAACTGTAACTTGCAGCGCCACCCGGCATGGTGGTCGCGCTGCCCGAATTGCCTGAGCTTGGGGAGAGTACGAAGCCGGAAGCCACAGTGAAGCTGACCGTTGCGACAGCGGACGTGTAGTTTCCGCTGGCGATCTGGCTGGCGCTCAATGTGACCGTGCCGATTCCTGTCAGGTTCACCATCGATCCCGCGACGGTAGCCGGTCCGCTGACCACGGCATAGGTAATTGCTCCGGTCGACTGGGAAGAAGCACTTACCAAGAATGGGACGCTGTCTGTGTTTTGAGCTGCGATCGGCGCAAAGACCAGTAGCGGGACTCCGAGGGCCACCGCGAAACTGGTGTTCTGAGCAGCAGCCGCGTAGTTGCCGTTGGCGGCCTGCGTGGCGGAGAGCACAACTGTGCCTGCGCCGGTGATCGTCACAGTCGCTCCCGACACCGACGCCGGGCCTGAAACCAGCGCGTAGGTCATTGCCCCCGCCGAAGCGGACGTCGCAGTAACTGTGATGGGCGCAACGCCATAAGTTTGATTCGCAACCGAGAAGTTTATCGCCGGTACTTCGGCGGCGACCGTGAACGTTGCGTTCTGACTTCCGCTTGCGTAGTTGCCGTTCGCCGCCTGAGTCGCCGAGAGCACGACCGTGCCTGCACCAGTGATAGTCACGGTTGTACCCGACACGGACGCCGGTCCCGAGACCAGCGCGTAGGTCATCACTCCAGCCGAAGCCGAAGTCGCAGCCACCGTGACCGGCGCGACGCCGTAAGTCTGGTTCGCAAGCGCGAAGCTGATCGTTGGCACTTCGGCGGCGACCGTAAAGGTTGCGTTCTGAGTTCCGGTTGCGTAATTGCCGTTGGCTCCTTGAGTCGCCGAGAGCACGACTGTGCCTACGCCGGTGATGGTCACTGTCGTACCCGACGCGGATGCCGGCCCTGAGACCAGTGCGTAGGTTATCGCCCCGGACGAAGCCGAAGTCGCGGCCAGTGTGATCGGCGCGACCCCATAGGTCTGGTTCGCGACGGTAAAGGTGATCGTCGGCACCTCCGCGGCGACCGTAAACGTTGCGTTCTGACTTCCGGCAGCGTAGCGCATTCTGACTTCCACTCGTGTAGTTGCTGTCGGCCGCCTCGCTGGCCAGAAGCACGACCACACCGACACAGGTGAGAACTGGGAACTCGTGTAGCGGTTTTGCCTTTTGTGAACGCTTCCCGCAGCGCTCTGTCCGGCGAGTGCGCGCAACTTATCACCGATGAGATTCACGAACCGGTTCACACGGAGGGAATCCACGTGACTTCGGCAAGCTCAGTGGGGCCGCTGGTCGCGCAAGCTCTTGACATTCCTTCTCTATCCCGAAGACTTGATGTTCATATCGCGTTGGAAGGGTCCGCGAGGATAACGACCGGCTCCGTCTGTGATTCGGGTCGTCAGCGCTGACGGTTTTCAGATCTTGTCGGAACACTTCGAAACGAAATCGGATCCGCGGGGCGTTTTCAAAGTTTCCGACCGAATCATATCGGAACTGGTCAACCGCGTCGGGCCGGAACAGCCTCAATTCGAAAAACAGCAGTTGACAGCACGACCTTCGATGTTTTCTGTCAATCCCACATCAAATCCGTTGGAAGCGGCAAATCATCGCCCTTATCCGTAAGCCCTGACTACGGAACGAACTAACAGCCTCTTTGCGTCTAGCGCCAACCGAGGGACGGGGCAACTGAAGTCAGAATTGCCTCCATGACATGCGCGTTGTAGGCAACACCGAGTTGATTTGGAATCGTTAGCAACAACGTGTCGGCCTCAGCGATCGCCTCGTCCTTCCGAAGCTGCTCGATGAGAATATCTGGCTCAGCAGCGTAGCTGCGGCCGAAGATCGCCCGTGTGTTCTCGTCAAGGAACCCAATTTTGTCCTCTTCCTGACCGCCGCGTCCGAAATAGGCGCGATCGCGGTCATCGAGCAACGGAAAAATACTGCGACTAACGGAAATGCGTGGAGTACGCGTGTGACCAGCTTCCTTCCAGGCTGTGCGAAAGGCGCGAATCTGGGCGGCTTGTTGGATGTGCAGCGGCTCGCCGGTCTCGTCGAATTTGAGGGTTGAGCTCTGCAGGTTCATTCCTCGCTTCGCGGCCCATGTGGCGGTCGCGTTGGAAGCAGACCCCCACCAGATTCGATCACGCAGTCCGGCGGAGTATGGCTCCAGACGCAGCAACCCCGGCGGATTGGGAAACATTGGACGCGGATTAGGCTGCGCGAAGCCCTTACCGCGCAGCAACTCAAGAAATTCTTCCGCGTGCCGCCGGCCCATGTCTGCATCGTCCTCACCCTTATTCGGGAGATGGCCAAAATACCGCCAACCATCGATGACCTGCTCCGGGGAGCCGCGGCTGATTCCCAACTGCAGCCGGCCGCCAGAGATTAGATCCGCAGCCCCAGCGTCCTCCGCCATGTAATGAGGATTTTCATACCGCATGTCGATCACTGCGGTGCCGATTTCAAGCGTTCGCGTTTTCGCACCCACCGCCGCGAGGAGCGGAAATGGTGATGCCAATTGCTGCGCGAAGTGATGCACCCGGAAGTAGGCTCCGTCCATTCCCATGCGCTCGGCCTCCACGGCGAGGTCAATAGACTGCAAAAGCACGTCAGTCGCCGACCGCGCTTGCGACTGCGGTGAAGGTGTCCAATGGCCGAATGAGAGGAACCCAATTTTCTTCATGCAATATAAGTCTCCCATATCGTCGATATCGACGTGCGCCGCTTCTCCTCGCGCTCGCCGAATACTTCTAGACTCTTTCTGAAGCGACCCACTACCCTTCGCATCGCGTTCCCCGTTCAGCTTTCTCAGCCATTTTCAGGGACAATTGACTGTAAGTTCTGCCAGTACCGACTTGCATCGACCTCCTCCTAACATCCTAATGATATTCGTCGTGAGATGACTCTTAGCGACGCCAGTTCCCTGCGTGTGTGTGACAAAACACACATCCCTCCAAGAGGGCCATGGCGAGGCCGAGAATGCGTAGATGGGCCCGTTCTTGTTGAGCATCAAGGAGTTAACGCGCCACTGGAGGATGAATGCAACTCTTCAAATTGAAGGTAATGAAACTTTCCCTTCTGGTGATACCTCTGGCGCTAGTGCACCCTCTTCACGCACAAGATGAATGCGGTAACGAATGCAAAATCAACACCAATGTTGCCATGGTTATCAATGTGCCCGTCAGCTCTTCCGCGCAGGTCGTCGGCACCGGCTGGGGTATCGTAGGCGGAGTAGGCTATAACTTCAATCAGCGAAATGCAATTGTCAGCGAGTTCATGTGGAACAGGGTTTATCCTGCATTCGGTGCATTGCAGCCGCTGCAGACGGCGCTGCAATCAAAGGATCTTAAAGCAAACACTGACTTTTACGCTCTTACTGCGAACTATCGTCTCGAGTTGCGGGGTCGGATACTCGGGACCTACCTAATCGGTGGCGGTGGTTGGTATTTTCGCAATACCTGGCTTTCTCAAAAGGTTCCGTCAGGCACCGGCAACATCTGTACACCGGTTTGGCGGTGGTTTGGATACTCCTGCTCGTCCGGAATCGTGAATCCCAACCAGCCTCCTGTGATCTCCAGCTCAAACTCATTGGGCGCGAACGGCGGCATCGGCGTCACGGCGCGAGTCGGCGAGGCTCCTTACCGGTTTTACGCGGAGGCGCGCTATCACTATGTTCCCACTAAGAATATAAGCACACACTTCGTAGCGATCAGTCTGGGCATCCGTTACTAGATTTCACTACGCATGCGATTCCGCGCGGACACTACGTAATCTGGTGGTTGTAGTCGCGTTGGACTGCAACGAGGTACTGTCTGTCAGCCAGCACCCTGCAACGATGACTGTTCAACGCTCGCGCCTGTCATCTGTCACTGTTGACAGTTTTCTCTGATGCCCACCATTTAATACTCTGATCTGCACACCGACGATGTGGTGTCCATGCTCGGCGATGCTTTTTTACCCCGCAGGAGTCTGAAGAAAGATCGTGGAGATGATGAGCCTAGTGACGAAACTGCTTGGGCCTCCTGAAGAGGTTGCAACATGCAGCCGCTTTCCTGGTCACGGTCATCGGTGGATGATCTTCGAGAACCAGAATCTCAAAGTGTACCTACATCATTCGGCCAATGATAGTTTCAGTGACGACCTTGGCGCTTACCCTAAAAGATTCATCTCGATTGGCTTGGCGAAGTCATACACAGGAGAATCCGCCCACATTTCGGAAGTATGTGCCGAGCGCGTGGCGTGGATGGTACTGATCGCGAAGTCGGCACACATCCCAGAAAACATACCTCGTGCTTGATGCAGTCCTTCTCGTGCAATCTTGCAAGCTACACTCATTGAGGACTGAAATCATCGAGCGCCGTCGTGGATGCAGCGAGGCTGTCACGGGAAGACGCGGATCGGCGAAGCACATCCTGAACCATGCCTTCATGATTCCCGGAATGGTGGTCACGCGTGTCCTTAGTGTAATCATAGTCTTGATTAGAACGATTGCCCTTTGAAGCAATAGGTCCAACATGTCGCCTTCACGAACCCCGCATCGAGCATCGCCACGAGAGATCGCGCAAACCGAGCCATTCGCCCCTCAACCCGGACGATTGAAGTTACTCCCTCGCCTTCCAGTCGATCGGGTCCTCATCTCGTGGGCGTTTCGAAAGCGTGTACACAGCTTCCTGCGGTCGTCGCTATGGGTGGTACCCGCCTTCTCCACGCTGGCAGCATTTCTCTCTGTCCCGCTGTTACGAGACCTTGATCGAAGGTTAGGCTTTCAGTTTCTCCGGTACTCTCCAGACGGCGCCCGCGCGCTGGCTAGCATCGTTTCGGCGGCGATGCTCTCTTTTGTTGTCCTTTTCTTTTCCGTGCTGTTATTGACGGTTCAGATCGCCAGTAGCTCGCTGTCGCCTCGGATCATATCGAGACCCTTCCGATCTCGTGCTCTGAAAGCATCCCTGGGCTTGTTCGTATTCACTCTTATCTACAGCATGGCAGTTGTTGCTCGAGGCATCGATGGAAATATCGGACAACTGGCGACCGCCATGGTAATCGTGCTGACCGTCATCAGTATTTGCGTTTTCCTGTACGTGGTTGAACATGTGAGCAAAGAACTTCGCCCGGTGACAGTGATGGCTGCAATAGCTGAGGAAGCGATTGGGGTGATCAGGGCGGTCTACCCCAACATGCTCGAACCCTCTAGCGGCATTGACAACCAGCTCGATGAATCGTCTCTCGGGGTGCCCTCGCGGGTCGTACTCCACGTGGGGACATCTGGTGTCGTTCAGGCGGTCGATATTGCAACCCTAGCCGAACTTGCAACCCGCGCCGCATGCACAATTGAGGTCGTCCCACAAGTTGGCGATTTTGTCGCCAGCGATGACGCGGTGTTTCGACTGTACGGAGATAGCTCTGGTATCTCTTCCAAGCAACTGTTGCGACACATCCTGCTGGAACGTGAGCGCACCTTGGAGCAAGATCCCGCATTCGCCTTTCGAATCATTGTTGACATCGCTTCGAAGGCCTTGTCGCCGGCGATCAACGATCCGACTACGGCTGTCCTAGCGCTTGATCAAATCCATAACCTGCTGCGAGACGTAGGGATGAGGCGACTCGATACGGGGTTGGTTCGTGATTCAAGCGGCCAACTTCGCGTTTTCTATCGCACTCCGGACTGGGAAGACTTTGTCAGGCTTGCGGTGACGGAAATACGTCAGTTTGGCGGAAACAGTACTCAAGTAGTAAGACGCATGCGTGCCATGTTAGAACAGCTAATTCCATTACTTTCACCCTATCGAGCTTCAGTCCTGCGACAAGAACTCGACCTGCTCAAGTTCACCACTAATCAAGGATTCGCAATGCTTGAGGATAGAGAGCGCGCGGAACTTCCAGACTTTCAGGGTTTAGGGGGCCGCAGAAAGAAGCTGAGCTAGTAAGGGGAGACTGAAGGCAGCACGGGCGAGGAATCTGGTATTGACTCCGTGTCAACACACGCGGGAGGGCTGATTTGATCCACGGGCCCCCGATGGCTCCGCTCAATCTACTGCGCGAAGCTCACACATACGCATCAGAACGTCCAACCGATCGAGGTTGTGACCCCTAGATCATTTTTCGGGGCATTAATGGGAGGCCGGGTATCGTAGTTTTCGTAAAGATCAAGATTCCAGTTGAAATTGCGGATCAGCTCAATTCGCAGACCTGATTGTGAACTCAAGCGCAGGCGTCCTGGGTCGCTAAGACTTGGAAATACAA
>Ga0074044_10000812_pt1 | contig 29241 bp, 23 predicted proteins | sample BogForMeECP23OM1_FD_94443 | JGI IMG/M metagenome (GOLD analysis project Ga0074044, IMG submission 94443) | Bog forest soil microbial communities from Calvert Island, British Columbia, Canada - Bog Forest MetaG ECP23OM1 | ecosystem: Environmental > Terrestrial > Soil > Wetlands ...
AGCTGTCAGCGCAGACACGTAACCGGGGTCTGAGATAGTTTCCTGCTTGGCAGGATGGCCCTGCGATCGAGCCCAGGCTGGAGTTGCCGGAAAGACGATAAGGAGGGAGAGATACGCCGCTACCGAGATCTTCGCGCTCAGGCTGTTCCGCGTTCTTTGCACTGATGATGTAACTCCTTACTTTGCCGGAAATCAACTCTTCATGAATTTTGGTGACGTAAATTCGATTGTGTAAAAGTGAGAGGGTGTAAGTTGGCTTTGCCTAGCAAGCGAAGCCGTTCCTGGAAAGGAGACCTACACCCGAAGTGCAGGTCCGCTCGGGTGCTGGGGGATGGGCGGCCCGCTAGTCCAGATCGTTCGCGCTCCAGAGGTTGGGGGTGATCTGGCGGAATTTCAGTTTCCATTGGCCGGCGATTCTTGCCCAGGTGTCGGCCATGTGGCGATAGCGGGGATGTTCTCCGGGAACGATCAGGTTGTAGTTGACGACGGCGGCGTCATCGTTCAGTTTAACGACGCGGAAATCGTAGGCGCGCGTTTCTGTGGGCTTTCCCTGCGCGGAGTCGACGATTTCACTCTTGTCGTAGAAGTCGCCGTTGGTTTGGATGCCCTGGAAATCGTCGGCGACGGCGCGTTCGACCGCGGCTGCGTCCTTGGTCTGGGTCGCTTGCAGCAACAGCTTCTGCTGATCGATGAGTTGCTGGTCGAACGCGGAGACGGGCTTGGAAGTCTGCGCCAAGGACAGCGTGGCAGTGAGGATGGCTGCACACAACAGGGGAAATGTTCTCATGATTGATCTCCTACGGCACGATTCTACTTCACTGGCGACATTCGAAGGGCCCCGGTGCCGTCCCTGCGGGACTCGATTGGTTCCGGTACCGACCACCCGGCACTTACGTGCCGGGCTTTCTCATACCGCCGCTTCGCGGCTGGAGGATCGAACGTTCCACTTTTTCACTTGACCTGAATCCGTTGCGCCAGCTCCGCGCGGGGAATTGTGACTTGCTCTCCGGAAGCCAGATGCTTGAGGGCGAAGGCATTGGCCGCCACTTCGTTTTCACCGACGATGAGAAGGTATCGCGCTCCCATTTTGTCGGCGGCCTCGAACGACTTCTTCAAGCGAAACGACTCGTCACCGAGATCGACCACCAGATCGTGCCGCCGCAGTTCGCGCGCCAGGCGGGCGGCTTCGCGATTCATTCTGGCGCCAAGCGGGGCAATATAAACGTCGGGCTTGCGGACGACCGACTCGGCAGACGCGGTGAGAGAAAGCACCAGTCGATCTTCTCCGATGGCAAAGCCAATCCCCGGAGCGGGCGGCCCACCGAGCGCTTCCGATAGCCCGTCGTATCGTCCGCCGCCAAGGATTGCATTCTGCGCCCCTAGCCCGCCATGAGTAAATTCAAACGCGGTGCGGGTGTAGTAATCCAGGCCCCGCACCAGGCGCGGGTTTTCGATGTAGGGGACCCCGACGGCGTTCAGGATTTGTTTTACTTCTTCGTAGTGGGTGCGGCAAGCTTCGTCCAGAAACTGGCTGATGGTGGGAAGCGTTGCGATGATGGGCTGGTCTTCGGGAACTTTGCAGTCGAAGACGCGCAGCGGATTGGTTACGGCGCGGCGCTGACAGTCGGCGCACATGGTTCCTACCACGGGCGCGAGCGCCTGGCGGAGAGCTTCGTTAAACTTAGCGCGGTCGGCGGGGCAGCCTACGGAGTTCAGTTCGAGGGTCCAGTTGGTGATGCCGACGCGGTCGAGCAGCGTGGCCAGCAGTTCCAGAATTTCCGCGTCGCGCACGGAAGACTGGCTGCCGGAGGCGGCGGGGCCGATGACTTCGGCGTCAATCTGGTAGAACTGGCGGTAGCGTCCTTTTTGCGGGCGCTCGCGGCGAAACATAGGGCCGATCGAGAAGAACTTGTTCAGGCCCCGCTCCCAGAGTTTGTGCTCGATGTAGGCGCGGACGATGCCGGCGGTGTTTTCGGGGCGGAGGGTTAGGGACTGACCTTTATCGCTTTCAGCGCGGCCGCGATCTTCCCAGGTGAACATTTCCTTCTGGACGATGTCCGTTTCCTCGCCCACGCCGCGAGCGAACAGTTCGGTGGACTCGAAGATGGGAGTGCGGATTTCGTGGAAGTTGTAGGCGCGGAAAACGTCGCGCACAGCGGCCTCGACAAAGTTCCAGAGCGCCGTGTCGGGCGGGAGAAGGTCGCGGGTTCCTCGGGGAGATTTGATCATCGGTCGTTGGTCGCTAGTCGTTGGTCGCTGCACAGAGTGAGACAGGGCAAGCCCCGTCTCTGCGGATAAGCACTTGATTAGTTTAACGTCGAACCGATGGATTCGGGCAAATGGACGAGGCGGTTCCCAACGTTGATACTACTCACCAAGCCGAGTTGCCATGCGTCGCGTCCATCTCATCGAATTTCATGAACAACCTTGGTTCCCGTCGTCTTTTCGAGATTATGTTACCGATGCGCTTCAGTTCGGGTTCAATCTCTTCAGGGTGTACGCGCCGGTTGCGGTAATGTTGCAACGCGCGCTCGACGCCACGGGAAGCCGATCGATTGTCGACCTGTGTTCGGGGGGCAGCGGACCCTGGCTGGACCTGTCTCGAAGGCTCCAATTCCTAACAGTGCCAGCAGACTCGCCGGGTCTTCCGATATGGCTCACAGATAAATACCCGAACCTGAGGGCATTCCAAGATGCGCGAGCGGCTTCTGAGAATCAGATCACTTTCTACGAGGGCCCGGTTGACGCGAGAAAAATTCCTCGTGAACTGAAGGGGCTTCGAACGATGTTCACGTCGTTCCATCATTTTTCGCCAGAGGATGCTCGCGCCATTCTCCAGGATGCCGTTGATGCCCGCGAAAGCGTCGGCATCTTTGAAGCAACTAGGCGCGCTTGGTCAACTATTGGCCTTATGGTTGCTTGGGTTTTCATACTGTTCGTCTGCACTCCGTGGATCCGTCCGTTTCGCTGGTCGCGGTTGCTCTGGACGTATTTGGTTCCGATCATTCCCCTGGTCTTGCTCTTCGATGGGGTGGTGTCTTGCCTGCGGACATATCGTCCCCAGGAACTGCGTGAGATCGTCGAAAATCTGGAAGCGCGCGAATATCAGTGGGAGATCGGCGAGCTTTCCACTTGGAACGTGCCAATTACTTATCTGGTGGGTTGTCGGCGAGACACTCGTTAATTCGACGCCAGCACATCGTCGTTGTAATTCAGGAGCGCGCGTTTGGGAATGTCTTTCAATCCCTTCAGCGGGACTTTCTGATCCACCGAAGTGTTTCCCGTCAATCGCGCGCGACCCAGGTTCAGGGTGCGGCCGTCAGCTAGCTCCAAATAAACCGGCACGATCATGCGGAATTTATCGTCCACGCCGGACTGCGTGACCTTGAATCCGAATACGACGTCGCCGTTTGCGTCCTTGTCGAAGGTGGAGTCGATCTTGTAGGTAGGCAGGGCAGTGCCATAGACGTATTCGTTGAAGAACCAGTCCAGGCGATGATTGCCCTCGAGATCCATCTCCTGGGTCATGTGTTTTTCCATCATCGCTTTGAAATCTTCGGTGGTGGCCGCCTTGCCGGAATACGTCTTCACAAAATCATGCATGGAAGCTCTGAAATTCTCATCCCCCGTCTTGCGGTCCCACATCATCATGCGGATCATGTGCAGAATGTACGCGCCCTTGGGATAGATGAGGCGCCGGGTCGTGTCGAATCCGGTGCGCGAGTTACTGGACCGGTATCCCATGGTCAAGGGGCCCGCGTCAATGGCGCGATAACCCTGGGCGTTTCGTTCCAGCAACAATTCGCGCTCATCGTTCCAGAATTCGATGAACTTTTTCGGATTCTTCTCGATCATGCTGATGTAGAGGGACGCCGACATATCGGCGAAGCCTTCACTCATCCACTGGTCGCGGCCGGAAGCGAAGCCGACCGTGTGTCCCCACCACTGGTGGGCTACTTCGTGTGGCGTCACCACTTTCCAATAGCCGCGGTCACCCCAGTCCAGACCCAGCGAATGGCGCACGGTGGTATCAAAGTAGTAGCAGATCGGGATCCACACCAGTTCGGGCCATGATTGTCCGAAGTTGCACGCGGTCTGCTGCGTGAGTTGCATGTGCTTGAACAGCGAAGAGCCGAAATAATCGGTGTAGAGTTGCACCGCCATTTCGCCTTCGGCCAGCGCTTTCTTATTCAATGAAGTGGTGCTCATGGTGCCCAGAGCGACCGGGGCTCCCATGTGCGAGCCTTGCGAAGGCAGATCATTGCTGACCGCGTGTTGTAAGCTTTGCACCCAGTTGGGAGATTCTTCGTTGGCGTAGGACTGGATGAAATATTCGGGTTTCGTGAGCCTGACTTCCTCTTCCTTGAACCGGCCAAAGCTGAATCCTGCCACCGTCTGCGGAGTTTCGCTTTTCCACACGGTCACATTCTGACCGCCGTCGTTGCTCTCGGAGACCAGCACACCGGTCGCGGCCATCTTCATGCCTTTGGGAATGCGGAGCGTCATGCCATAGAGCGCGTACTCGCCGAAACTCGCACCCGGATTGTTCGGATACCAGTTTTCACGGGCTACAGGAAAATAGTTACCGCTGCCCTCGTTGCTCACGGCGTCTTTCCCCGCATAACTCGTCGTGAGTGTCAATTTCTCGCCCGCGCTGAGAGCTTGGGGCAAAATCACGGCGAAGTTGCCGTCGTCATTTTTGTCCTCCTGAATAAAGGCAAGAGGCTGCCCGTTGGCGGTGACACTCTGCACGCGCAGGGGCCGGAACAGGTCGAGGGGCACAACCCGCACGCCGTTGCGGCGCGCCACCAAATCAGTCGTCGCTTTCCCGGAAAGGAAGCCGCTCTTTTCGAAGGTCACATCCAGTTGCTGATGTTCAATGCGCATCAATCGGCCGACGCTGCCTTGCGCGTGTTCTCCGGTGAGACTGAACGCCGCCCAGTTGCCCCATTTGTTTTCTTCGTAGGTTCGGAAGCTGACTTGTTCGGATCCCCAGTTCGGATTGATCTCGTAAATTTCCTTGTCGCTGTAATGCTTGCCGTGGATGAACGCGTAGAACAGTCCGCCAGGTTCGGGGCTCAACACATCCTCCAGAATGCGCGCTTCCAGGTTGTTCTTGAACTTGTGGCGTGTCGTGTTCTGGCTGTCTTTCAGAGGTCCCGCATCGCAACCGCCGGACGCTGGGCTGCCGTCTTTCTTGATGTCGTCATAGGTCGAGTCGGTAAAGCGGAAGACCGCCTGACTGAAGCTTTCGCTGAATTCGTTCTCTTTGGTGAGCAGCTTCAAACTCTGGCGCTCGGATTCGGACGGTGGGTCGAGAACAAAATGGCCTTCGCCCGTGAACACCGCTCCGGTGACCTTACCCTGCACCGGAGTCACAAAGCACACCGTTCCCGAGTGCAGATGGAAGGTGCCGGCGTCGCGCTTCAAATCAAAGTTAGTAACGCTGACCGCTTCTCCCCCTAGCGTCAGGTTGCGAAGTTGCTGGTAGGTAGGGTCGGAGTTAGGGCCGGCGGGGGGATTATCGGCGGCGTAAAGAGAAAATGATGCCAGCAGAATAGCGGCGGCAAAGAAGATACGAGGGGCCATGGCAGACACGAGCCTCCTGTATGTGAAGAGCATTCGAAGTATGCACCAGTTTGCCGTTCGCGCAAAGGACTTGGATCACTAAGCAGGGGTAACCAAACGCATGGCAGGCGGTGGTGAGATATTCGACCTTGTGGCCGACGAACATTCCCGTCCAAGCGGAGCTTCCACCCCATCACGCCAAAGGCGGGCGTGATGGGGACCCCGGCTTGGACGGGGTAGCTTTCAGACAGTCGCAGCCGGGAGGCTACGCGTAATAGGCGGCGTTCTTGTCCAGAAATTCTTTCTTGTCCTCGGGCAGGTCGTCGGCGGTGAAGATCGAATCCGAGGTGCAAGCCGGAATGCAGGCGCCGCAATCGATACAACCAACCGGATCGATATAGAGCTGGGTCGCGGCTTCAAACTTCGGCTCGTCTTTTTTGGGGTGGATGCAGTCGGTCGGGCAAACTTCCACGCAAAGCTCGTCCTTAATGCAGCTGTCGGTGATTACATAGGCCATGAGGGCTTCTCCTAAAGGTGTTTCCGGGGGTAGTTTCGTTCTTACCTTAGCCAGTGAGGCTAGTCTTGGCGGTGATCTAGATCACAGCCGGATGTGGTGGGCGCACATCGAGCAGTGATCACCGTCACAGGCGAGAGGAGGGCGGATGCGGTATAAGAATGCATAGTTGCAATCCTAGATAGCCCGGCCTCACCCCACGACCCCACACAGCCGCCACCCAAGCGGCGGGCCGGGCAATCTTTTCCCTGACGCGAAAACTGTTCCCCATCGATTGCTGTTCCTCAGCGGGCTATGCATCTCGAAGAGTTTTCTCCGTTGCTAAACAGGCTGCAGAAGAAGTGTCTTCCGCGCTGCAGTCTCACCTCGACGGCTAAAGCCGGCGCTGAAAATAGCCCAGTAATCGCAGCGCTGAAGCGCTGCGCCACCCAAAATCAAGTGCAACGTCGAGTCTTCCCGCAGCCTGCCAAGAGCCAAGAGCTACGAGTTTTTTCTCTCCCGCAAGTACGAATCCTTGTAGCCGAGATAATTGTTGGCGTAGCGAAGGATTGTCTCCTGGTCTTTTTCATCCAGATGGCGGCGGAATTTTCCCGGAGAGCCCATCCAGAGGGAGTTCGGCTCGACGATCGTTTTCTCAGGGATAAGGGCGCCGGCGGCGATGATGGAGCCGGATCCGATGACCGCGCCGTTGAGGATGATGGAGCCCATGCCGATCAGGCAGCGGGCTTCAATGGTGCAGCCATGCAGGATGGCGTTGTGGCCCACGCTGACATAATCGCCAAGGTAGACGCCGTATTGTTCCTTCATGCCGTGGAGGACGCAGTTGTCCTGAATGTTGGAGTAGTGGCCGACCCGGATCTGGTGGACGTCGCCGCGGAGGACGGCGTTCATCCAGACGCTGGAGTGTTCGCCGACGATGACGTCGCCGATCAGTTGGGCGGAGTCGTCGATGTAGCAGGTGACGGGGAACTGGGGAGAGATGCCTTGGTAGGAGCGGATCATAGTTCTGAGTGCGGTTCTAAGCGCGACTTGAGCTGCGCCAGAAAACATATCATGGAGCGATTGGCGGGGACAGTCGTTGGCGGTAGTCGTTAGTCGGTAGGAAAGGCCGCTAGCAATCGCGTCCCCCGAACGACCACGCGGACGGTCGGCACTCCACTGGCTGGTAGGAGATTCTTCTGTGTTCAGGAAAGCGGGCTTTAGCGACGAAAAAGGATTGACAACTTGCGGCTCCGTATTTCAATATAGGCAGCTCGCGCTTCAGATGTCGTAGAGTTCCTGGCGCACTTCACCGCGTTAATTTCGTTCGTCGGAGATATCGGTGAGCTTCTCAGCGATCCTGCGAAATACAGCTGCGTTGTTACTGGTGACCCTTATTGCGACGGGTTTCGCGCAGGACAAGAAAGAACCTGCATATGGCAATTTGCCCGACTTCTCCGCCACTGAAAGCAGAGGAAGCGTGAGCTGGAAGATCCATCATTCCGGTTCCAAGTTGCGGGTCGACCCCAGTCCGGCGGGCGCTACCATTTGGGCGCCAGAGGAAGACAAGGTGTACAGACTCTTTCTTTTTCACGAGAGGACCACTTGTATCGTGATGAAAACCGCGCAAGCCAAGATGATGCGCAGCCCCCTGCAAGTGGTTTATGGGCCCAACACCACCCGAACCGCCAGTACAGCGAAGGAGGTGGTGGACGGCCACACCTGCACAGTGCTGGACGGGGTTACTTCCTTGCCCCATGGCAAAGTTAATTCCAAAATCTGGGCAGCGGATGACCTCAAGGGAGTTCCCTTGCGGATTGATCTGTACACGGATGCCGGGAAGGTGACCGCCATCTATCGCGATGTTGTCGTCGGCACCCCCGAACCGGGCTTGTTCACGCTGCCGAGTAAATGCATTCCGCCTGAGAAGGCGGGTCAGCTGGCGCCTGGGAGCGGCCCGCTTCCGAGTCAGAGCTCTGTGGATCAGAAAGCCCCCGATCAGAAACCTTAGCAGCGGTGAGGATGGAGTAAGGGGATTTGCCTCCGCCGTCGGCAAAATCTCATCCATGCTTTCCTTCAGCGGGACAGATCTTTCTTAGCGTAACCGACCCGCAATCGCGTGCGAAAGCTGAGCGCAACAAAAATGGCCCCGGAATGCCCGGGGCCTTTAGTACTTGCGGAAGAACGGCTATTTGCCTAATAGGCCCAGCGGGCTGCCCACACCGGTGCAGTAATCCCACTGCGGGCCCACACTGCAGCCGTTCGATCCGAGGACTATGTCGTTGAAGTTCTTCCCATAGGCGGCTGCGCCTCCCTGTTGGGAATACAGCAAGTTATTTTCCTCCGCCGTGTAGTACCCGCTTTCGACGGTGGGGTAGACGTGCCCCGTGCCCAGCTTATTCCCAGCATTGTTGACAATGCCGGCCAAGGAGGGCGAAGCAACGCTGGTCCCGCCCACCTGGAAGAAGACGCACTCGCCGCTGTAATAAGCGCAGTCGTAAATAATCACGCCGCTGTTGGGATCGGCGTTAAACGCGAAGTCGGGGGTAGCGCGGTTGAATTGGCCGAAGATCGGATACTGGTAGTTCGCCCAGGGGCCAGTATTTGATCCGCCCGCCCAGTTTTGCTGATAGGTCTCCTCCGAGCTTATACCGCCGCCGGATCCTGCCCAGCAACCCTCGATGAAGAAATGGAGGTTCTTGGCATTGCGATACACGGTAGTGCCGCCCGCGGAGACCAGCCATGGTGAAGAACTGGGATAGGCCGCACCGCAGCCATCATCGCCAGCGGAAGCGAAGTACGCGGTGTTGAAGGGCCAGTCGTAGCCGAAGTAAGTATCGTAGGCGGTTTCACCGTCGAACTCTCCGCTTCCCCAGCTATTGGAGACGTCGCCGCCGCCGTAATAGCCTTCAACGTATAGTCCAGCAACCCACTCCGCGTACGCCAGGTCGTCTATGCTGTTCGAGCAAGCCTCCACCAGGATAATGGTGGCCTTAGGAGCCATCACGTGCGCCCACTCAATGTCGAGCGATTCCTCCAATCCCCATCCCGGGTCGGTTGGAGGTGCTCCCTCGCAGTCACCGTTACCATTGGCATAGACCTGAAGAAAATTAGCCGTCGGCAGACCCCAGAAGGTGTCAAAGGTCGCCAACTCAGTAGCCGCATAGGGATTGTCGTAAGCGTCGACCAGAGCGATCGCTCCCCAACCCCCCGTCTGCGGCCCTCCTGTTCCCGTTGTGAAATTGGGAACGCATCCCGGAGTGTTGCCGTTCGATGGAATCTTGTACACACAGGGCATTGAACTCGGCGTCTCATAATGAGTTGCCCAAGGTGACCATATTTCCCACGCCTGGCGTAGCCGCTTTGACTATCTGACCGTTAGCGCTTGCGAAGACATAGTTGGTGTGGACGCGGTGCCCAGCATCCTCCGGCCGTGCCACGCTGCTGGCCGGCGTGATCCAGTTATGCGGACCCGCTGGAGCCGCACTCGATGCGCTGCTCTGGCTGCCCGGCAACTTCTGCGCCGCGGCGCCTAAAGCGAAGAACACTGCTATCGCAACAACTAATGCCGCCATTGCATGTCTCATTTACATTTCCTCCCTCTTTACTGCCTGCTAGATATTGGTGAACCTCGAGCCACTCAGCCCATACCCCGGTGGGGTGGGTGGTGACAGGAACCTCCCGCTGAATTTGCTTTCTATGCGAACCGGAAATCACCTGGGGGTCGCTCAGCCAGCTAAGAGGGGAAGGCATCCCGACTGAACACGCACACGATAACCTGAGTTTCCGGGTTGTCAAGAGAAAAAAGTGTGACTGTCGCGAAATTGGTAATAATGGCAAAAAAGTTGCACATGCTGGGCCCAGGGCTGTGTTTGCGGCCTAAGGTGCTTCGGGTTTGTGAGTGGACAGGCGGATATGAAACCCGGGTCTTTCCGCAGCCTGCCAACGACCGACGACCGAAGACTAGAGACTAGGTTACGAAAAACTGAACATATTGCCGGTGCGTGCGTCACATTCCCGCGAGGTGCGCGGTGGTATAGAGATGAGCAGGGTTTCTGGAATCCCCTCCGATTCCGAAGTCTCGGATGCGAGGGGATTCTTATGTGCCGCCGTTACCAGCCATTCCTAATCAGGATTCGCAACCTCTTTTTTTCTATTGTCGTCTTTTCTATGTGGCCGCTCAGCCTTTGGGCACAGGATGCCGCTACCGGGGCGCTGCGGGGCGTTGTTCTGGACGCTCAGGGCGCGGTGATTACGAATGCGGACATCGTGGCGATCCGTGTAGAGACGGGGATCCGCTACCACGCGGCCACCGATTCGGCGGGACGATTCGCGGTGGACCTGCTGCCACCGGGGCAGTATTCGGCGCGGGCGGAGGCGGAAGGGATGTCGCCGCAGATTTCGCCGCTGCTTCGGGTGGAGGTCGGAGCGGCTACGCAGTTGACGTTCAAGTTGAAAGTCGGGGGCCCGATGGAATCGATCACGGTTTCGGCAGCGCCGCGGATGGAGGCGGATCCGAGTTCGGTCTCGGCGCTGCTGGAGGAGCGGGCGATTCAAGACCTGCCGCTGAATGGGCGCAGGTTCACGGATCTGTTGCTGCTGGCGCCGGGGGTGACGCAGGATCCGCGAGGCTTGACGTCGGGATCGAACGGAGATCTTTCTTATGGCGGGATTCGAGGATACAACACCAGCTTCCTGGTGGATGGAGGAGACGACAATAACGGATTCTTCGCGCAGGCGATGGGACGGTATCGCGCGCCCTACCAGTTTTCGAATGAGGTGGTGCAGGAGTTCCGCGTGCAGTCGAATGGGTATGGCACGGAATCGGGCCGGGCTGGAGGCGCAGTCGTCAATGTGGTGACCAAGTCGGGGACGAACCAGTGGCACGGCAGCGCGTTCTATTACTTGCGCGACAGTTCGCTGGGAGGAGCGGCGCCGGCATTTGTCGGCTTCAGTCCCAGCGATCAGCAGCACCAGTTTGGCGGGACGATCGGAGGTCCGATCGAGCGTAATAAGACCTTCTTCCTGGCGAGCTACGATCAGCATATTTTTCATGTGCCAGCGGTGGTGGAGTTCGAGAACGGTTCGACGGTGGTGGTGCCGCAGTTGGGCACCCCGTCAAGTCCCGGGGACTACGAGGTCTGCGATCCCGCCATAGGCGGGATGGCCTGTGATCAGGCGCTGGTGTTTGCGTCGGCGGCGCAGCTTTCTACTTTGGGCGGGACGTTCCATGCGAAGTTGCTGGGGGACACGGGATTTGTGAAGCTGGATCGGGTGCTGACGCCGCATCAGCATCTTTCGGCGCGGCTGAACACATCGCGATATTACGGGACGAACAATGTGTTCTTCGATCCGGCGAGTCCGATTACGAATAATGCCATCAGCGGGGATGGCGAAGAAGATGTAAAGACGGAAAACGCGTCGCTGAGCTTGCTGAGCAGCATCACTCCGAGGCTGACCAGCCATCTGCGAGTGCAGTTTTCGCTCGACCTGGAGCAATCATTTCCAAATACGACCGGGGTGCAGACGAACATATACGACTGGCTGCAGGATATGGGGCAGGCGTCGATCTTGCCGCGGCAGACGCGGGAACACCGGCTGCAAGCCGCGGAGACGTTGAGTCTGAGCCGCGGGCGCAACGAGTGGAAATTCGGCGGCGACGGGATGCTGACCTGGGACTACAACTACTTTCCATCGATTTATGGGGGAGAGTATTACTACGACAATATTGTGGTGGATCCGTTCACGTTTGTCCCGATGCATGGGGGGCTATCGCTGACGCCGCTGCGGGCGTGGGCGCACAACGTGCCGCGATATTACATACAGAATTTCGGCAATCCGGTGTCGCATCCGAACAGCAACGACTACGCGGGGTTTGTGCAGGACACGGCGCGGTTGACGCCACATTTCACCTTGAGCGTGGGAGCGCGTTACGACCTGCAGACGTTTTCGAAGACGGGGATGGTGAGTAATCCGCTGTGGCCGGCGGCGGGGAAGATGCCGTTGCAAGAGAAGAACTTTGCGCCGCGAGTGGGAATCGGGTATGCGCTTGGCGACGAACGGCCGCTGATGGTGCGGGCGGGATTCGGGATTTTCTATACCCGCATTCCGCAGATTTACCAGTCGGCGGTGATGAATGACAATGGGATGAACAACAGCTTTCTTTCCCTCGACAATACGGATTCCTACCAGCACCAGGTGTTTCCGGCGTATCCGAACGCGGCATTTAACTGTCCGCCGGGTCCGGCCGTGTGCACGCTGCCCGATGTCTGGAAGCAGTATGCAACTAACGAGGTGGCGGCGTTCGCTCCGGAGTTTAAGACGCCGCGGGTGCAGCAGGGAAGCCTGAGTCTGGAGCGGGAACTGGCCGACGGGTTTACCGGAACAGTGTCCTATCTGTATGTGCATGGAGTGGACATGATCCGGGCGCGAGATGTGAATCTGCCCCCGCCGACGTATTACAGCTATCCGATCTTCGACCCGACGGGCAACACATTTCAAAATGCGTTTTATACTGTGGACTCGTTTGCGACATGGCAGACGAGCTACAGCATCAGTTGTCCGTATCCGCCTTGCATCAACAGCTTGAGCCGTCCGATATCGCAACTGGGGGCAATCGACCAGTTCGAGAGTGCGGCATCGAGCGTGTATCACGGCATGACGGTGTCATTGCACAAGCGGATGTCGGGGGGAATGTATTTCCGACTGGCGTACACATGGGCGCACGCCATCGACACGGGGCAGGACGCGCTGGTGGCGGGAGCGCCGGCAACCGTGCAGAACTCATACTCCACGAAAAGCGAGCGGGGGCCGAGCGTAACCGATCAGCGGAACCGGTTGACGATCTCGGCGATCGAGGAGCCGAATCCGTTTGCGGCAGGACAGAAAGCCCTGGCAGCGATGTTCAATCATTGGAAAATTTCGGGGATCATGACGTATGGCAGCGGACGGCCAGCCAATGCGACAGTGTCGGGCGATCCGAATCAGGACGGGAACACGAGCAACGACCGTTTGCCGAAGTATGGACGCAATGCCTTGCTCGGTCCGGACTACGCGACCATGGACCTGAGGATGGCAAGGACGATGAATCTGAGCGAACGGTACCATCTTGAGTTGATGGGGGAGGCGTTCAATGTGATGAATCGCGACAACCAGCGACTGGGGTTGACCGACAACGGTTTCTACAACTCCGCAGGCCAGTTCATCAAGTACATGCAGCAAGCGGGGGAGGCCTACTATCCCGCTTATTTTCAGCAACCTACAAACTTCATGAAGCCGACAACTTCGTTTGCCCCACGCCAGTTGCAATTGTCGATGCGCTTGAATTTCTGAGGTGAGGCGAGGATTTCTGCACATTCCACTTGACTTAGGGGTACATTGCTTGCCATAACTAACGAGTCCACTTTGGACGAGTGGGGGGGTGCAGCCCGTTGGCGGAAGTTCGACTTCAAGAGGGGGAATCCCTCGAAAACGCCCTGCGGCGATTCAAGCGGAAGGTACAAACCGAGGACATCATCAAGGAAGTAAAGCGTCACTCGTTTTACCTGAAGCCCGGCGAGAGAAAGCGCGTAAAAGAAGCGCTGGCTCGCAAGCGCAGCCGCAAGAAAGCACGTAAGGAACAAGACTAAGGAAAACGGGCCGTTCGCTGGCAGGAGCGGCCCGTTCTTTGCATTGGAAAATAGTGAGACGCGACAAGCAGCGTCTCGGCGGACTGTTTGGATTGCAAGTTGTTCGAAGTTTTCCCAGCGTTGTCGTAATCAGCAAGAGCAGTAACCATGCGGAGCACACCGCATGGCGGGCCGAGCCCAGGGGTCAGCATGAGGGGGATGTAGATCTCCTGCCCACGATGTGAACCGGATCCTTACCCTATTCGGGTCTCCCGTGCAGAGCAGGGACGCGCGAATGGGAGCGCCTCTTCAATGGAATACCAGGACAAGGTTTTGAAGTGCATCGATTGTGGCACGGATTTCGTGTTCACGGCGGGTGAACAGCTGTTTTTCCACGACAAGCAGTTCAAGAACGAGCCCAAACGCTACAAGAACTGCAAGGGCAAACGAGTGGCCGTGCTTGGGGCCACGTCGCACGGGCCGTCGCGCGCACACTCTTATGCCAGGACGGAGACCCGGACGAACTGCTCGCAATGCGGGAAAGAAACCACGGTGCCGTTCCGGCCGACGCAAGGACGGCCAGTGCTATGTCGCGAATGTTTCCAGCAGGGGCGGCAGGTCGCAAGCGCCTGATTTTCCTTCAATACTGAGCCAACGCGGCCAGCGGGATACTCATCCCGCCTGACGGGGAGTTTCTTGTGCCCTGGCGGCGGCGTGCTGGCGAAGTTGCTTGTCGGCGTGGCGAACGAGCAGGGCTTCGACCTGACGCAGAAGATCGCTGGTGCCCAGCGGCTTGATGAGTAGCGAGTCCGAATTTTCTCCGCTCCAATCTGGTTCGTCCCGGCCTTGTCCTTCTCGGGGTTCTCCGCGCCAATGTTAGCCGGATGGCGGATAGGCAGTCAGCAGAGCGGTCGCGGGATCGTAAGCCTGGCGGCGCGCGGCGCGGATCACTTCCAGACCGGCCTCTTCGGTTTCCATGCGCAAGTCGCTGATTACCATCTGGTAAACGCCGGACTCTATGCGGGCCAAGGCCTCGGCGGAACTGGCCGCAGTTTCAACTTCAAATCCCTGGAGTTCGAGAACGGCTTTGAGGGTCAGCAGGACGGCGAGATCGTCATCGACGAGAAGAATGCGGCGTTTCATGTGCACCTCTTAAGCGGAGCGGAGATGCAGTGCATTGCGGAATGGGCGGGCAGCGCCCCAGCGGCGATCGCGCGAGCTTCACAGATTGCCGTGTTGCGCGCCGTGGCCGACCTCAGCGGCTAAAGCCGCATTCAAAACAGTTTGGTGATCGCAGCGCTGAAGCGCTGCGCCACCCAAAATCAAATGGAACAGCGAGTTCTTCAGCGACTGTTCACCCGCGGCATCCACTCGTTTAGTATAGGAGCGTGGCTCGCTTCTACATAGAAAATTTTGGCTGCCGCGCGACCCAGGCGGATGGAGCGGCGCTGGAACGGCAATTTCTGGAGCGCGGAATGGAGCGCGCCGGCACCGCTCGCGACGCCGAAATTGTCGTGCTGAATACCTGCACCGTGACCGAGGGCGCGGATAAAGATGCGCGCGCATCCATTCGGCGGCTGCAGAGGGTGAATCCGGAGTGCCGCATTCTGGTGACCGGGTGCTACGCGCAGCGCGCGCCGGAAGAACTGGCAGCGCTGCCGGGCGTGACCTGGGTGGTGGGCAATTCGCACAAACATCAAGCGGCGGAGATTGCGACTTCTCCTTCGGTGGGGTTTGTTTCACTGGCGCAGCTTTCTTCCGGGCCGATTGCTGACAGGTTGCTGGAAAAGTCGTGGTGCGCGCCGCAGTCGCCCTCAGCGGCTAAAGCCGCCATTGACGAGAGGCCAATTACCGCAGCGCTGAAGCGCTGCGCCACCCAAGAGCAAGGACACGATCGAGTTTTTCAGGCTGCTGAAGATCGAGTTCCCGGGGATCAGGCTGCCACCGTGGTTGTGGGGGATATTTTTGCGCATACCGAACTGCTGGCGGCTCCAGTCTTTGAAGCGGCGAACGAGCGGACCCGTCCGAATCTGAAGGTGCAGGATGGATGCGACAACCGCTGCTCGTTCTGCGTGATTCCGTACGTGCGGGGGCGGAGCCGATCGCTGCCGCTGGAACGCGTCATGGCCGAGGTGCGGACGCTGGTGGAGGGGGGCTATCGCGAAGTGGTGATTTCGGGGATTAACTTGGGACGGTGGGGAAGGGATCTGCCCGCTGTTCGCTTTTCGTCGTTCGCGATTCGCGAAACTCAAACCAAAAATGTCTCAATCTCGGACGTACTCCCCAAGGCGCAAATGAGTGGGGTTGGGCGGGAAGCGAACAGCGAACGACGAACAGCGAACGACCACCGACTTGTGGACCTAGTTCGCGCCATTCTCGATCAGACGTCGCTTCAGAAATTGCGGATCAGTTCGGTCGAGCCTATGGATTGGAGCGATGCGCTGATCGAGTTGGTGGCTTCGTCCTCGCGCATTGCCAAGCATGCTCATGTTCCGATGCAGTCGGGGAGCGATGCGGTTTTGCGGCGCATGCATCGCAAGTACCGGCCGTGGCATTATCGGGAAAAGATCCTGAAGATTCGAGCGGCCATGCCAACGGCGGCCATTGGCGCCGATGTGATGGTGGGATTTCCCGGCGAGACGGAAGCGGAGTTCGACCAGACGCGGCGCATGATCGAAGAACTGCCGTTTACTTATCTGCACGTGTTCACCTATTCGGCGCGTCCGGGAACGCCGGCGGCGGAGCAGCCGGGGCAGGTTCACGTGGCCGTGGCTCGGGAACGAAACCGCGTGCTGCGCGAGATTGCATCCGGGAAGAAGGCTGCCTTTATGCGGTCGCTGGTGGGGACGGTGGTCGAAGCGATCACGCTGCAATCGGGCGGAGCGGATTTCACCGAAGCGCTGACGGACAATTACCTGAAAATGAGAATTCCGGGACGCCATGCTCCGAACCACTGGATGGATGTGGAAGTCGAGGGGGTAAACGGCGAGATGCTGCTGGCGTGCCCGGTCTAAGGTCTCGCCTTATGCGTTCACTATTTCTTGTCTACGCGCACAATCACGTCGAGATCCGGTGCAACACCAGCCTGCAAATACTTGGCAAAGAATTCCTCGACCAAAGAGCGGGTTAACGTGCTCGTGAGCAGGGCTCGTTCAAAAGCTACATCGTCCGGCTTCACATCGCGCGTGAACTTGCTTGAGATGAGGCCGGCGTCGGTAAAGCTCATGTGATCGGCCCCGGTCACCACCACGTAGTAGGTATTGGATTCGCTGCCGATGTACTCCCGAGCCCGCGTCTCACCCGCCGTGTGCTCTTCGGTAGCAAGAAACAGGAACGGCTTATGCACTGGAATGGGCCGAACATCCGCGTTCATGCCGGGATAGGTGGAACCGTCCAGGTTGACGCCGGCCAGAATACGGGGCTCCTCCTGGGTGGCGAGTGCTGCGGTGGTTCCACCCATGGAGTGCCCTACGATTCCAATCTTGGACAGATTCAGGTGGCCCTGCCAGAAATTATCCTGCGCATTCATTTCCTGGAGTTGGTCGAGAACGAATCGCACGTCCGCTACCAGAACCTGTTCCGCGAACTTGCCAATAGCTACTCCTTGAGTCCGTCGATCGGCTTCGGCCGGCCAGTAGGGCGTGAATTTGAGTTCATGCCCGTCCGGGAACACAGAAATCAGGGAGTCCGGGGGATGATTGGTAGCGACCACGATGAAGCCGCTGCTCGCCAAGCCCTCCGCCAGAACTGTGTAGATGGCCGGCACGACACTGGAGCCGTGTTCCAGAAGGACAACCGGGAAGGGACCGTCTTTGGCGATGGCTGCCATGAGCGTGGCGTGGGTGCGCACGTGGCGTTGGAAGTCGGGTTGCAGTTTCCACTCTTCGGCCAGCGCATCCGCAGTCTTCTGGTCCATGTAGGGCGCCGTTGCAGACGTCGCCCCCACTGCCGGATACCAGATCGTGATTAGCAGATCCCGCCTGCGGTGCAGGTCTTTCAACACGATCGTTCTTGTGCCCACCGCGTGGCAGCCGTTGGGCAGGGGAAGGTCGAGTCCTGTCCGCCCTGCATCAACGGCTAGAGAGGGCAACGTGAGTAGAACCAGTGCGAAAACGAGAAAGGCAAAAAAAACGGCTTTGCTGATCATTCCTCTTGCTCCCCCGGCGGCGATCGAAATCCTTTGCTGAGACGCGTAAAAGCCAAGTCCGTAAGCACTATTCAACCCGTGGCCCCCGTAGCCCCACCTGCGTTATCTATCCGAATTAGTGACTCGGGAGTGCATGGAGCGAACAAACGCATTGACCTGTAACCCTTTAGCGCTTACGATAGCGGAAAATCCAGAAATGCGGGAGTGATCGGAACTCATGTCACAGTCAAGGCTTCGGTCTGCTGTGTGCTGTTTGCTGGCGATCCTGTTTCCGGCGCACATGATGCTGGCGGGAGAAACGGCGACGGCCATGTTGTACACGAACGGCGCTGCCTGGTTGAACGGAAGCCAGGTGCCGAAGTCGGCAGCCGTGTTCGCGGGCGACATGTTGCAGACGCGGCCCGATTCGACGGCCCGTATTCAATCGAACGGATCAAGCGTGATGGTGCTGGCGGACTCGCTGGTGAAATTTGAAGGGCCAGCCGTGGAACTTGAGCATGGCGCCGTGCGCGTGACCACTTCGCGCGGACTGGCGGCTCGCGCCGGCGACGTGACGATAAAACCGGCGACCAATGCTTGGACCGAGTTTCAGGTGACCGACGTGGATGGGCGGGTGCAGATCGCGGCTAACAAGGGCGACGTAACCGTCCAGGACGACAAGGGGCAAACGACCACCGTGACCCAGGGTACTGAGACCACGAAAGACGATACCTCCGACACGGAGAAGAAGAAGAAAAAGCACCGTAAAGGAGCTGGAGCAGCGCCGGCGGCGGGTGGCGGAATCATGAGTTCGCCGGCGGTGGTGTACGGCGGATTGGGTGTTGCGGGCGGGGTTGGGGTGTGGGTGTGGTTGCAGCATGAACCCCCGGTGAGTCCGGCGTGTCCGGTGAGTACTTGCCCATGACGCCTGGGGTGAGCGACTGAACCCATGTCGCGCTACGTATCCTACCGAGATTTCGACTGGGTCCTGATGGGCTTCGTGCTGGTGATCTGCACGCTGGGCGTGGTGCAGATTCACAGCGCGACCGAGCACACCAAATTTTCCGAATCGCATCTCTATCTCAAGCAAATCTACTGGGTTCTGGCGGGCGTGGGCGCGATGTTCCTGGTCAGCCTGCTCAACTATCACGCTCTGCTCGAACAAATCCACTGGATGTATATCGCTGCGCTGGCGTCGTTGATCGCGGTGATTTTGTTCGGGCAGAAATACTTGGGCGCGCGGCGCTGGATCAAGATGCCTGGGGGCGGACATTTTCAGCCTTCCGAGTGGGTCAAGCTGATCCTGATTCTGGCGGTGGCCAAGTACTTTGCGGATTTGCACGAGCGGGAACTGTCGTGGCCGGACTTTCTGAAGGCGGGCGCCATCGTCGGCTTTCCCATGCTGATGGTTTTGGCGCAACCGGACCTGGGGACGGCGCTGACGTATCTGCCGGTGGCGGTCATGGGCCTGTTTCTGGGCGGGCTGCACTGGAAGCAGTCGCTGATCGTGCTGATGATCATGGGACTTCTGGTTCCGGTGGCCTGGATGAAGGTGTTGAAGCCGTATCAGAAAGAACGTTTGACGAGCTTCATGAATCCGGATGCGGACCGGCAGGGCTCCGGGTATCAGGTGAATCAATCGCTGATTGCGGTAGGATCCGGCGGGATCTTTGGCAGCAGGCAGGGATCGCAGACGCATCTGGCGTTTTTGCCGGTGCCGCAGACGGACTTCATTTTTGCCGCGTTCGCCGAGGAACACGGGTTTGTAGGAGCTCTGGTGGTTCTGCTGTTATACTTCATAGTGCTGATGCGGTTGACCCAGAATGCACAAACGGCGCCCGACCGCGCCGGGGCATTCGTGGTGATGGGTGTGGTGGCTGTGCTTAGCTTTCACATTCTGGTCAACGTCGGCATGGTGGTTGGCTTTATGCCAGTCACAGGAATACCTCTGCCGCTGATGAGTTATGGCGGGTCTTCCGTTCTTTTCATGTTTTTGGCGTTGGGGATGGTCATGAACGTCCGGATGCGCCGCTTCGTGAACTGAGACGGACGGCAGGAGTTGGGGCGCCCTCACAACAACGAAAAAACGGCGCTGCGAAACAAGATTAGGCAAGAAACAAGATTACGAAGGCCCTCGCGAAAAAGGAGGGCAGAATCCCGGCGAAGTGGAAGCCGGACAGGATTGAAGCCAGTCAGGCGGGGAACGGCCCCCTCAGCGGAACACGAGAGAGTGGCCACAGACCTGATAGAAGGCTTAACGCGATCAGTGCAGACGAGCACCAACAATTCACTGCAGTGTAGGCCCCGGGAGGAACTCCGGGACCGCGCCCGCTCCTTCCCGGAGCGGCGCTGAACGCCATCGATCCTTTGGTCCGCCTTGCGCTTCTGGTCCGGTGAAGAAAGACCGGAGTAGAAATGAACAAGGAATTGTACGTATCGACCACCCCCCACGAAACCAAAGTGGGGATCACGGAAGACGATCAGCTAGCCGAAATTTACCTCGAACGGGAAAACGAATACACCTTAGCCGGCTCGATTTATAAGGGTCGAGTGACGCGCGTGCTGCCCGGCATGCAGTCGGCCTTTGTGGATATTGGGCTGGAACGCGACGCCTTTCTGTACGTCTCCGATTTCATGGATCTGGAACAGCAGGACGAGGACCTGGATGAAGCCATCCCGGCGAATCGTCCGGTGGCGGAGGCGCGTCCGCGTCCCGGGTTGGAAGCGGGTGCTCCGGCCAGTGAAGGGGACCCGGTCGCAGCCGACAACCTAGCGGTCGACGGGGAAGCACCGGAAGCGGCTGGCGCGGAGGTGTCGGGCAGCGCCCCGGGCACTTCGCGTGATTTTCGCGGGCGACGCCGTCGGCGCGGACGCCGTGGAGAGATCGGGCGTGGACCCGATCGCGGCGAAGTGCGAAGCGAACCGCGTGGCGAAATACGCACTGAAACCGGCAGCGAAGTCCGCAACGAACCTCGAAGTGAAACCAGAAATGAACCGCGAAACGACCGCTTTAGCCGCGGCGACCGTCCCGGACGGGGCGGAACCGACTCGCGGTTTCAACGGTCCGCGCCGCCGGCCGCTCGCGCCGGTCGCGACTACGATTACGGGCCGCCTCCGGGATATCAACCCATCGTGCTGCCCGGCGAATCGATCTCGAAGTACCAGCGGCAGGCGCAGAGTCAGGCTTTGCCAGCGAGTAGTGCGGCGGCGGAACAGCCGGCGGCGATCCTATCGACCTTTCCTGAAGATGAGCCGATCTTCGCGGCGGAGCTTGCCGAGCCTCTACACGAACAGCATGAGCACGTAGCGGAAGCGGAAGTTGAGGAACAAGAGCACCAAGCCGCTTCCAGCGCAGCGCCGGAAATAGCTGAATTCCGGAACGAGGCGCGAGCCGTGGTGGAGACCACTTACTCCGAACCGGAGACGACTGTGCACGAGACGGACTCTGTGGCGCCTCCGCAGCTTGCAGACGAGGTTATAGAGGAAGTTACGCACGAGGTTGCGCACGGCGCCGTGGAAGAGCAGGAAATCGAAGAAGAAGAAGCCGAACTCACGTCCTACGGGGAAGAGCCGGGAGACGATGCGGGCTTCGAAGAACTGGAGGAGGAGACGCGAGCGGCCGGTGGAGAGTTGTCGGAGTCCGGAGTTGGAGAGGTTGCTCCGGGGCTGACGGCCGGCGGTGAGCCAGCGGCGAACGGCGAAACGGTTCCGGAAGCGGTGCTGGAAGCGGAAGAACGAGAAGCGGAGGAGTTGGAACTGGAAGAGGCGCAGGCGGAAGCCGAGGCGCTGCTGGAGGCGGAAGCGATTGGCGACGGTACGGTGGATGCGAGCGCGGAAGTTCGCGGCCCCGCACCCGAGGCCAGGTTGTTGCAGCGGACGCAGCGGCGCGGGCCGGAGCGCGGGCCTGATCGCGACCTCGACCGGCGTCGTGGACGGCGCACTGGACGGCGCTTCCGCAGCCGCGAGAACACGGTAGTGCCGCAGATCAGCGAACTGCTCAAAGAAGGGCAGGAAGTGCTGATCCAGATCGCCAAGGAGCCGATTGCGAAGAAAGGCGCGCGTATCACCAGTCACATTGCGCTGCCGGGACGCTTTCTGGTCTTCATGCCGACCGTGAATCACACGGGTGTGTCGCGCAAAATCTCATCGGAAGAGGAGCGGCAGCGGCTCAAACGAATCATCCAGAGCGAGCGCGAAAACGGCGGCGGCGGGTTCATTGTGCGAACCGCGGCGGCGGGCGCTACGGACGAAGAGCTGAGAGCGGATATCCGCTTCTTGAAAAATCTGTGGAGTGAGATTAAGACGCGTTCTGAGAGCAGCAAGGCTCCGGCATTGATCTATCACGACCTGAACGTGGTGGAGCGGGTGCTGCGCGACCAGGTGAGCTCGGACTTTTCCGTCATCTGGGCCGATACCGAGCAGGAGTACGAGCGCATTGTGCGCTTTGCGAATCGCTTCCAGCCCGCTCTGGTCAAGCGCGTAAAGCTCTACACGAAGGAGACGCCGCTTTACGAACAGTTCGGGCTGAACGAGGAACTCAACAAGGCGCTGAAGTCGAAAGTCTGGCTGAAGAGCGGTGGCTACATCGTGATCAACCAGACCGAGGCACTGGTGGCGATTGACGTGAACACGGGCAAATACGTGGGCAAAACCGCTCGCCTTGAAGATACGATCGTGAAGACGAACGTGGATGCCATCAAGGAAATCGTGCGCCAGGTGCGGCTGCGCGATCTGGGCGGCATCATCATCATCGACTTCATCGACATGGACGAGCGCCGCAACCGGCAGAAAGTGATGCAGGCGCTGGAAGAGGCGTTGCGTCTCGATCGGGCGCCGTCGAAGGTGCTGCAGTTCAACGATTTCGGCTTGGTCGCAATCACGCGCAAGCGGGTGAAGCAGTCGCTGGAACGAACGATTGGATCGCCGTGTCCGTATTGCCAGTCGACGGGATTCGTGAAATCGGTGAGCACCATCTGCAACGAGGTGTACGTCGAGATGCGCAAGATCTCAAGCCATCTGGAGCACAGCGACGTGATGTTGCGAGTGAATCCGGAAGTTGCGAAAGCGCTGAAGGCGGACAACGCACGGTTGCTGAACGAAATGGAAGAGCTCACCAAGAAGACGATTATTGTGAAGTCGGACCCGGCGCTGCACCAGGAACAGTTCGATATTCACTGAGCGCTAGCGGCAGGCAAGATTGACTGGGACGGGCGTTGCTCGTCCCTTTTGTTTTTTGTGAGCTTTCCCGCGGTATCAAGAAAATGGCATAACATATGGTAAATGCCATGGTATAATACCATTATGAATACCACGCTAAGCATCGACCGGGCCGGCCGTCTGGTTCTGCCCAAGCCGGTTCGCGAGCAACTGCAACTGGAGCCTGGAGAGCCACTGGAATTGGAGTCGTTCGACGACCATATCGTTTTGCGCCCAGTGCGCGGCAATGCGTCAATGTACAAGAAACAGGGCATCTGGGTTCTTCGTGGAGGGGCGCCGCTGAAAGCGTCGGTTGTGCGTGAAACCATCCGTCGCGTGCGCAAAGACAGGGAGCAAGCAATATTGGGCAGGAAACGGTGAAATCCTTCTTCGATACATCGGTCCTGGTCGCCATGTCCGTGGAGGTTCACGAACACCACGAGCGAAGTTTTGCTCTCTTTACTGGCGCTGATCGGAAAACTGCCTGTTGCGCCGCACACAGTCTCGCGGAACTGTACGCGACGCTGACGCGATTGCCCGGTAAGGCCCGCCTGAGCACAGATCAGGCGCTGTTGATTCTCGATTCAGTCGAGGAACGCCTGGAAATTGTGTCGCTCGATGTGCGGGAATATCGGCTGGCGATCCAAGACGCCGCGACTGCCGGCATCGTCGGCGGGACGATTTACGACGCTCTGATAGGCTGGTGCGCTCTAAAAGCTCGCGCAACCAGGATCTACACCTGGGACGTTGCCGACTTTCAGAGGCTCGGAGCTGAAATCGCTGAAAAGGTGCAAACTCCTTAATCCGAAACACCCAAATGCAGCATAGAAATTCCTGAAAGAAAGCTGACGGTAACGGATCGAAAGGGTCCCTACGCTGCGGCGATGAGCCTGGCGGCTTCGGTCGTACGCTCGCGCAGCTTTTCTAGCGAGGCGCGAAGAGGTTCGCTGTTGGCTTGCGCTTCCGCTTCTTTGCCGATGGTCAGCGCGAGCCGGTCTACTGCTTCGGCGAGGTGTTTGGCGAGATCGACGAGGACTACTAGAGAATCGGCGTGCAGCTTCCAGACGGAGCGGGATTTCTGCGAGCGCTTGAGTTCCTCCATCTCGGTGGTGATGCGCGCGGTCACCGCGACAATGCGCAGCAACATGCGGGCTGCGTCTGCCCGTGGGCCGACTTGCTCGAGATAGTCGGCGGTATAGGCCTCAATCTCAGCCGCACTGAGCATCAGGTTGAAATAACGCATGGGCACGATCTGGCGGAACTTGGGATCGGCCACGCGCACGAAAACGCGAATCGATTCTTCCACTCTCCGCAATTTCGCTTCTTCCACCGAGAGCGCCTGGGGCGTAATGGCGGCGGGAGCATACTTCGCAACTGCGGGCTGAGCCAGCGCGGGAGCGGCAGCCGCTCCGCCAGAGCCGACGGGGTGAGCTAGATGCGCGGAGTCGGGGCTGGCGCGGCGGATCGGCGGCCTGCGCTCCAATTCTTTCTTCAGCCGGGCGACGCGGCGGAATTTTTCCAGGGCCGAGCTGTAGTCAGCCTGCTTCAAGGCGTCCTGATTCAGGGCGGAAACATGCTCGACGGTGACTTCGACGCCGTCGACGGTGCTGAGGATGCTGCCGCCGAGTTCTTCCAGGCGGCGGGAGTAATCCTTGATCTCTTTGGCGGCGGCGTCGAACAGCGTATGGAAGCGATCGCCGAAAGCGACATTGTAAGGCGCGAGCGTGGCCAGCACTCCGGGGTGATACATGGCTTCGCCGAGCGAGGATTTCAACTGGCGAACCCTCTGAATGATGCCGGAGTCCATGAGCGCGCTGAAGTCCTCGAAGCGCTTCGCCTGGTCGAGCAGGGGGCCGAATTCGCGCAGCAGTTGCACATCGTTTTCCGAGAGTTCGGGAACGTCGGACTCGGAGAGGATTTCCAGCAGCGCGATTTCAAACGGAGACAGAGGAATCGAACCATCCAGGCCGTAGCCGCGTTGCTCCCACTGGCCTTTCACACGGGGATGGCGAAAGAGAAAAGTTGCCACCAGATCGGTCTTGTCACGATTGGCGCCGGAATCGTCGCGGTGGCGCGCGAAGTAGCGCAGCAGCGCCTCGGCCACCTCGGGATCGAGGTCGGACTGCACGCCCAGCCGCAGCATTGCGGGAGTGATCGCCATGTCGAGGAGCTGGATCCAGAGCTGCATGCGAGCCAGAGTGGAGCGGACGTCCGGGGTGTGGTCGATGACGTCGGGGGCGAGTTCGGCGGGCGCGGGCAACTCGCCGCCGAGCTGGTCACTGAGCAGGCGCTGGTAGAAGCTCTGCACCGTCGCCAGCAACGCCAGTTCCCATTTGGGATCCTCAACCAAAATCAGCTCCTTCGAGATCGCACAGTAATGTGGCCAAATGGGCGACGTCCTTAGGTACAGCCTAGTAAAAGCGAAACGGCAGCGCAATTGGTTACCGTGTTACGAAAGTGACTGCACCAGTACCCAGTGCTCAGGACCCACTGCCCTGATTTCAGTGCTGGGTGCGGAGTTTAGAACACGGCGCGGCAACGGACTTTTCATCAAAAGAAGGGGCTATTGGAACACTACGGTCTTGTTTCCATACAGCAAAATGCGGTTCTCGACGTGCCAGCGGACGGCGCGTGAGAGGACGACTTTTTCGATGTCGCGGCCCTTTTGAACGAGGTCGTCGACAGTGTCGCGGTGGTGAATGCGAACGACATCCTGCTCGATGACGGGGCCGTCGTCGAGTACTTGAGTAACATAGTGCGCGGTCGCTCCGATCAGTTTGACGCCACGTTGGAACGCCTGGTGGTAGGGCTTGGAGCCGACGAAGGCGGGCAGAAAAGAGTGGTGAATGTTGATCAGGTTCTCGGATCCCAGGGTGGCGATGAAGTCGTTCGAGAGCACTTGCATGTAGCGCGCGAGGACGACCAGACTGCATTGGTGTTGGCGAACGAGCGCGATTTGCCGTTGTTCGGCTTCCCGCTTGTTTTCCTTGGTGACCGGCACCACGACGTAGGGGATGCGATAGAAGTCGGCGATGCGCTGGTTGTCGGGATGGTTGGAAACGATCAGCGGAATTTCGCAAGGCAGTTCGCCGCTCTGGTGGCGGTAGAGCAGATCCTGCAGGCAGTGATCATACTTCGAAACGAAGATGGCGATGCGGGGGCGGTCGGTGGAGCGGGCGAGCCGCCAGTTCATCTGAAAGTCGCGGGCGATGGGAGCAAAGCGCTCGGGAAACTGGGCCAGGTCAAAATCGAAATCCGCGGGATCAAATTCCACCCGCGTCAGAAAGAGATTGGAGGCCGCGTCTCCATGCTCGTCATTGAAGAGAATGTTGCCGCCATGGCGAAAGATGAATTCGGCGATCGAGGCGACGACGCCTTTGCGGTCGGGGCAGGAGACGAGGAGGATGGCGGAGTTGTGCATAGAGGACTCAGTCGGTTTCCCTTGTGTACCTCTGTGTCCCCTGTGGTTCAAGAAACTTCTTTACCACGGAGGTCACAGAGGTACACAGGGGAAATCCGCACTACTTTTTTAGCGCCTTCGCAATCTCGCGCGCGGCGTTGGCGCCGGAACCGCCGGTCAGACCCGTCCCGGGATGCGTTCCATTCCCGCACAAATACAGGTGTTCGATCGGCGTCGTATAGCGCGCCCAGTCGAGCAGCGGGCGCATGGTGAAGAACTGATCGAGCGCGAGTTCGCCGTGGAAGATGTGGCCTCCGGTGAGGCCGTAGGTCTCTTCGAGGTCCTTGGGCGTGATGATCTGGCGGTACAGGATGGACTGCGGCAGATTGGGCGCGTACTGCGCGATTGTGTTCACCACGGTTTCGCCGAGCGCGGCGCGCCGGCTCTCCCAGTCGTTGCTTTTCAGCTTGTAGGGCGCGTATTGCATGTAGATCGACATCACGTGCTGGCCGGCCGGAGCGAGCGAGGGATCCGAAAGAGACGGAAATGTAATTTCAAGGTATGGCTTGTGCGAGAAATTGCCGTACTTCGATTCGTCGAAGGCGCGCTCCAGGTAATCGATCTCCGGGCTGATCTGGATGCGGCTGCGGAGCAAGTTGCCGTTGCCCTTGGGCTTGAGCGCGGTAAATTCCGGAAGCGCGGAGAGCGCGAGATTGATTTTCGCGACCGTCCCCATCGAACGGTAGTTCTTGATTTTCTGGACGAAGTCCGGCGCCAGGTGCGCGGGGTCTACCAGGCGCATGAGCGTGCGTTTAGGGTCGGCGTTTGAGACCACGGCGCGCGCGGCAATTTCTTCTCCAGAAGTGAGCACGACGCCAGTGGCGACGCCGTCGCGCACGCGAATCTCGGCGATGTCAGCGCCGGTGCGAATTTCCGCGCCCGCCTGTTTCGCCGCGGCAGCCATGGCCAGCGTGATAGCGCCAACGCCACCGGCAGGGAACTGAACGCCTCCGGCGGGAGACGGGTCGGCTGCGGCGCGCAACATCAAGACAAGCGCACTGCCCGCCGACCACGGGCCGAGGAAAGTTCCGAAGATGCCGCGGGCGGCGATGGTGGCGCGCAGCGGCTCGGTGTCGAAGAACTCCGAGACCAGGTCGGCGGCGGCCATCGGTCCCCAGCGCAGGACGCGATACAAATCTTTCTTGCCGAGATTGCGGAGGGCGCGGCCGGTCTTCAGCATTCCCCACAGATCGCCGCGGCTGGGGTTATCAATGTTTGGAGGCGTGAGCGCGAGCGCTTCGCCCATGACCTTGCCGATCTTTCCCAGAGCGGCGCCGAAGTCCGCATAGGAGGCAGCGTCTTTCTGCGACCAGGACGCGATTTCCTGCGCGGCTTTTCTTGCGTCGGAGTAGAGGATGAGCGCCCGGCCGTCGGGCAGCAGCGAGACGGTGCTTATATCCCGGTTCGTGAGCTTGAGGCCGTGCTTCTCCAACTGCATGTCACGAACGATATCGGCGCGCAGAGGGCCGGTGTTATGCGCGAGCGTGGAGCAACAGAAGCCGGGATGAAATTCTTCGGTAATGGCCGCGCCGCCAACTTGGGGGCGGCGTTCGAGCACCAGCGGTTTGAATCCGGCCTTGGCGAGATAAAAGGCGGCAACCAGACCGTTGTGTCCGCCACCGACGATGACGACATCGCGCGTTTCGGCCATCGGTCTATGCTCCTTTCCCGTCTTTCAGAATCTCGAGTGCCGCCAGGCGTCCGGGCGCGCCCATGATGCCGCCGCCGGGGTGGGTGGCCGATCCGCACATATACAAGTTCTTGATGGGCGAGCGGAATTGCGCCCATCCCGCAACCGGGCGCAGGAAAAACAATTGTTCGAGCGAAAGTTCGCCCTGGAAGATGTTGCCTTCGCTCAGTCCCCATTCGCGTTCGAGGTCGAGCGGGGTGACGACCTGGCGATGCAGAATGATGTCTTTGATATTGGGCGCGTATTCGGCGATGGTGTTGACCACGGCGTCGCCAAATTTTTCTCTTTCCGTGTCCCAGTCGAGGCCGGGCGCCAGCTTGTAGGGCGCATATTGCACGAAGCAGGAGAGGATATGTTTGCCCGGTGGAGCGAGCGACGTGTCGGTGAGCGTCGGAATCACCATGTCGATGTACGGATGCGAAGACCAGTGTCCGTATTTCGCTTCGTCGTAGGCCTTCTCCATGTACTCGACGGCGGGCGAGATCGACATGGCGCCGCGAAGATGCAGGCCGACTCCCGGCATGCACTTGAAATTCGGCAAGCCGTCGAGCGCCATGTTGACTTTGCCGGAAGACCCGCGGAACTTGTAGCGCTGAACGCCTTCCATAAAGTCATCGGGCAGATGGCCGGGCTCGATCATCTTGGTAAATGTGAGCCGGGGATCGACACTGGAGGAAACCACGTCTGCGTAGATTTCGTCGCCGTTCGCGAGCACAACGCCGGTGGTGCGTCCGTTCTTGACCAAGATCCGGGCAATCGGAGCTTGGGTGCGGATTTCAACTCCGGCCTCGCGAGCGGCGTCGGCAATGGCGTTGGAGATGGCGCCGGTGCCGCCGCGCGCGAATCCCCAGGCGCGGAAGGCTCCGTCAATCTCGCCCATGTAGTGATGCAGCAGAACGTAAGCGGTGCCGGGTGAGCGCACGCCGAGAAAAGTTCCGATAATACCCGAGGCCGACATCGTCGCCTTGAGCACATCGGTCTCAAACCACTGATCCAGAAAGTCGCTGGCGCTCATGGTCATGAGCTGAACCTGGTTGTACTTGTCCCCGCTCGACATGCCCTGGAAACGGCGTCCGATGAAGAGCAGCTTCATCAGTTCCC
>Ga0074044_10000813_pt1 | contig 29232 bp, 21 predicted proteins | sample BogForMeECP23OM1_FD_94443 | JGI IMG/M metagenome (GOLD analysis project Ga0074044, IMG submission 94443) | Bog forest soil microbial communities from Calvert Island, British Columbia, Canada - Bog Forest MetaG ECP23OM1 | ecosystem: Environmental > Terrestrial > Soil > Wetlands ...
GAAGCCATCGCTTACCACGAAGGCGTCCCCGGACATCACCTGCAATTTTCCATCGCGCAGGAACTCACCGGCTTGCCGCCGTTCCGCAAATTCAATCTCGACCTGAATGCGTATACCGAGGGCTGGGCCTTCTATTCGGAACGCCTGGGAAAAGAAGTGGGCTTTTATCAGGATCCGTACAGCGACTACGGGCGCCTTCAGAACGAAATGTGGCGTGCCGTGCGCTGGGTGGTAGACACAGGCGTGCACTCCCAGCACTGGACGCGCCAGCAGATGGTTGACTACTTCCACGAACACACGGCGATGGACGATGAGAACATCAACACCGAAGTAGATCGCTACATCGCATGGCCCGCGCAGGCGCTTTCCTACAAAATGGGGCAGATGAAGATTCTCGAACTACGGGCGCGGGCGCAAAAGGAGTTGGGCACAAAATTCGACCTGCGTACCTTCCACGACGCCGTGCTCGATCAGGGCCCGCTTCCACTCGACCTGCTGGAAGCGAAGATCAACGCCTGGATCGCGGCGCGGAAGTGACTCTCTACTGCACATTCTCGGCAGCTTCCCGATAGGTCCCGAATTTCTTCGCGACCGGTTTCAACGTAGGATAAAACTGCACAAAGACGTGCTCGACCGCCGCGTGCTCGTCGTGACAGCTCCAGCACCCGGCTTTCGGATTTGCGCTCGCGGATTTTGTATCTTCGGCGAAATTGAAGTAGGCCCATTTATCGGGAAAGCGGGTTTCGTCCTTTACCTCGACGCCGACCCCATCCAATCGGTCTGATAGTGTCCCACTTGAAACACAGTGCAGATTGCTGGTCTCGTGTCTGCCTGCACGCCCCCGCACTGGCACGATCAGACCAGTCGAAGCCCGCCGCCATAGCCGCCAATGATCGCAGCCTGGGTTCTCCTCTATTTCTTCTGTCACGGCATCGCGCACCGGGCAGTCGGGAGGATTCTCGACATTCGCTTCGCCTTCTACACCGTCGGAGGAACCGGCAATCCCGAAGGCTACCCCGTCGGCCTGCGATGGCTGTTCGAGCATCTCCCTTTCTTTGATGTGTAGACGGACAAGTCCTCGATGCAGAAAGCCAGCCCGATGGCCAAGGCAATCATGTGGTGGCGGGAGTAACGTCGTCCGCAGTGGTTCCGACGCTGAGCACGTTATGGGCTTGGCACTCGGGTGTTCCCAGGAGCAAGCTCCTCTTACTTTTTGCGATGTTCTGGGCGGTAGGGACATTGTCCAGTAACTGGAGGAGCCGGACGGGAGACTACTCCAAGGCGCGACGGGCTCTCGGCGGTTCGTGATGGCGACAGGCTCGAATTACATTGTCACATTTCCTCATTATGTCATTTTATCTACTTTATGACATTATAGTATAATAATGTCATCTCGTTAGAGGTGTAACAATGGATGTCGAAACCCGAACGCGGGTCAATGAAAACGGCCGTTTAGTAATACCCGCTCCCTATCGGAAGGCGCTTGGGATCAAAGCAGGGGACGAAGTGATTCTGCGGATGGAAGATGACGAACTGCGGATCACGACGATGAAACGCAGAATTGAGCGCGCCCAACGGCTGGTCCGGAAATATGTGAAGCCCGGTACCTCCCTGGTGGACGAACTGATTGCCGAACGGCGCGAGGCCGCCAAACGTGAATAGGGTTGTTCTGGACGCATCGGCACTGATGGCTGTGCTCAACGGCGAGCTTGGTGCGGAGAAGTTAACTCCTCAGATCATGAGCACGGCTGCGACCAGCGCGGTCAACCTGGCGGAAGTGCACGGGAAGCTCGTTCTCCGGGGCTTTAGCCCGGACGATGCGTGGGCCGCCGCCAATGGACCCATCCATGAGGCGGTCGCTTTCACCGTCGAGCAGGCCAAGACTGCCGGAGAGCTTGTCATCCAGACCCGCCCGCTCGGCTTGTCGCTCGGAGACCGAGCGTGCCTAGCTCTGGGAATTGCTCTGCGCGCTCCAGTTTACACAGCGGACCGATCATGGAAGAACCTCAGCCTCGGCATTCGCATCCATGTGATTCGATGATGAAGCTGAGATCTGTGCTAGCAGCCAGCAGCCAAGAGCTAGTAGCCTATCTCCATGTCCTTCCACTCCGGATTCGTCTGCATTCTCGGCCGCCCCAATGCGGGCAAGAGCACGCTGCTGAATGCGCTGGTCGGCGAGAAGCTGGCCATCATTTCCCCGAAGCCCCAGACCACGCGCAACCGCATTCTCGGAATTATCAATGTTCCCAAACAGAATGTCCCCAAGCAGAAGGGACGCGAAGCTGGGCAAATCGTGCTCATCGACACGCCCGGAGTTCACCGTTCCGGATCCTCGCTCGGACGCAAAATGATGTCCGAGGTGCACGAGGCCCTCGAAGGCTGCGAACTTATTTTGATGATTGTCGATGCCAAAAAAAAGTGGGACCGCGACGACGCTTTCGTCCTCGACCTGGCAAAAAAAGCGGGCACTCCGGTTTTCCTGCTGCTCAATAAAATTGATTTGCTCGCTGACAAAAGTAAACTACTCCCGCTGATCGCAGAATTCCAAACGCTGCACGATTTCAAGGAGATCGTCCCCATCTCCGCCCTCAAGAAGAAAGGACTCGACGAATTGCTGTCCTGCGTCTTGAAGGCGCTGCCCACCGGCCCTCGCTATTTTCCCGAGGAGCAGATCACCGATCAGCCGGTGCGCTTCATGGCGGCGGAGCTGATCCGCGAGCATGTTCTCATGCAGACCCATGAAGAGGTGCCGCACGCAGTATCGGTGCTGATCGAGCAATTCGAAGAGAGTCCGAGGCTGACGCGGATTGCCGCTGTGATCTATTGCGAGCGCGACGGCCAAAAAGCCATCCTGCTCGGCAAAGGCGGACAAATGCTCAAGAAGATTGGCACCGCGGCCCGCCTCGATATCGAGAAGATGGTAGGAACCAAAGTTTTTCTCGAGCTCTTCGTCAAGATCAAAGCCGGCTGGCGCGATTCGCGAACCTTTGTGGAAGAGTTAGATTGGCGCCGTCAGCTACAGCAAATTGGAGGCCCGCCGGACCTAGAGGGGTAACACTTAGTTTGTTGTTGTAAGCCGCCACTCGAGCCAAACCAACCTTCAGCACGGGCTCGTAGGCTATAGGTTTCAAGTCGTTAAGCGGCCACCTGACCATGGTAACCCGCCGACGTAATGCTCTAATGGTTGCCCGCTGGTTGCCCGCGGTCCGAAAAAGTTTGCATCTTCGCCCCTAAATCCCTAGAATCTGTCAGCGCCTCCCTGCATCTTAGATAAACAAGGGAAGGGCTGGAACCGAAGCCCACAGCCGTTTTATGACAGATTTTTCCACATCCTCGGAACAAGCGTCGCAGCCGCCGCAGTCCTGTGACTTCGACGCGGACAAGCTTGATCTCAAGCTGAGCGTAACCCTTGCCGGCGACCGCGATGCCGTGGACCCGGTTGTCCGCAGCGTGATGAATCTGGTGCGGGAAATGAAATGCGCTCCGGGGCGCGAAGACGACATTGAATTGGCGTTAACCGAAGCTCTGGCCAACGCCGTCGTGCATGGAGCGAAAAGCGATCCCTCCAAAACCATCGAATGCGACGTGGCTTGCGACGACCAGCGGGGCATCCTGATCATAGTGCGCGATCCCGGCCCGGGTTTTGATCCCACGCAGATCGCCAACCCCTGCCACGGTGAGAACATCTATGAGAATCACGGCCGGGGCATTTACCTGATCAATCAGTTGATGGACGAGGTCCAGTTTCACAAGAACGGGACTGAGATTCACATGCTGAAGAGATAGGTCTTAGGTGTCAGTTCTCAGGAAAACCGCGCGACAGATGGACGAAAGAGTTTTCCCTGAGACCTAAGACCTGACACCTGAGATCTGCACTACTCCTTTGCAGCAATCCCCAAACTTTTCATTTTGCGATACAGGTGGCTGCGCTCGAGCCCCAGCACTTCCGCGGTGCGGCTGATGTTGCCATGATTTTCGTCGAGTTTTTTGAGAATGTAGTCGCGCTCATACGCCGCCCGCGCCTGGTGCAGCGTGGAACCCTCGCTGCCCGCCACGCGGCGGCTGCCGTCGCGATGCACCAGTGGCGGAAGATGCTTGCGCTCAAAGCGTGAGGTGGTGGGATTCATGATCACGATGCGCTCGATCACATTGCGCAGTTCGCGGACGTTCCCCGGCCAGGCATAGCGCATGAGGGAATCGATTGCATCATCGGTAATCTCTCGTGGACGCCGCCCGTAGGCCGAGGCAAATTCTTTCAGAAAGTATCGCGCAAACAGCGGAATGTCTTCCTTACGTTCGCGCAGTGGGGGCACGACAAAAGGAATCACGTTCAGTCGGTAAAAAAGATCTTCGCGAAAGTTTCCCTTGGCGATTTCCTCCTCCAGATCCTTGTTGGTGGAGGCAATCACCCGCACGTCCACGGTGACGGGATCGTCGCTCCCCACCGGAATAAAACGCTGTTGTTCCACCGTACGCAAAACTTTCGACTGCGTCTTCAGGCTCATGTCGCCCACTTCATCCAGAAACAAGGTTCCGCGATCGGCCTTCTGAAACTTGCCTTCCTTATCGGCCGTAGCTCCGGGAAACGACGACTTAACATGCCCGAACAGTTCACTGTCGATCAGATCTTCGGGAATCGCGGCGCAGTTCATTTCGACAAACATTTCATCTTTCCGCAGGCTCTGCATGTGGATGGCATGCGCAACCAGTTCTTTGCCGGTGCCCGATTCGCCATAGATGAGCACGCGTCCGTTGGTGGGCGCCATCAGCGCAATCTGCTGGCGCAGCGCCTTCATGGGAACGCTGTCCCCCACGATCACGCTTTTCGATTGCAGTTGCTTTCGCAAGTCGAGATTCTCATGGCGCAGCCGCCGCGCTTCGATCGCATTTTTTACCAGGATGAGCATCTTTTCGAGCGATAGCGGCTTTTCCGCGAAATCGTAAGCGCCCAGCTTCGTAGCGCGCACCGCGGTCTCGATGGTCCCGTGGCCCGAAATCATGATGACTTCCGGCGGATCCTCCATCTCGCGGATCTTCTCCAGAACTTCCAGTCCGTCAATCCCGGTCAGCCAAACATCCAGCAGGATCAGGTCAAAGCTGCTCCGGCGCAGTAAATCCAGGCAATCTTCGCCGCTCGCGCTGACGCTGGTTTTATATCCCTCGTCCTCGAGAATGCCGCGCAAGGATTCGCGGATACTGGATTCGTCGTCGACAATGAGGATGTGTGCCATGGTTTAGGTTAGCAACGCGTGCCGGCGGAGAGCCGGGCGAAACGCCCGTCGCTCCACCATATAACTTGTCACGCGGTCAGAGTACTAGCTTGCCGCCGGTGCGCTGATGCTTTCAACCGCTACGGGCAGCTCGATAACGAAGCGGCTGCCGACTGGTCTGTTTTCTTCCACGCGAATCGATCCACGGTGGTCCTCCACAATTCTGCTCACAATCGCCAGACCCAGCCCCGTGCCCCGTTGCTTGGTCGAAAAGTAGGGCAGGAACAGCCGCTCCTTCACGTCGCGCGAAACTCCGTGCCCGGTATCGGAGACAACCAGCTCGACAGCATCGCGGCTGGCCACCAGTGAGGTTGAAATCGTGATCTCTTTCAGCAGCGTGTCTTGCATGGCCTCGGCGGCGTTATCGACCAGGTTCGCGACCGCGCGTTTGATCGCTTCCGGATCGGCCATAACGGCGGGCAGATCGTGTGCCAACTCCGTACGCACGCAAATGCCCTCCAGCCGCCCATTGAACATGCTGAGTGCGCTTTCCACCAAGGTATTCAAGCTGGCGGGTTGCGGGCGGGACGCGGGAAAACGCGCCAGCACCGAGAATTCATCGACCAGCGTGCGCACGGTTTCGACGGCATTGCCGATGGTTTCGGCGCAGGTGCGAATCACTTCGAGCGAGGCTGCATCGGGCGCCGTGCCGCGCATTAAATGGCGATGAATGCGCTCGGCGGAAAGTGCGATCGGGGTCAGCGGGTTCTTGATCTCATGGGCGACGCGTCGCGCCACTTCGCGCCAGGCGGCCTGTTTCTGCGCTCGCAGCAGGTCCGACAGATCTTCGAACACCAGCACGTATCCCAGGCCCTCGGCAGCGTGGCTCAGCGCCGACACAGTCACGGCAACATTCAACTGCGCGCGCGGCAGGGCCAGTTCCATGTTGGCTGCGGTAATGCCCATACGATCCGCGCGGCGGAGCAGCGGTTCCAGGTCGGCAAGCACATCGGCGGGAATCACTTCCCGCAGGGGCAGATTCACCAAAGCCGCCGGACTCAGGTACTCACTCCGCTCCAGATAGAACATCCGGGAGAAAGCGGCATTTGCCAGCGTCACATGGCGCGCGGCGTCAATCGAAATCACTCCCGTTGGAAGGCTCTCGAGAACCGTTTCGATGTATCGACGTCTGCCTTCGAGCGCTTCGTTGGCGGCGACGACATCGCGACTGGAGGCTTCGATCTGACGCCGGCTGGATTCCAGTTGTTCTGCCATGCTGTTGAAAGACTGCACCAGTTCGGCGAGTTCATCGGTGGCGCGAATATCGACGCGGTAATCGAGTTGCCCTTTGGAGATGGCCTCCGTACCCGCGGCCAGCGCCGCCACGGGACGGTTGACCAACTTCGAAAGCAGGAGCGCGAGCCAGGTCGAAGCGAACAGCACCAGCACGGTCAGGAGCAGAAGAAATCCTATGTAGGTCCGGCGAAACAGTTTTCTTTTTGCGGCTAGTTCGACGTAGCGCTGCTGGCTATCCTGAATCTGCCTGGCCGTTTCGGCGAATTTTGGCGGCAGCGGCATGGCCACAAGCACAGTGCCGCCTTGGAGCGGGGCCGCCGCGACAATGTAGTCCGTCTGGCCCCACTGGAAATGAGGGTGCTCTCCGTGCAAAGCCGACTGCAGCGGGAAGCGATTCTTCATGTCGTTCCAGAGCGCGGGGGGGTTCAGGCTGGCCGCCGCGCTCCCATTCGCCAGGGCCAGAACGAATCCGCCCTGCAGCGTCGGGATGTGTTCCCGAAGCTCTTCGGTGGCTGCAGAGAAATTTCCGCTCGCAAACGCTCTTTGAAATTCGTCCGTCTGCGCGATGGATTGTGCTTCCGAGGCCGCATTCTGGCCCGCGTAATCATAGAGCAGCGCCGACATGGCGGCGGTATCTGCGCGCACTTCCTCGACCGGTTGGGAGAACCACTTGTCGATCGAGCGATTCATGAGCCCGTACGAGAACCAGAACATGGCAATCACGGGCAAAAACGACAACAGCAGGCTGACCACCACCAGGCGCGTGCGGAACTTTGAACCGGCCACGCCCTGCCGCCGTTCGGCGTAGAGCTTCAGCAGATTGCGCCCGAGAACGACCGTCAGCGCCACGAAGGCAAAAAAGATCAGGCCGCTCAGTCCGGCAAAAAACAGAAGCTCCTGATTGCTGTCCGGGCTGATGAACTTCAGATTGAACGAAGCCTGCAACACTAAGATCGCGAGCAACAGAAAAGCGCCGATCGCCAGCGTGATCACGAACGTCCGGCGGCCGGAAGTCTTGCTTTCGTCACGAATTGGAGTCGATGCGGCCAAGGATTGATCACATTATAGGGCGTCGTGGGTCGTTGGTCGTGGTCGTTCGCGAATCCGTCGTGCGGTAAACGAGCACTAGCTAACGACTAACGACTAACGGCGCCCCTATGCAGATCAGAGGTCCGCGACCCGTTCAGTGTGGCGCAAAGGGCCGGTAGATGAGACCGATCACTACACCCACGACTACCCATTCCACGAAGTAAGCGATGGCTTGTTGCACGGTCAGCTTCAATCCGATTTGCAGATTGACATAGTTGTGCACGACAAACGAGCCAATGGCGAACAGCCCGATCAACGCACCAAAGAGTGCGCCGAGGCGTGCGCCTTGGGCGGGGCCGGAGACGCCCTGGCACGACATGGCGTAAAGCACGGCAAGCGCCGCGATGGCGAGAAACATGAACGCCATTCCCACCGGCATCACACTCTTCATCGCCTCCTGCGACCGGTAGAGTGTCGGGTATTTGAGGAACTCATTCCTCAGCGACGGCAACAGGCCGAACGTGGCAAACCCGACGACAAAATACGCCACGAAGCCGCCAAGGGCTGCGAGAGCGATACGTGCAGGGTTCATTAGTAATCCTTTCCACATTACAGGTGGTTTATCAGCGTCTGGCTGGCCAGCAAAGAGTCGAGTTTGTCGAACGATTCCGAGGTGCCTTGCGAAACCATCTCGCAAATGCTCTGCGCCGGAAATCCTACCTGTGTCAGAACCATCTTCGTCTGCGCGCCTTGCTGAAGATCGACGAAATCCACGACCATGCGCGTGGTGGTGGTTCCAAAATCCGCGTGGAAGGCGATCCTTTTCGGTTCGACGATCTCGTCGTACTGTCCCTTGTAGGAAAATTCACCGGCCCCGGTGATCTGCATCACGCAAGTGAACGAACCGCCGACGCGAAAGTCCATTGTGCAGTCGACCTTGGTTGTATCCTTGCAGCCCCACCATTGCTGCAACCGGTCTACTTCTTTCCAAAACGCAAACACCAGATGCCGCGGGGCGTCGAAAACCCGCGTAATTTGCAAATGATTGTCGCCAACTTTCACCTCGGATTTCATCGTGTCTTCTCCTGTCGTTGAGCGGCTTGTTGAGCCGTCTTTAGTAACTGGTCGAGAGTGTCAAATCCGGACTCCCAACCAGCCGCGCATTGGGCAATCCATTTCCGGGCAGCTTCCAAGCCGGCGGCTTGCGAGCGTATCAAATGCTCGCGTCCATGGCGACGGCGCGTGATCAGCCGGGCGTTTTCCAGCACCCGGAGATGCCTCGAGATTGCCGGCAGCGAGATGCGAAAGGGCTTGGCTAGAGCCGTCACCCGGCTCTCACCTTGCTCCGAAAGACGCTGCACAATCCGCCGCCGCGTAGGATCGGCCAACGCCGCGAAGATCGCCGTGACCCTCTCTTGTTTGTTAACCACGGCGTTAAATGTATGACGGCGGGCTCTGGGAAGTCAAGGAAATAGTTAGCCCATTTGTTAAGTATTGTTCCTGACTACCCGCCGAAGAGCGCCGTTGGTCGTTCGCCGTGAAGAGCCGGGCGCCCCCGCCCGTCCGCCGAAGTGCGGGACGGGCGCGAGACGCCCTCCACATCGACTAGCGACGCCCTAACTCCAGCGTCTTCCGCAGCGCCTCATACGCCGGCTTGGCCCGGTAGTTCCGATCAAACGGCAGCGCGGCGCCTTGCGTCTTCTTCGAGTGCGATCCGATCCAGGAATATTTGTCCGTGAAACCCCAGGTCTGGATCGCTGTGCATCCCGGATGCGACAGACAAGCGCCGGCGATCTGGCGATAGATGTCCGCCTGCAGTTGCAGGTCCTCGGGACGAGGGTTGCCGGTCGGATCGACCGGCAGGGCAACGTCCATCTCGGTGACGTGGACCTGCACTCCGAGGGCCGTGAAGCGCTTGATATTGGCGGAAATGGATGCGACATCGGCGTGCAGGTTCGCGATGTGCATTTGAAATCCCACGCCATCGATGGGAACACCACGCAGCCGGAAATCGCGAACCATGGCATAGATCGCGTCCGACTTGGGGTTCACAGTTTCCGCCTCGGCCTCGTTGTAAAACAGCAGAGCCTGTGGATCGGCCTCGTGTGCCCAGCGGAAACAACGCTCAATGTAAGAATGACTCTGGTGCGGGCCGCGAGCGTCCTCCGTCATGCCGATTCCCGGCTGGTCCCGCCAGATCGTGCTGCGGAGTGTTCCCGGGCGCAACTCGTCGAAGGCCTCATTGACGACGTCCCACGCGAATATCTTTCCCCGGTAATGTCCGACCACAGTCTTTATGTGCTGCTCGAGAATTTCGGCGAGTTCTCCCGAAGAGTATTTTCCTTCCGTCAACCATTTTGGATTCTGCCGGTGCCAGACCGGCGTGTGCCCGCGAACCTTCATGCCATGCCGGGTGGCAAAATCCACGATCTGGTCCGCCTGAGAGAAATCGAAAGACTGCGGCTCCGGATGCACCACCTCCCACTTGAGGGCGTCTTCCGGCTCCGCCATGTTGTACTCACGCGCAAGCGTGGACGCATATGCCGCCTCCGAGAGTTGCGCTGGCCTCACCGCAGTGCCGATGAAGCAGTTCACAACCCTGCGCAACCTCACGCAACGGCTGCTCGCGGAAGCCGGCGCCAAATCCCAAGCAAAGAGCCGCCGTCAAGACAAAAACAAGGAGTCGCCATCTCACGTTGTTATTCACTTGTTGTTCTTCACTCCGACTCACTTTGCCTGAGGAAGGAATTTCTGCAAAGGACATTGCTCACACTGCGGTTGTGACTTTAGGCAATAAGTCTTGCCAACTCCGACGATCAGCCCGTGCATTTCATTGAATGCCTGAACCGGCGCGCTGCGCTCGGCCGTGCTCATGCGTGATAGCCGATGACTCGAGCCCGGCGGCCCCACTGGAATCTTCGCTGAAGACTCGCGGTCGATTTCCGGGGTTCCTATCGCCGCCAGTGCCTGCTCGAACAGTTGTCGGATTTCTTCATAGCGCGCCGCGCTCGAAACAATCTGGTGCCGTTCCAGAATGCGCCGCGTGTAAGCGTCCACCACAAAGACGGGGTGATTGCCGGCATACAACAGAATCGAGTCGGCGGTCTCGGGCCCTACCCCGTTGAGAGCGAGCAGTTCGACGCGGAGTTCGGCCGTCGGCCGGGCGAACATCCGCGCCAGCGACCCGCTGTAATGCGCATCGAGAAAGCTGACGAAGGTCTTCAGCCGCTGCGCTTTCTGCCGGAAGTAACCCGCCGGACGAATCAATTGCTCGAGCTCAGCCTGAGGCGTGCGGCGGATTCCGCGGATCGTCAAGAGCCGCGCTTTGCGAAGGTTGCCGAGCGCCTTCGCGACGTTCGTCCATGAAGTGTTCTGCGTTAAATATGCCCCAACAATCACCTCAAACCGCGATTGCGCCGGCCACCAGTGCTGGCGTCCCCAGGCGGAAAACAACGTGCGGTAGTAAGCGCGGATCGTGTCGTGTTTGGTTTCGCTCATGGACGCGCGACAGCTTAGGACGAGTGTCACCATTCTAGGGGTCGTGTGGTCGCTGGTCGTTCGCAGTTCGTCCTATCCGCCGGAAAGCAGGCACTCGCACGCCCACGACTGGACAAAGCAAAGACGATCGGAGCCCGACCGGCAGAAACGCCATCCTCTCATTTCACTTCGCCGGAGTTGCCGGAGCACCGGGACCGACGTTCTGCTCTCCCCGCTTTTGCTCTCCAAATTGCTGTTCAGTTCCTACGAAGAATTCCTCGTATTTTCTCGTGCCTTGCGAACCAGACTCTTCACCGTTGATTTTTCCCCAAATAAGGCCTCCACCGCCCCAACCGGTCTCAGGCAATATTCGAGTGGCCTTTTCGGAATAGTAGAAGTAATGGTCTTTGGCCCATCCATATTCTTCTGGTGAAGACGTTCTTATGAAACCGGAGGACGGAAACTTGAAAAGATACTCTCCTCCCTCGACCGGCAAAGGTGGAGCATCCTTAACCTGGAATTCAACTCGCACCCAGCCCACGTACCCTTCCGGAATAAGAAAGCGCGATGAGCGACGAATGGAATGCCGGGCGTCGATGGTGAGCCATACTGCTCCGCCGAGGACAAGTGCGAGTGTGCAGATGCCAACAGTTAATTGGGTGGATCGTCTGGTTCCGTTAGGAAAGAGCCAAGTCGAAGCACTGCCATCCCGCGGTTGCCGAAAACTCGCGACGGCAGAGTACGCCGTGACCAGCGTCAACAGCGCCATCGCCAGATATGGCAGTATCATTTGCGTTCAGTACCAGCGAGTTCAGAACCACCGGATCGTGCGGGCAATGGCTGGACCATAAAAGCACCATATTGCCAGCGAAGCGAGCCAAGCAAGTCTGGCCGCGGCATGCGGTTTGAAAAGGCTCAAATAAGCGGCGACAATTAGACACAGCGAACCCGCCAGAGATACAAATTCGAGCGGGTTCACAGGGCATCCTAACACGGCCAACACCAGCAGAGCGTAAACTTGGAATCCCGTAACAGCTCCGGCAGCGAGATATAAGAAAAATGGGATCATGTCTCTACGCTCTTAACCGGTAAAACCGGAATTCAGCGCGAAGATCGCAGTCACGACTTCGGATATTGTTACTGCAGCGACCACCCTAACTTGGCCTGGACGTAATATGCCAAAAGAAACACAATAGTAAACAAACTGCCGATTACAAGAATGAGTAGCACCCCGTGGCGCGTCGTGAAGGATGATTGTCTCTTCTTCCGTGTCTTCATGACTTAACCACTTGACGCCCCACAGCCACCCCAGCTGCTTTCGTCCGAAGCCAATCACAATGAGAACTGCGCAAACGGGCGCGCCTGTCTTTTCAAAACAGGTTTCCTTTAGAGCCCAGTCGTCTGATATTGCAGGACTGCCAGGGCAAGCCGGCAGTCATAGCCCGCCTGTGCGTTGGTGATTTGAGCCTGCGTCTGCTGCAGTTGCGCCTGACTTAATTCGACAATCGAACCCAGTCCCAACTTGTATCGTGCCTGCGCAAGATTGAGCGCGAGATTGGCTTGCTCCACCAGTTGCTGCGTGACCGCCAATCGATCGTAAGCAGTGGTGGCGTTGAGCCAGCTGGTGCGCACGTCGCGGGATATCCGGTCGCGAAGATCGCGCAAGCGCTCCTGCACGGCTTGTGCTTTGAGCGCTGCCTCACGCGCTCTTGCTGAGAATAGAAAGCCATTGAATACCGGGACTTCGACATTCACGCCCACTGCCCCATACCAACTGGAAACAATGGGATTCCGCACGGGTGTGTCTCCAACCGCGCCCAGCGCCTCAATATCGGGGAAGAACAAGTCCCGCTCGGCGGTGTGGAACTTCTTCGCCGACTCAACCTGGAATTCAAGCGACAGGAAATCCGGCCGCATCGCAAAAGCAGTAGCAATCAGATCATCCACATTGTTTTGCGGAGGTGTGATCGCGCCTGTATCCTCCGCCAGTTGGAAGTTCTGCAGACTTGAAAATCCGAGCACCGCTGAAAGCGATGCCAATGCAGCGTTCTGGTTGTTTTGCGCGTCTAGAAGCAGCAGTTTGGCTTGCGCCAGGTTGACATTCGCAAAGCTGAAATCGAGTTCTGACTTCAACTTGTTTTTGTAAAGAGCCCCCACTTGATCCGCAACCGTCTGGCGATCCGTCACCGTCTGTTGTGCCACGGTCAGTACGGCTTGTGTCTGCAGGGCGTTGTAGAAGGCTTGATCCACAGCCAGCAGGATTTGCTCCTTAGTAGCCATGGCATTCTGGTTTTCAGCTTTGGCCGCCAGATTGGCGCTTGCAATCAAGTTCGTTGTGCGTCCGAAATCAGTGATGAGCTGACTTACCATCGTGCCGGCAGCAGCGCGTTGATAGATGATCGGATTGTTGAGCGCCCCCGCAGTGATTCGCGACCCGGCGTATGCATCCACCGCGGTAAGATCGACTTTCACGGCCGGCCAGAGATTCGAACGGACTTCTCGTGTCACCTGCTGCGCGGCAAGCGCGGTCAGTCGCGCCACCGAGATTTGAGGATTATTCTTCAAGGCCAGCGCCTGAGCATCCTTCAGAGACAGCAACGTGGGCGTCCCCGGACTGCTCTGCGGAGCACTGCCTGGCGGGACATTGCTTTGCGGGGAATTGCTTTGCGGCTCGGTCCTGGGCGCGCTCGAAGTGGCAGGCGGGGTCGTTTGTTGCGGTATTGGAGCCGAAGGCAAACGCGACTGGGTTGCCGAACCACGCCCTCCCTGCGCGGAGCTGCACACGGGCATAGCTAGAGCGAGGCAAACTGGCAATACTTTCTTGATTCGCCGCAAAACAATCTTGCCTGTCATTCTGTCGTCTCCAGGGTTGGGGTCGTGGCAGGCGTCTCTCCGCGCTTGCCGTAAACGAGCAGATAAGCTGCGGGCACGATAAAAATGGTCAGAAGGACCGACGAAGTGAGGCCACCGATAATGGCCTTCGCCATCGGTGCGTACTGCTCAGCACCTGTGCCCAGCTTCATCGCCATGGGGATCATCCCTATGATCGTCGCGAGCGAGGTCATCAGGATCGGACGCAACCGCACTCGACAGGCGGTAATGACGGCATTGGTCGGCGTCAACCCTTGTGTCTCCAGCTTGTGAGCGAAATCCACGATCAGAATGCTGTTGGAATCGGCAATACCGACGAGCATGAGCACTCCCATCAGCGACATTACGTTCAATGTGCTGTGCGTGAGCGGCAGAATGATCAGCACGCCGACGAAACCCATGGGTATGGCGAGCATGATCAGGAAGGGATCGACGAATGATTTGAACTGGGCAGTAAGGATCAGGAACAGCAAAACGAAGGAAAGAAGGAAACCTAGCCCAAAGCTCTTGAATGAAGTCTGCATTCCTTCAACCATGCCGCGCAGATTTACGCGCATGTTACCCGGGATATTCGCTTTGGCAAGAATGCCCCGAATGTTACTGGTCACCCGGCCAAGGTCCTCGCCGGACGGAGTGACATAGACGTCCACGACGCGCTGAATCTGGTAGTGATCCACTTCGGTGGGCGTCTGCACATGCTTCACGTCAACCACATTAGCGAGAACTGTATCGGGTCTACTGCGATGCGATGGTCGACCATCTGGCTCCGGCAGATCTTGCCCGCAAGCCCACGAAGGTCTTGCGGAGCTGCCTCTTGCAGCGTGTGTCAGGCCACAACTCATATCAGGGCCGGCACCGGACTGATTCCGTAGAGGGATCTGGCCCAAGTCAACCATGTTGTGGATCGCTGCCCGTCCATGTTCAAAGTACTGCACCGTCAAGTAATAGTCGTTGCCGCTCTTGCGGTCTACCCAGTAGTTCGGCGCGATCATGTAGTTCGAGTTCAACGCCGTGATCACGTTGTCCACCACGTTTTTCTGAGTTAACCCCAATTCGCCAGCATGTACCCGGTTCACGTCCAGCCGCAGCGCTGGATAATTCATATCCTGCGGAATGTAGACTTCCCCGACGCCCGGCACAGTTCGTATCTGGCTGGCGAGATCCTGTGCCAGACCATAGATCTGTGGCAGGTCTGGACCGCTCACCTGTATGTCGATCGGCGCCGGCATCCCCATGTTGAGGATTGCATCTACCATCGAACCGCTGGAGAAGAACGTCCGTATATCTGGAAACTCGCTCGCCATCCTCTTCTGCACCAAATCCATGTACTTGAAGCTGCTTTGCCGGTGTGAGTCTTGCAAGGCGACCTGGATGGTGGCGGTGTATGGCCCTGCATTGGTTGTGTACAGAGAAGAAAAATCCGGCACCACGCCAATGTTCGATACCACCATCTTCAAATCTTTAGCGTCCACTGTGTGGCGGATCAAATCTTCCACCTTGGCCACATATTGTTCGGTAACTTCGATGCGCGTGCCGGTGGGAACTTTCAGGTTGATGGTGAACTGGCCGGCATCAGTTTGCGGGAAGAAGGCCAGCCCCAGCAGCGGGTAGATTGCCAGGCTGGCCAGGAACACTCCGCTCAAGACTACGACCGTGAGGCCCGGACGCTTCACCGCACGCCTGACCCAGTATTCGTAGAAATCGAGGACCTTGTTAAACATCCGGTTGAACCCGGCATTGAACCTGTCCCACCAGGACTTACCCACAGCCGAGGCCGGTTCGATTTCATACTCGCCTTTTTGGTCGTGCCCTCCGCCCGCTGGCATCGCCTTTAGATAGCGCGAGCAAAACAACGGAATCACGGTCATGGCCACAACGAATGAGGCTAGCAGGGACAGACAGAACGCAAGCGCTAGGGCGGAGAAAAGGAACTTACTAACTCCGTAGAGAAAAGTGACCGGGAAGAAATCCACCACGTCGACCAGAGTCGCCGCCAGCACAGCCAGATTTACTTCCCTCCCTCCAACTTCGGCGGCAATCATGGGTGCAGCGCCTAACTCAAGGTGCCGGTAGATGTTTTCGAGCGAAATCACCGAGTTATCGATTACGCGCGAAAAGGCTAGCGCCAATCCCCCCAGGATCATCGTATTTACCGTACTGCCGGCCATGTACAGGATCACGAATGTCGCCAGGGCAGAAAGCGGAATCGAGAGCAGCACCGCCGAAGTTGCCCGGACGCTTCCCAGGAAAATGAGAATCATCAGGCTGGTCAGAACCAAACCGATAATGCCCTCGTGCAATACGGTCTTTAAAGCCTCTTTCACATACACGGACTGATCGAAGACCAGATCGGCGGACATCTGCTTAGGGATGTCATAGAGATGTTGAATCAGCTTACGAACTCCATTTACGACCGCAATCGTGTTCGTATCGCCCCCTTGCTTCATGATAGGGATGTAACACGATCTCTGGCCGTCGATCCGTACCACGCTGTATTGAATCTGGTGGGAATCTTCCGCCCGGCCAATGTCATTGACCGTGACCCACGAGGTGCCCGCGGTCTTTACGGGAACCTTGCCCAACTGGTCCATGTTGTCAACCAGACTGTTGGAGTAGACGAAGGAATCGTACGGCCCCGTCTTGACGTCGCCGGCCGGCAAGATCAGGTTGGAGTCGTTCACCGCATCGACCACATCCATCGGGCTCAACTGCCGGGAGGCAAGCTTGTAGGGGTCGACGTAAACCATGATCTGGCGATAGGTGCCGCCAAACGGAGGAGGAATTTCCGCGCCCGGCACCACCGCGATTTGATTGCGAATTTGAAACTGTGCGTAGTCGTGAAGCTGCGTTTCGTTGAGTCCTGGCCCCTTGACCGGCACCAGCGCAACGGGAAGACTGGAGGCGTCAAACTTCAGAACCACAGGTGGCAAGGTTCCGGGCGGCAAACGCTTCAGGTCGGCTAAGGCAAGATTCGAAAGCTCGGTGACGTCGGCATCGGCATTGGTTCCCGGCTGGAAGTAGACCTTGATGATGCTCACACCCAAAAGCGACCGCGATTCCATATGATCAATACCGCTGGCCAGGGTGAAGAAGCGCTCCAGGGGGTCGGTGATGTCGGTCTCAATATCCTGTGGCGGCATGCCCGAGTAGAACGTGGCCACCACGACTTCCGGCAGGTTGATGGTGGGAAACAAATCGACCGGCATTCGCACCAGGCTGGTCACGCCGATCACCACGAACATCAGGCAAACGACAATGATGAAAAACGGATTGCGAATTGAAAAGCCTGGCATATTTCTCTATTCAACCGTCCGGCCGCGGTACGCAAGCAAATACGCCGCCGGCACAATGAATACCGTGAGCACCACAGAAACTGTCAAGCCGCCGATGATGGCGCGCGCCAGGGGAGCATATTGTTCGCTTCCGGTGCCGAGTTTCAGCGCCATCGGGACCATCCCGATAATTGTCGCCAAGGAAGTCATCAGGATCGGACGAAGGCGCACCCTGCAAGAAGTAATGACAGCCTCTTCGATGCCCTTACCCTGTTCTTCCAGACGGTGGGTGAATTCAACGATCAGAATGCTGTTCGATGCCGAGATCCCAACCAGCATCAAGATCCCCATCAGCGACATCACATTGAGAGTTGTGCCCGTCAAGGGCAAAATCACCAGCACACCGATGAAGCCCATGGGAATCGCAAGCATGATCAGGAAGGGATCTTTGAAGGACTTGAACTGCGCTACCAAAATCAGGTAGAGCAGGATGACCGAGAGCGAAAGGCCGATGGCAAAACTGCGGAACGATGCGTTCATCCCCTGCACCATACCCCGCACGTTGATGCGCACGTTCTCTGGAACCTTGAGTTTGGGGATTAGGCGCGAAACTTCATCCGAGACCTTTCCGAGATCTTCGGTTGCCGGGGTCACGTACACGTCCATGACTCGTTGGATCTGATAATGGTCCACTTCCGTCGGCGTTTGGATATTTTCGAGTTTCACGACCGCGTCCAGGGTGGTCGGCCGTTTCAGGGTGGGTGCATGGATTGGAATGTTGGTCAGGTCAGTCAGGCTCTGAATCGCCGGTCGTCCTTTTTCGAAATATTGCACGGTGAGGTAATAATCGTTGCCGCTCTTGCGGTCTACCCAATAGTTCGGCGCGATCATGTAGTTCGAATTCAGCGCCGTGATCACATTGTCCACGACCTCCTTCTGCGTCAACCCCAACTCCCCCGCATGCACCCGGTCCACGTCGAGCCGCAACGCGGGATAGTTCAAATCCTGCGGGATATACACTTCTCCCACCCCCGGCAGGCTCCGTATCTGGCTTGCTAAGTCCTGCGCAATCCCGTATATCTCGTGCGTGTCCGGACTGCTCACCTGCACATCGATCGGCGCCGGCATCCCCATGTTCAGCACCGCATCCACCATCGATCCGCTGGAGAAAAACGTCCGCACATCGGGAAGTTCGCTCGCCATCTTCTTCTGCACCACATCCATGTAGGCAAAACTGCTTTTCTTGTGCGACTCCTGCAACGCCACTTGGATGGTCGCCGTGTAGGGTCCGGCATTAGTGGTGTAGAGCGACGAAAAGTCCGGCACCACTCCCAGATTCGACACTACCATCTTCAAATCTTTCGGCCCGACCGTGCGACGGATCAAATCTTCCACCCTGGCCACATATTGTTCCGTCACTTCAATTCGCGTCCCGGTCGGGACCTTCAGATTGATGGTGAATTGGCCGGCGTCGGTTTGCGGAAAGAACGCCAGCCCCAGCAGCGGATAGATCCCCAGACTGGCCACAAACGCGCCACTCAAAACCGCCACCGTCAGCCCCGGGCGCTTCAGCGCACGCCGCACCCAGTACTCGTAATAATCCAGCAGTTGGCTGAACCAGCGGTTGAAGCCGGCATTGAACCTGTTCCACCAGGACGGCGCAGCCGTTGGCGCAACGTCGTGCTCGTTCTCTATTTTCCCGCGCCCAGCACCGTGGGGCACCGCCTTCAGAAAACGTGAGCAGAACAGCGGAATTACGGTCATGGCAACGAGGTAGGAGGCGAAGAGCGAGATCACAACCGCCAGTGCCAGAGCCGAAAAAAGAAACTTGCTGACGCCATAGAGAAACGTCACCGGGAAAAACACGACCACGGTGGTTAGGGTCGCGGCCAGGACCGCGAGACTTACCTCGGTACCCCCGGCTTCGGCGGCAGCTTCCGGCGTAGCACCCATCTCCAGGTGCCGGTAGATGTTTTCGAGTGAGATCACCGAGTTATCGATCACCCGTGAAAAAGCCAGCGCGAGGCCCCCCAAAATCATCGTGTTAATCGTGCTGTTCATCATGTAGAGGACGACGAATGTGGCCAGAGCCGAGAGCGGAATGGACAGGAATACGGCGGACGTCGCCCGGAAGCTCCCGAGGAAAACCAGGATCATCAGGCTGGTAAGAATCAGCCCGATCAGCCCTTCGTCGAGCAGGGTGTTAATTGCTTCCTTCACAAAAGCCGATTGGTCAAAGACAACCGTGGCTACGAGTTGCTTGGGAATGTCATACAGATGCTTGATCATGGCCCGAATGCCATCCACCACTTGAATGGTGTTGGTGTCGCCGCCCTGCTTCATGATCGGCAGATAGACCGACCTCTGTCCATCGACTCGTACCACGCTGTATTGGATCTGATTAGCGTCCTCTGCTTTGCCCAGATCGTTGATTGAAACCCAGGAAGTTCCTACGGTCTTGACTGGAATCTTGCCCAGTTCATCCATGTTGTTGACCAGGCTGTTGGAATAAACGTAATAATCGTAGGGCCCCATCTTCACGTCGCCCGCAGGCAGAATGAGGTTGGAGTCGTTCACGGCGTGCACCACATCCATCGGACTCAACTGCCGGGACGACAGCTTGTAGGGATCGACATACACCATGATCTGGCGGTACTTTCCGCCAAATGGCGGGGGAATCTCCGCTCCCTTTACAACCGCGATCTGATTGCGGATGGTGAATTGCCCAATGTCGTGAAGTTGGGTCTGATCGAGCCCCTCACCCTTGAGCGTGACCAGACAAACCGGCAAGCTGGACGCGTCGAACTTGAGCACCACCGGCGGCAAGGTTCCGGGGGGAAGACGCTTCAGGTCAGCCAAAGCGAGATTCGAGAGCTCAGTTACATCCGCATCCGCGTCGGTTCCCGGCTGGAAATAAACCTTGATGATGCTCACGCCCAGTAGCGAGCGTGATTCCATGTGGTCGATGCCGCTGGCCAGCGTGAAGAATCGCTCCAGAGGATCTGTGATATCCGTCTCAATATCCTGCGGCGGCATGCCCGAGTAGAACGTAGCCACCACCACTTCCGGGAGATTGATAGTAGGAAATAAGTCGACCGGCATGCGCACCAGGCTGGTCACGCCTAATACCATCAGCGCCAGACAAATCACGACAATGAAGTACGGATTACGGATTGAAAAACGCGACATTTACGCTCACCTAACGCCCCTGCATTATCAAATGGAGAGCCGGGCGCCCCCGCCCGGCAGGACGGGCGAGACGCCCGTTCCTCCAATTACTATTGCTTGCTCTCGTAATACTGCATGATTTGCACCACCTGGGGGTGAACCTTCTCTCCCGCTTTCAATCCGCTGCGATCGCTGACGACAACCTGTTCTCCTTCACTTAGACCCGCAACCACTTCGGCATCGCTCGAAGTCTGAATGCCGAGACTTACCGGACGATCTTCGATCTCACCGTTTGCGTTCACTACATAGACGGTGGTTTTATCGTTCTCGTGATTCACCGCCTGCAGGGGCACGGAGGGGATATCTTCCTTGCGCTCCAGCGTCAGGTCGGCATCGGCGTACAGGCCCGGAATCAGCACCCGATCTGGATTGAGAACATCAACCTCGGTGTGCATAGTTCGCGTCTCTTCCTTCACATCCACCGAAAACCGCGCGACCTTGCCCGGGAACGTCTGGTTGAGAGATGGAACACGGACGTCCACGTGATCGCCGACTTTGATGTATCGAACGTAAGATTCCGGGACCGGAATCACGAGACGAAAAAGATCGTCCTGGGATAGCCGGACGATGGGCATAGCCTGGGTGCTCGAACCTGTGCCCGCCTGCACCAATGTGCCGAGGTTCGCGTAGCGCTGGGTCACTACTCCGGCAAATGGAGCCGTGATCCTCGCATAGTCAAACAGGCTTTGATCGTGAACCAGTCTTGCCTTGGCCACGGACAGCTGGCTCTCGGCAGCCTCCAGACCCGCCTGCCCAGCATCTACCTGAGCCGACGCCGCCAGGTCCTTCCCCTGCGCGTCATCCACTTCCTGCTGCGCGACAATTCCGGGTTGGCTCTCAAAGACTCCATTCAGACGCGTGTATTGCAGGTGAAGCGCGTTGTACTGCGCCTGATAGCGGTTCAACTCGTGCTGTGCCTTGCTGACTTGATTCACCGCATTCTTGATTTCCGCCTGATCTTCCTGAAGCTGCGCCTCCAGCTCCGGTATCTCCAGGATCGCTATTACCTGGCCGGCCTTTACGCGGGTTCCATAGTCGACAAGCAGTTTCTTGACGAAACCGGATTCTTTCGCGTATACATCGATCTCCTGGAACGGCACTAACTCGGAAGACAAGGTGATCTGTCGACCCAGTGACTTGCGCACGACTTTGGTTACGCCCACCGTGACCGTTGCCGCATTCGCCCGATTACCACCATCGCCCCCCGAGCAAGCGGCGAATTCGACCACCAGAGCCACAAGGCTGGCCAGCCAGATCAGCTTTGAACCCTTGATTCCTCCTGTCGCTGCTCCACCGGACCGATTGCTAGTTTCATTCATCGAGTTTTCTATACCGGCTTCCTCTGGCATTCCCAGCCAGCAATGTCCCATGAGCAAATCTTCTGCTTGTCCCTAACCTGTCTTTTTCATAATCTCGCGCAGCTTGGCGACTGAGAACGCGCCGGATCGGCAAAAGTCGATCACCGTTCGTTCCACCCTTTGCAACCGCGCCGCAGCGTCCGGAATCTTAGTTGCGAATTCCATTGGAACCGTCAGCACTCCGTGGCGGTCGCCGTGCAACAAATCTCCGGGGTGGATTTCCATACCACCTACCCTGACGGTGGCCCCCAAATCGAAGATGTGGGCATAGGCATGAGAGACCGCAATACTTCCGGCAAACAACTGGATACCCATGGCGCGCACGGCGGGCAACTCGCGCACGGCGCCGTTGGTTAAGTACCCGATACATCCCAGAGCTTTAAGAATGGCGGCGTGCATGTCACCCACAAACGCTCCCCGACCCGGCGGCTCGTCCATGTCTTCCAAAACCAGGATGCGCGGCGCGGGAATTCCGAGGATGCTGTTCCAGAAGTCGGCCCGATCATGAAAGCTGCCGCCGGTAATTGGCGGTTCCCCACTTCGAAGACGAGCCGTGGCCGCGTATCCCACCGTGGGCGGAGCCTCTTGGAAAATGCACCGAATGCTGCCATCCGTAAATCCCGTGTTCCGAAGCCTTGCGCCAAACTTCTCAATCGCATTCGAGACCATGCAGGTGTCAAACTGGCGAAGAGCATTGAGATCTTCTTCGGTCAGCAAAGACTTAATGGCCATGTGCGTTTCCTTTCGCGAACCGGAGACTCGTTTCCGCACCAGGACTCGAACTCGATCGAGCCACGCTTGAACCTCGCGTTCAAGCGGAGTTGCCTCAGTCAATTCCAATGGCCGGGGTTGAATTCAAGAACGTTGAGTTCAAGAACAGTGAGGGGCTGCAAACGACGGGAAATCAGCAGGCAGGAGGAGGCCGGTTATAAAGCCAGCTTTCGGAGCTAAGATTCGTGGCTGGAACGATCACGGAGACCGCAAAGACGGAAGGTCGCGGCGGTTGGAAAAGGGTGAAACTGGCAGCTGGAGCCGTCCACTGGAGCGCGTTGCTAAGAAGGCGCTGCCTCTGGACATCCGGGGACTGGGATTTTACGGCCGCTACCTTCTGGACTTCCGGAGCCAACGCGGTGTAACGAGTCGCAAGGCTTGCCGTGAGGGAACAGATGGCTAGAACAATAACTGCAATCCGGCATCGAGACCACAAGCACACTCGGGCGTGAGAGCGTTCGGCCATAGCCATTTCAAACGAGGCGCGGATCAAATGCCAGCACAGTATACACGGTCACCGCGGGGCAGACAGATCACGGAAGTCATCGCGGTGCATCTACTTTGACGCTAGGAGGCCGGCTTGGGTTGCCTTTTCGCAACTCAGAGCTGATTCACGGAATCGCGGCCAGCAAATCGGCTGTCGGAGCGTTGTCCCCGAAAGTCCGGCTGACGTGCATGTACAAGTCAACATTGCCGGGACCGAAAACGAAGCTGCCCCCGAGTTGAAACGGATTCTTGCCCAGCTTGTGCTGCCGTTGCCCGGCTGTACGGGCTCTTTTGCGCGCCAATGAATTATCCCGGCGGAAGATATGAAAGAGCGAGCCGTTCAGCAGACCCACAGCACGATAGGCCTGCCGCTCGGCGTCAACCAGAAGTGGGAACGTGATTCCAGTCTCCTCGCGAAAGACTTGGGCGTAGTGTGCGTCGCCCAAGCCGATGGCGGCCAGCCGAGCGCCTTTATCGCGGAATGCCTGTTCCTGGTCGCGCAACTGCGCGATGTGCTCGCGGCAGAAGATTCATCCGTAGTGGCGAAGGAAGGCGATCACTGCGGGCTCGTTGGCCCAGAGCGAGCCGAGTTTGACAGGCCGTCCTTCAGAGTCGGGCAAGACTATTCCAGCGAGCTTCTCACTCATTGACTGCAGCACGATTTCATTCTCAAGTGACTCCTCAGGGCTGTCAAGCAAAGTAACTCAGTGCTCATATCGTCGCACAACGATACACAAAAAGCCGCCCCCATCGCCATCAGTTCCAGCGTGATGAAGCCAGCATTTGCGGGACAAGGTCAACGCGATTTACGCATGAGCTACGGAGCAATCACCTCGTCGTGCAGTATCCTGCCGAGAATGGGCAAGAAAACGTTGGCGAAGGGATGCCAACGACCAGCACGATCAGCCGGGTGCGGTGTCTCCAGCCACAGACATTTTCTTTCGCCGAGGACGATTTCGTGAATGTGTCTATCAATCATCCACTCCATCGAAGCTACTAGCTCCTGGGTGCGGTCTCTAGATGGGTGCTGCTCTACCATGTATTTCGCCCAGTCGTCCGCAATCGACGATGGCCGCAGCTCCACTGGCTTCTTCGCGTTCTTCCCCTGTGTCACGATTATCTGTGGACTGAGCAGGCTCAGTTCCCCGAAACCAAACACCGAGCACTCACAGTAAAGCGGATCGGGAACCGTACGCCTGTTGCCGTAGCAACACTTCGCAGCATTGATCATCGCGAACTGCGTCCAAATGTTCTCGCACTCGTCCTCGCGGAGGATCGCCCGCAGGGTGGCCAGCGTGCCTTTCATCTGAGGATTAAGTCCTTTCCCGTCAGTCGGAAGCCGCTCAATTTCCGAGGATCGGCCCCAGACATCTACTGCCCCCTCACCTCGATCTAAACCGACAACTACGATCTTGAAACGATCTCCATATCGAGATCCGACATAAGCCTCAGATCCTCGGCCCATGAGCAGTTTTGGAGCAACCGCTCGTTCGCACTCATCGCTGTGCGGACATCTGAAGTTGCTTCCTACTGCGATTTCCTGCTGCTCGTAATACTCGTGCAGAGCACTCTTCAGCTCCTCACTCAGGACAGTCCCCTCAGCAGTAGTTTCCATTTTGCTTTCCTGCGATGCCGACAGTTTCACACATGCCGATGGGTTGCTATGTGATGTACGGCACAATGATGTGTTCGCACGGCGAGAGCAGAAAGGTCAGGCCAGCCCCGAAGTCCACTGTTCCTTGCCGGAGGCAATTCCCGCCGGACACGATTCTTGCGGCGATTTGGAAATGCTGAGCCCTCCAGAGCGAATATCAGAATTGCGATTGCGGCGATTGACGTCATTCTTCCCTCCAATTTTGGGCTGATTTTGTACAACGGTCTCTGTACTTGAGTGCATGGTGCGCAATCTTCGAAATGTGTTTTCATGCGGTTACGTGGAGTCAAGGGCTTACGACCCAAGCGGACAGTACCTAAGTTACTTTTTCGGAATTCCCATTGGGTTGACAATTTGTGTCAGTGCGAAAGCATCCTCGCTGATCTCCCCGGAAATCAGTGCTTTCGCATTGACCCCGGACTTCGCGGGAATTCAGGAGAGATATGTCTCAGCGGCTGGGTGACCTGCTCGTCAAAGAAAAGGTCATTACCCAAGAGCAGTTGGAACAAGCGACCAAACTCCAGAAGGAGTCTCACACCCGGCTCGCCTCCGCGCTGGTGAAGTTGGGTTTCCTCTCGGACGAGGATGTTACCAACTTTCTCTCCCGCCAGTACGGCGTGCCCGCCATCAATCTTTCGTATTTTGAAATCGATCCCGCCGTCGTCAAGCTGATTCCCTACGAAACCTCGAAACGCTATCAGATCTTGCCGCTTAGCCGCGTCGGCGCTTCGCTCACCATCGCCATGGTGGACCCCACCAACGTCTTTGCCATGGACGATATCAAGTTCATGACCGGCTTCAACATCGAACCGGTGGTGGCCTCGGAAAGCTCCATCATCGAGGGCATCGATAAGGCCTACGGCACTTCCAAAGAAGAAGAGCTGGAACAGGTCATGCAGTCCATGAACGACCTGGGCGAAGGCACCGATATCGAACTGCAAGCCGAAGAGCATGAACTCGAACTCAAGGAACTGGAAAAAGCGGCCGACGAAGCTCCCATTGTCAAGCTGGTGAACCTGGTGCTCACCGATGCCGTGAAGCGCGGCGCCAGCGATATTCACATGGAGCCCTACGAGAAGGAATTCCGCGTCCGTTTCCGCATTGACGGAGTTTTGCAGTCGATCATGAATCCGCCGCTGAAACTGAAGGACGCGATCACTTCGCGGCTCAAGATCATGGCCAAGCTCGACATCAGCGAAAAGCGACTGCCGCAGGACGGCCGCATCATGCTGAAGATGCAGATTGGCGGCAAGAAAAAGCAGCTCGATTTCCGCGTTTCCACTCTGCCTACGCTGTGGGGCGAGAAAATCGTGCTCCGGCTGCTCGACAAGGAAAATCTGCGCCTCGATATGACCAAGCTCGGTTTCGAGCAGGAGTCGCTGACCAAGTTCGAGAAGGCCATCCTGAAACCCTACGGCATGGTGCTGGTCACGGGGCCGACCGGATCGGGCAAAACCAACACGCTTTATTCGTCCATCTCGCGGCTGAACCAGCCCGACACCAACATCATGACCGCCGAAGACCCGGTCGAGTTCCAACTGGGAGGCGTGAACCAGGTGCAGATGAAGGAGCAGATCGGCCTGAATTTTGCGACGGCCCTGCGCGCCTTCCTGCGCCAGGACCCCAACATCATCCTGGTCGGCGAAATCCGTGACTTTGAAACTGCGGAAATCGCCATCAAGGCCGCGCTCACCGGCCACCTCGTCTTATCCACTCTGCACACCAATGGCGCTCCGGAAACCATCACGCGTCTCATGAATATGGGCATTGAGCCCTTCCTGGTAGCGACTTCGGTTCATCTCATCTGCGCCCAGCGTCTGGTACGGCGGATCTGCAAGGATTGTGCCGAGCCGGTCGAGGTTCCTCCGCAGGCCCTGATCGATGAAGGCTACACCCCTGAGGAATCCAAGACGGTGCGAATCATGAAGGGCGTCGGCTGCGCCACCTGCAACAAGACCGGTTACAAAGGCCGCACCGGTTTGTACGAAGTGATGGAAGTGGATGACGAGATCCGGGAGCTGGTTCTGGTCGGCGCCTCGGCGATCGAACTCAAGAAGAAAGCGATTGAACGCGGCATGATCACCCTGCGTCGCAGCGGGCTGATCAAGGTCGCGCAAGGCTGGACCACGCTCGAAGAAGTGGCTCGGGAAACGATCCACTAGAAGCTGCACGAGGAGAGAAACAAAACTATGGCACTTTCACTAAGCGATCTGCTCCGCCGTATGCTGGAGATGAATGGTAGCGACCTCCATATCACCACCAACTCTCCGCCCCAAATCCGAGTGCACGGACACCTGGTGCCGCTCGACCTGCCGCAGTTGACGCCCGCCGAGACCAAACAACTGGCCTATAGCGTGATGACCGATTCGCAGAAGCACCGTTTCGAAGAAAGCCTCGAACTGGATTTTTCATTCGGGTTGAAGGGCCTCGCCCGCTTCCGCGCCAACGTCTTCAACCAGCGCGGCGCTTCGGCTTGCGTCTTCCGTCTGATTCCCTTTGAAATCAAGTCGTTTCACCAACTGGGTCTGCCGGCGGTGGTCAGCAAGCTATGCGACAAACCGCGCGGGCTGGTGCTGGTGACGGGACCAACAGGTTCGGGCAAGTCCACCACGCTGGCGGCCATGATCGACAAGATCAATACCGAGCGCCACGAGCACATCCTCACCATCGAGGACCCGATCGAGTTCGTGCACATGAACAAGAACTGCCTGGTCAACCAGCGCGAATTGCACTCGGACACTAAGAGCTTCACCGACGCTCTGCGCGCCGCGCTTCGTGAAGACCCGGACGTGGTGCTGATCGGCGAAATGCGCGACCTCGAAACCATCGAGTCGGCGCTGCGCATCGCGGAAACCGGCCACCTCACCTTCGGCACGTTGCATACCAATTCGGCATCGTCCACCATCAACCGCATCATCGACGTGTTTCCGGCGCACCAGCAATCGCAGATCCGCGCCCAGCTTTCTCTGGTGCTGGAAGGCATCATGTGTCAAAGCCTGCTGCCGCGCAGCGACGGCAAAGGACGCGCCATGTGCATGGAAATCCTGGTGCCCAATGCGGCGGTGCGCAATCTGATTCGCGAAGACAAGATTCACCAGGTCTACTCCGCCATGCAGTCCGGCCAGGAGAAGTACGGCATGCAGACGTTCAACCAGTCCCTCGCCACCGCGTATTTCCAGAAGCAGATCACGTTGGAAATGGCGCTGATGCGGTCCAGTAATCAGGACGAACTGCAGGAAATGATTGCGCGCGGCGCCGGCCTCATGAACCGCAGCAATCCGGCTCCGATGGCCAAGGGCACTGCGCCGGCGAAGCGATGACATCGTGAACTGCCCGGGTAGCATTGCGGGCCGCAAGACGAGCGAAGAGACAAAACGGCGCGGGCAGCCGGCAGGATCAGCAGCCAACGTCAGCGGAATACGGACAAGGAGAAGGTAACCATGCCAGTTTTTACGTTTTCGGGAAAGACCGCTTCGGGCGAGAAGGTTCAAGGAGAGCGCATAGCCTCCACCAAGGACGGACTGGCCTCGCAGCTCCGTAAGGAACACATCACGCCCGGCGCCATTCGGGAGAAGGGCAAGGAATTCTCCCTCCCCACTTTTGGCAGCAGCAAAGTCAAGGTCAAGGACGTTGCCGTTTTCTTCCGTCAGTTCTCCGTCATGATTGACGCGGGCCTGCCGCTGGTGCAGTGCCTGGAGATTCTAGGCGCCAACCAGGAGAACCCGAGTTTCCAGAAAACGCTGCTTGGGGTGCGGACCGGCGTCGAAGGTGGCGCCACGCTGGCCAATGCCATGCGCCAATATCCGGCGATCTTCGACGATCTAAGTACCAACATGGTGGAGGCGGGCGAGACCGGCGGCATTCTCGACATCATCCTGCAGCGCATGGCGATCTACGTGGAAAAGGCGGTCAAACTGCGCGCGGCCGTCAAGTCGGCGTTGATCTACCCAGTAGCTGTCGTCTCGCTGGCCGTGCTGATCGTGGCCGCGCTGCTCAAATGGGTAGTGCCCATCTTCGCGAACCTGTTTGTCGGGTTGGGAGTTGCCCTTCCGCTGCCGACCCGCATTGTCATCGGCCTCAGCGGCTTCGTGGGTCATTTCTGGTGGTTCTTTATCGTGGGTGGCGTGGCCGCCTATCTCGGCGTCAAGCAGATTCGCAAGCATCCGCGAGGCCGCTATTACTTCGACGCCATGCTGCTCAAACTGCCGATTATGGGCCCGCTGCTGCGCAAGATCGCAGTCGCCCGTTTCACTCGAACCCTGGGCACGCTCATTACCTCAGGCGTTCCGATTCTCGAAGGTTTGGCGATCACCGCACGCACCTCGGGCAACGCCGTGCTCGAAGAAGCACTGATGAAAGTGCGCAAGGCCATCGAAGAAGGCCGCACCATCGTCGATCCCCTGCGCGAAAGCGGCGTCTTTCCCAACATGGTGACCCAGATGATCGGCGTGGGCGAAGCCACCGGCGCCATGGACGCCATGCTGCAGAAGATCGCCGACTTCTACGAAGACGAAGTCGACGCCGCCACCAAAGACATGCTGGCCATGCTGGAGCCGGTCATCATCGGTCTGCTCGGCGTC
>Ga0074044_10000814_pt1 | contig 29215 bp, 30 predicted proteins | sample BogForMeECP23OM1_FD_94443 | JGI IMG/M metagenome (GOLD analysis project Ga0074044, IMG submission 94443) | Bog forest soil microbial communities from Calvert Island, British Columbia, Canada - Bog Forest MetaG ECP23OM1 | ecosystem: Environmental > Terrestrial > Soil > Wetlands ...
GTGATCGTCTGATGTCGAAGCACAACTTTCAGGGTGCGGCCGTAGAACCCAATCACCCGGTTGTAGAAATCCTCGGAAAGGTTATAGAAGCGGCTGCGTTTCGACGGATCTCTGTGCTTGAGCAACTTGGCGCACATCATGGGCGTCAAGCTCAGCGAGACCGCGGCCGAGACCAGAATGGTCACGGCCAGGGTGACCGCGAATTCGCGAAACAGGCGGCCCACGATATCGCCCATGAACAAAAGCGGAATAAGCACGGCGATCAGCGAGACGGTGAGCGAGACAATCGTGAATCCGATTTGCCCGGCGCCTTTCAGGGCGGCATCCAGCGGAGAATCACCTTCTTCCAAATAGCGGTCGATGTTTTCGATCATGACAATGGCATCGTCCACCACGAAACCGGTGGAGATGGTCAGCGCCATGAGCGTCAGATTGTTGAGGCTGTAGCCGAGCAGGTACATCACGGCAAAAGTTCCCACGATAGAGAGCGGCACGGCAACGCTGGGAATTACGGTCGCGGAAAGATTGCGCAGAAACAGGAATATGACCATCACCACCAGGGCGATGGTGAGCATCAGTTCGAACTGGACATCCTTCACCGAAGCTCGGATGGTGACCGTGCGGTCGGTCAAAATCGCAACGTTGACTGCAGCCGGCAATCCGGCCTGCAGTTGCGGCAGCAGTTTCTTGATCCGGTCCACAACGCTAATGATGTTGGCGCCGGGTTGGCGCTGGATATTCACGATGACCGCAGGATCCAGATTCATCCACGCGGCCTGCATCACATTTTCGATTCCGTCGGTCACCGTGGCCACGTCCGCGAGTCGTACGGGAGAACCATTCCTGTAGGCGATGACGATGGGGCGGTATTGATCGCCCGTCATGAGTTGGTCATTGGCGCCGATGGTAAAGGACTGGCGCGGACCGTTCAGCGTTCCCTTGGCCTGATCGACGTTAGCCGCCGCCAGCGCGGTTCTCACGTCCTCGAGGCTCAACCCGTAGGAGGCCAAAGTGGTGGGATTGGCCTGGATTCGTACCGCCGGCTTCTGCCCGCCGCTGATTGAAACCAGGCCCACGCCTGTGACCTGCGAAATCTTCTGCGCCATGGCCGTATCCGCAAGATCCTCGATCTGGGAAAGCGGCAGTGTCTTCGAGGTCAGCGCCAGGGTGAGAATGGGCGAGTCCGCGGGATTCACTTTGCTGTAGATCGGAGGATTCGGCAGGTCCGTCGGCAAATAAGTTTGTGCCGCGTTGATCGCAGCTTGTACCTCCTGCTCCGCGACGTCGATATTCTGATCGAGGTTGAACTGCAGCGTGATGACCGAACTGCCGAATGAACTGGTCGAGGTCATCTGGCTCAATCCGGGCACCTGACCAAACTGCCGTTCCAGAGGCGCGGTCACGGACGATGCCATCACATCGGGGTTGGCGCCGGGATAGAAGGTCATTACCTGAATGGTCGGATAATCCACTTCCGGCAAGGCTGACACCGGAAGCTGCCGGTAGGCGACGATGCCCACCAGCATGATGGCCACCATCAGCAAGGCTGTGGCCACCGGCCGAATAATGAACAGACGCGACGGATTCATTGCGTTCCTGGACGTTGAGCACTCGGCGAAGGGCTTACCGAGCCATTGCTCCCTGCAGACGGCTGCTGCCGGTTTCCGGGAGCCGCTGGACGAGTTTCAATCTTGCTGCCCTGTTGCAACTTATCCTGGCCGTCGGTCACCACAACTTCGCTCGGCGAGATCCCGCTGGCGATTACGGAAATGTTGTCCTGAGTGAAACCAATCGTCACCGGGCGTACATCCACGGTGTTATCTGATTTCACCACGAACACATACGTGCCCTGCGGACCCCGTTGAATCGCCGCCGCCGGGATCGCGGTACTGTTTTTCCGAACTTCCAGCAGCAATCGGGCATTCACGAATTGGTTAGGCCACAGCTCGTTATCTTTGTTGTCGAACACGGCTTTGAGCTTCCCGGTGCCCGTGGTCTGGTCGATCTGATTGTCGATGGTCAGCAGCTTGCCCGTAGCCAGTTTGGTTTGATCATCGCGGCTGAACGCATCCACCTCGAGCGTTTCTTTGCGCATTTGCCGCGACACGGTTGGCAGGTTGTCTTCCGGCAGCGTGAACAGAACAGCGATGGGCTGAAGCTGCGTAATCACAAACATCGCATTGGCGTCGGTGGCGTGAACGATGTTGCCGGGATCGACCAGCCTCAGGCCAATCCGTCCGGTGACCGGCGCCGTGATGTGGCAATAGACAAGATTCAGCTTGGCATTGTCGACTGTGGCTTGGTCGTTACGAACCGTTCCGTCCAGTTGGTCAACCGTGGCCTGTTGCGTATCCACCTGCTGCTGAGACATGGCGCCAGAGCTCAGCAACAGCCCCTTGAAACGCTCGTAGTTCAGCTTGGCGTCGCGCAGTAAAGCCTGATCTCGAAATAGCATGGCTTGCGCCTGCTCCAGCGCAACCTGATAAGGCCTGGGATCAATCACGGCGAGCAGATCGCCATTCTTGACGTCCTGGCCTTCCTTGAAGTTCACCTGCATCAATTGACCATCGACCCGGCTCTTCAAGCTGACCGTGTAGTATGCGGTGACCGATCCCAGTCCAGTGAGGTAGTAAGGCATGTCACGGCGCTCGGCGGTTGCTACCGACACCGGAACCACCGGCGCGACGTTCGCCCGGGCGGATGCAAGTTTAGGATCGCTGCCACCACAACCTGATCCAAACAAGCTCAGGGTAAGAATAATAAGGACTATTGCAGAGGTCGCGGGCGTGAGCAGCCGGCGGCTTGGTTTGACCGGCGGTTGAAGAAAGGCTGAACCTTGGCCCTCCTGCAGGGCCCCACCCCTAGCGGAAGCGTTTCTCATTCGCAGACTCGTATCTGCCGGGAAATAGGATAAATGCACCATAGTTTTAATCTTGCTTTGTCCCAAGGTTTGGACGTACGAAATCCCTACTCGGTTGCGGAATCTTGTGGTCCGCCGGATGCAAATCCTGCTAATTATCTATCGTGCTGAATCAATTTTATCCCCAAACAAAAGAAGCACTTGAGATATTTACAAAAAATTACCTTCATTGACCCATTCTTTACGCTATTAACTCGTGGGGTGCAAGGTTGCCATACGGTCTAACCTTCAGGCTTGAATTGCCTGGGCTGGCGCGCGCCCCGCTTCTCGCGTATATTGTTCGACTTCACCGACAATTTTCTTCATGGCTGGGACCAAGTCCAAATCGGCGGTCACAATTCGCGATCTGCAGAGCCGCGAAGATTTGGAGCAGGCCGAAGAGGTCGAAAGGGAAGTTTGGGGACTTTCCGACCGCGACACCACTCCTACGACTCTGGCCATCGCCACCAAGGAGGCAGGAAGCATCTGGGTGGGCGGGTTCGACGGAGCAAAACTGGCCGGCTTTGCCTTCGGCTTTCTGGGCATCGAAAACGGTCAGTTGATCGTGCACTCCCACATGTTGGCCGTGCGTGAGCCTTATCGCAATTCGCGCCTGGGCTACAAGCTGAAACTGGCACAGCGCGAGCGGACGCTGGCCCTGCGCCTCGATGATGGTCGGAGCAATGAACTTCGAAGCAACGACAGTCGAATGCAGGATTTTCGCATCCAGGAAATGACCTGGACGTTTGATCCCTTACAGAGCAAAAACGCGCATCTGAATTTCGCCAAGCTGGGAGTCGTGTCGGAACGTTACAAGGTCGATTTTTATGGACCGGAAACGTCCAGCGTCCTGCACCGCAATAGCACGGATCGCCTGTGGGTGACGTGGCCGCTGGCCAGCCGCCGGGTGCAGGAGCGGTTGCTCGGCAAAGACAGTCGCGCCGAAATCCTCGACATGCTTTCGACCCTGACTCCTGTAATTCGGTTCAATGGCGATGGCAAGCCGGTCCGCACCGACCTCGCCGCCGCAGTGAGCCGCCAAAGAATTGCAATTGAGATTCCCAGCGACATCGGTCAGGTGGAGCAAGCAGATCCAGCTCTGGCCAGGGAATGGCGCGTGCAAACGCGCTGGGCGTTTACGGAAGCGCTGAAAGCTGGATTCTTTGTCGCGGAATTCTGCCGCATGGTTCGAGGCCAACAAGGGCCCGGCGTCTACCTTCTGGAAAAAGCGAAAGTAGAAGACTACGTGCCAGAGCTGAGACGCGGACCGGGAACTTCCCGCTGATCTTTGCGCCCTGCCATGGGAGCCGCTCTATGATGATCGGAGGCGCTCTCCCGTTTGCAGCTTTCTCGATTCGCTCCGCTGATCGCATAGCATGAGGAAGGCGATATGCCTGCTTCTATCTCCAATCCGATCATTCTCTATGACGGCGTCTGCGGCCTTTGCAACCGGTTACTCCGGTTCGTTCTGAAACATGATTCGCAAGACCGCTTCCGTTTTGCCTCCTTGCAGAGTGATTTTGCGAAGCGCGTGCTGCAGCGGCACGGCGCTGATCTCGATGACTCCAACACCATGTACGTAGTGTTAGATCACGCGCTGCCGGGAGAGCATCTCGCATCCCGCTCCGACGCCGTAGTTGTAGCCTTGAGGGAATTCGGCGGATTATGGAAAGTTCTCAGTGCGGCAGTGCGATTGTTGCCGGGATGGTTGCGAAATTGGGGCTACAATCTCCTCGCGCGAAACCGCTACCGCATCTTCGGCAAGTACGATTCTTGCCCGATTCCTTCCGAAAAAGATCGCCGGAAATTTCTGGACTTGCGGTAGACCGCACAAATAAGGATGCAGAGCGTCGCTCTCGAATAGGCTTGTACAAGAGGGCAGGCTTTCGCCGGTTCATTTCAAGTACTGGCACCACGAAATCGTACGCACAATTAATTTACGTTCAGACCCTTACGCTGCGGTCGAGTGAACGATGCCGGTCTGGCGCGTGGACTGATGGCTCCGCGCCACCACCCGCTCGTGCCAGTTAAACAGAGGGCGCTGGTTGGGTGCGATGAGTTCCTCAAATAATTCGCGGCACATTCGCCGAAATTCTGCGTAACGTTCGCGCAAGAAAGGTTGCCAGCCTTGCTCTAAGCTCTGTTCTTGCAGGCGGCAGATCTGGTACCGCCGGGAAAATCCGTAGGAGATCGGCACCACGGCTCCGTCTGCTTCCATAACGATCAGTCCGAGAAGATCGGCGGGCGCATTCCCCTCCCATTCGCGAGATAATTCGTCGGCATAGACAATCTCCGGCGCCCGTAGCACGTGCTCGCGGTGCAACAAGTCCACCTGAATGCTCATCGATCCTTGGTGTTTCGCGGCTAAGGCTGTCGCCAATAAATAGGCTTTCGCCAAGCCATCTTCCTCCGCGGACAGCGCTCCCAGCCTTCCCTCGGCCCGCCCCGCCATTTCGAGTGGATGCAGCTGCAGCAGGCGTGCCCCGCTCGACGCCGCAAAGTCCGCGATCCATAACAAGTGTTCCCAGGTTTCCTGAGTAAGAGTATGAATAAAGCCAAAATTCAAGCCCGAGGTTCGCAAACTCTCCAGACCAGCACAAAGGCGCTCGAAGGCGCGCGGCGAACCACGAAGCCGGTTGTGCAACTCGGGCGGACCATCCAGACTCACTGCGAGGACGTCCACGAAATCGCGCAACGGCTCGAGCCGCTTGGGCTGGAGAAAGTATCCGTTCGTCGTGACCGTAGTCCGCAGTCCCAACGACTTAGCATGTCGCAACACTTCGTGCAGGCCAGAGTAGAGGAAAGGTTCACCGCCGGAAATTGAAACCACCTGATAGCCCATCCGGGCAGCATCAGACACCAAGCCGCAAACTACGGCTGGATCCAACTCCGTCCGCACCCCAGGTCCTGAGCTGGAGTAACAATGCTCACAGCACAGGTTGCAGCGCAGGGAGGGATGCAGTTGGACAATTCGCTGCCCGGTCGGGCCACAGGTCTTCGTACTAGTTGGGGAGGCTGCGTTCATAGCAGACCGCAATTCGATTAAGCGGCGATGCCGGCTGCGTTGGTGGCCGCTGTTTGCACCGTGTCCCCGAGATCCACGGTGACCTGGAAAACCTCCACGGTGGGGATGCCGTAGGGGAATATCCGCACCCCGTGCAGACGCGGTGTGTTGTTGAGAATTTCGTGGAGGATCGCAGCCAGGTTTTCCGTTTTCACCATAGCCTGCACCTGCAACCCATCCACGACGGGAGGTATGCCCTTGGGAAAAACGCGCAACTGATCAAGCCCTTCATCATTGAGCCCGACCACGATGCGCACCAGTTCGTTGAGGTTTTCTTTGTCCAGGCCGCTGAAGCGCAGAGCGTGAATCAGCTCTTTCTCCAGCGACTCCGGGCGTTTGCTTGTCTTGTCGGTACCCATTGCGATACTCCTTTCCGATCGGGGAGACGTCGCGGGCACACAGCTTAGGATGAGCTGCGGTCCGCAAGCTCCATGGGTTTGCTTGATCCCGGAACATTAGTGCCACGTGCTATTCCGGGAGGTAAGGTCGCAATGGTAGCATGGGCTTTTCCGCAGGCAGCGTGAATTTTTTTGTTTGTCCCAAATCGGGACAGACGCGAGAGATGTAGTCGGCGGCGCAGCCTTTACGCCGTAGCCGCCGGGCACCACCCGCTGCCATCCCAGCTCTTGAACTTCGACCTCTGCCCTTGGGCAAAGGCGCAAAGGCTCGCCATACTCGCGGATATTTCGTCCTCCGCCAGAGCTTGCCCGATCAGCTCCTTGGAGCATCCGCCCCCTTGCTCCAGCATGGTGCGCGCCAGAACGCGCACCATTTCATCGGAGGAAGCCAGCGCCCGAATCAGTTCGCGGCCGGCAGTTTCCTGGCCGAATTGTGCCCAGACCATTCCGCATAAGACCAGATAATTTGCATCCATAATGCCTCCCCAACGCTTGGCTAACTCTCATATATAGAAGCGACAAATTTGCCACGCGAATGTCAACTTATTGTGAAAATCACCTGACAATCGCATCAAAGATTCCGCACTACTGTCGGTGTACGTGGAAAACAGCGCTGGAAGCGGTTCAGCAGGATGGACTTTCGCAGGTACTAAACGCGCATCACCTTCGTAACTCGCTAAGTGCCGATCGAGGAAACTACTCTATTCGCCGAGGGTTTACACCGATATGATGAACAAAATCTGGAACTCACTTTTGATCCTGGCAATGGCCAGCCTGATGTCCGCCGGCGCCGCCGTAGCCCAAACCGCAACCACTTCGGGCGCGGGACCGGATGTGGTCGACCCTGGACACCCCCGGGTGAATCAGGTCAACAGCCGCGAAACCCGGCAGCAGAATCGCATTGCCAATGGGGTTAAGAACGGCTCCCTGAGCCCGAAACAAACCGCCAACCTGGAGAATCGCGAAGCCAGCGTGCAAAATCGCGAGAAGAAGGATATGGCGGCGCACAACGGCCACCTGACCAAGGCGGAACAGAATGGGATTAATCGGCAGCAGAATCGCATCAGCAAGAGCATCTATAAGGACAAGCACAAATAGGTTTTCGATTTGACATCCCACGGGCTGAACCGCCGAGTCGGCGTATCAGACCCGACCTCCTGAACAGTCCTATTCTCCCGCTCCAATCATAAGGATGGGCATCGTCGGCGCTGAGGAACCACTTTCCGGTTCCACCGTGATGGCGAAGGCCTTGGCCTCGACGCCCTTGGGGAGCGGCGGATTGATCACGGTTGCACTGCCGTGCGCATCCGGCTTGAAAACTCCCGCCGGAATGGGCGCGCCGTTGGTGGGGATGAGCCACAATTCATACGCCTTCTGCGGCGGCAATGGCTGGAAGTTGCTGGCCAGGAAAATCAGACTCGACCGGTCGCGCACATAAATTGCCTTGCCCTGCGGCTGGGGTGGAGTCTTGGCCGCGACCAGCGTCACCCGCATCGCATCGGTTGCAGTAAGCGTGGAGACCACTTCACGAGCTCGCTGCAGTTCCGCGAGTTGCTGAGCGGACTGATTTTGCAAACCAGCAATCCGGCGCTGCAGATCCGAATTCTGCAGCCACACGGCGACCAGTCCTATCCCCAATGCCGCCGCCACAACCCAAGGTACAAAGGTCCACCATCCGCGCTGGGCGGGAGTCGCCGTGCGTCGCGGTTCTCGCGCTACCGCTTCCAGCAGGCGCTGACGCGCGCGTCGCGGAGGCGTTGGGCCAGTTGTCGACAATGCCATCAACGCCATGTCACCCCGCAATTGTTCCACTTCACGGCGGCAACCGGCGCACTCTTCGAGATGCTTTTCGAGCGCGATGCGCTCCTCACCCTGCAACACACCCAGGGCGTGCAAGGCCAGATCCTCGGCGAATTGTTCGTGTACGCTCATGCCGCAAAAGCCTTGCGCAGCGCCGAGAGTCCAGTGCGGATGCGAGTCTTGATGGTGCCCAAGGGCTCTCCGGTCTTAGCCGAAATCTCGCTGTGGGAAAGACCTTCGAAGTAGGCCATCTCCAACGCCTGACGTTGCGGCGCAGGCATCGATCCCAGCGTTCCGCGCACTTTCTCCATTGCCCGCGCCCGCTCCGCATCTCCTGCCATATCAGGTTCGACCGCAACCACCACATCGGCAATATCCGTCTCCGGACGCCGCTTGCGCAGCCCATCAATCGCCCGATGCCGGGCAATCACCGCCAGCCACGGGCCCAGGCTGCCCCGGCTCGAATCGAACAATCCTGGGTTGCGCCACAACTGCATGAACACTTCCTGCAACACGTCCTCGGCGGCACCGGTATCGCCCAGCACGCGAAGGGCGACCGAGTAGACGACGGCCGAGTAGCGGTCGTACAAAGCCGCCATGGCGTGCTCATCGCCCGCGCGGATCGCCGACAATATTGCCGCGTCGCCTCGATCTCCTTTTAACTCAGCGCCAGACAATCAGGGGATCTCTTTCCACTTGAAGTACGGATTACAAGCCGAGGCTGGATTCAATGGGAACCTTGCCAGCCCGAATCCGGTTCCTCCCCGCCACTTACGCAGGGGCAGAAAGGCCGAAAAGCGAACCGCGAAACCTTAACAGCAATCGTTAATCTTCGACAAGTAGGGCTTTGCTCGTGTGGAGACGGGAGCCTCGCCATCTCGCGGAGCTTTGCTCCGCCTGGACGGGTCGGAGACCCGTCCCTACGCGTTCCATATTGGAACGGAGTTTACTGTTTGGTACTGGTACCCCCCCCTCCCCCCTCATCTGTGCAAAATCTAGAAAACAAACGATTTAAAATTCCACTATAAGCTAGATCTTTGAGTTTAAGGCAGTTACACGCAAAATCCAGAGAACACAGGAGTTACGACGGCCCAGCTGTTCCGTTTTGGGAACTGGCATGGGTTATCCCGAGGTTGCCATGACGGTTCTTTCGCCCCGCCGGGGCTTCTGTCCGTTCTCGCTTCCTTCCCACAGCTTGCGCTGTGGGCTGCATTCTTCCGCCGCTTTGCGGCTGGGAGCGCTGTCTCTTGCCAAGGGCCCTTTGCTTACTTAGATTGTCAAAGATCGTGCATTATCCACTAGATAATAGTGTATGAAATAGATTATCTGGGTGGTTAGTGCGCAGTCAACGAGAAAGGGCGGAGGGTTTTGACAGGGAGGCGAAATCACAGCCTCTCGCACGCGCTCAAAATGGCCCTTCGTCGTCTTCGACCGCGTCAAACGGCAAGGGCGTTTTCTTTTCCGCAGCTGGCCTTGCTTTCGGCGCTTTCTTGAATGTCACCTCCAGTAGCCGCGGATACTCCACCCGGTTACCCGCGAGCAGTTCTTCGATGGTGAGAATCTGAATGCGCGGATAGCGGTCCTCCAATCCGGGAGGCTTGTAGGAACCAGCTTCGGCAGCCTCTTTCAGCATGGGCTTGGTGGGCGCTTCCATGCTAATCACTGCGCGATTAGCAGTCGACTAGCTCCGTAAAGACGCGAAAGCGAGGACATCTCTCCGAAAGCACTTGCAGATCTGTTTCTTGGGCGATTTCGCGACACAACTCGGGGGTACACGTGACCTTGTGATCGATGAGGAGTTTGCGAAACCCTTCTTTCGGGGTAAGAAGATCCTCAGGAGAGTCAAGCGACCTTGTAACCCGCTTTCCGCGCCGCCGCTGACCAGCTGCGTTGATAGCGTTGGCGTCTGCGAGCAGCCAAGCGTCCATCGCATTACGTACAGCATGGAAGCGCACGTCCAAGTGAAAAGGATACTGTCGCCCCTGAATCTTTGCCCGCATCTGAGCTTCGACATCTTCTGGATTTTTTCCATCCGCGTCGCGAATCACGAGAGCCATATCCACGGGATTCCCCTCAACTTCATGCTCAAGGGCACGAAGCAAAGCGGGGAATTCTTTCATCAGGTTAGTTCTTCCCCTGCAAACGATAGGCTTGATATGAATCTCGGGCGAGGTCAACTTCCGAATGATAGCGTCGTAAACCGCTGAGTCATAATCACCCTCCACGATGATGCCATAGCTACTTGCTGACATCGCTCAGCGCTCCGGAGTAGACAAGATCGCCTAAGCCGATCTCTTCATCTTGGAGAAGTTTTCTTAAGTGTGATTTGTCACTGGGTCGGCTGCAGACGGTTGCACCCTCCCTCTTCTCGACAAAAATGATCTCGTCGAGTTTCATTTTGTCGACGACGAGCGGCGAGTGTGTCGTCATTACAATCTGTGGTGCCTCATCCTTGCGTTCCCATTCTTCTTGGGATTGCCGCAATACCTCTAAGAGGGTCACTATCAGGCTCGGGTGCAGGTAATTCTCCAAGTCTTCTATACAGTACAAACTACCAGTTCGGTCAGAGGGCGCGTATATGAGCGACAGAAAAGCGATGAACGCGAGCTCCCCGGCAGACATCTGCGACAGGGTAACTGGCCTGGTGAGATGCTTTTCGCGGCTTCCCAGCACGACCGTCGATTGCTGCGTTGGCGAGTTGAACAGTCCGGTAACCTGCGGCAAGGCGTCGTGCAACACTTGTTGGATCCGTGCGAAGGACTCATCGTAATGTTCCGCTAGGTTTAACAGCCATTGCGAGAGATTCTCCCCATGCTCTTGCAAGAACTGCACTTTCGCGGTCTGGTTAGGACCGCGCATAAGAGAAGGAATCAGCTCATAGAATCGCCACTTATTGATCATGGAACGTAGGAAGTTGCCCGCCCACCCAGGAATCTCAAACTCCAAAATCGACCTTGTGGGGTCAGAGACAGGTGAAACGCGTTGGTTTTGAGCGTCAAGGAAATACCGTTCGGAGCCGCGGGTTTCGATCAGGCTGCGCCGTTGACGATGCAATGTCTCCTGGGCCACACGAAAGCTCCCGCGCGGGTCGCCTTGGATTTCGATCTCGTAATCCCAAGGCCACTCGTGCCCGTCGTCGGACACCGTTCCAGAAAGCGCGATCGAAATGAAGCGCTCATCTCCTCCTTTCCACAGCAGCTCGCCAAATCCACCGCGCACCAGCACCCCGTTGGGCAGCCCCCACGTTCCCGATTGCGGGAATGCCACGTCCTGTACGAACCTGAACAGGTCGATCACGTTGCTCTTCCCAGCCATGTTTGCGCCGACCAGAACGTTCCGCCGGCCGAGATCTAGCGAGACGTCCTTAAGAGATTTGAAATTCCTAGCTCGAATCTTTGTCAGCATTTCGCCACGCTTTGTCCCACTCTCCAGAACCTTGGGTGCTGAATCTGTCCGTCGTGACCGATCCCTCTCAGACCACATTCTACAGCCTAGGGTCGGCTGACTAGCAACAAGTCGAGGGTTCGCTTTTCAGACCTACGGCCGCCTTGCTCGACGATTTCTTCGTAGGCGCGCTCGGCGTCCACGTTCCACTCCCAGGTGTCTTCGAAGGCCATGATCTGGGAGCTGGAGCGGGTGCCGTCCTTTTCGGCGAAGAGCACGTTGTAGTCCTGGCGGCTGTTGAAGGGCGGGTCGAGGTAGATGAGGTCGACCGATTCGTCCTTGAGGTGCTGGCGCAGGACTTCGAGGTTGTCTCCGTAATAGAGTTGGTTTTTTTCCACTGGGGGGAGATTCTAGCGCGGATTGGCTGATTGCGTAATTGCTCGTTTGTGTGCGTGGTGGGAATGCCTGGCGGCGTCATCGTGGCGCGAGCAGAAGCAGGTCCCTCGACTCCGTAGCTGATTCGCTTCGCGAACCAGCTACTGCGCTCGGGATGACAGTGTTGGGTGTGGGATTCGCTTCGCGAACCAGTTCCTCTACTCGGGATGACAGTTTAAGGTTGGTTTTCGTGCTGCGGGCTTACTCGCCTCCCACCCTTCCGCACAGAACGCGAAAGGATGGGGCACCCCGCTTTTGCCGTCTAGTTTAGGAGTGCACTTTGAATGTGTGGGCCACCCTTTGTCAGCGCTCGTCGCGGAGAGCTTGTTGGCGCTCCGCTGGGGTCATCTGGTTCCACAAGACTTTCAGGTCTTGCTCGATGCGGGTATTCTTCGGGTCCTGACGCAGCGATCGCCCGAACCAGCGATAGGCGGTGGGTAGATCACGAGTGGCGCAGTGACCGGTGGCGTACATCGTGCCCAGGACGCTTTGCGCCTGAGCGCTGGAATGTTGGGCGGCGGCCAGGAGATTTGTCCTTGCCCGAGCGCAATTTTCCCGTACACCGTTTCCATAGAGATATTTTTCGCCCTGAGCCTCGAGGTCGTCTGCTTGCGAGGCGGATGCCGCCGCTCGCTGCTTGCGTGTTGTCTCGGATTTGCGTGGACGCGGAGGTGGAGTTGCAGCCTCTTCGGACTCATCCGGCTTGGGAGTGGACGTCGACGCAGCATCACTGGCTGGCGATTGATTGGCCGGCTGTGGCTGACCGGCCTGGGCAGACTGGGTTGCATCCGTCGCGGCTGATGGGGTTGCGGCAGGGGGCGGAGTTGGCGTTGCCGGCGCTTGAGCGTTGGCGCCAGCGCCCGGCTGGTCGACCGGAGGAGCCGCAGTCGCAGTGCTCGCGGAAGCGGGCGCCGAAGTGGAGTTGGATGTGGCGGGCGCGGGAGAATTGGGTTCCGGATTATCCGAGCCGCCAGCGTTGGTGGCACGAGGCGGGCTATTGAGAAATCTGCTGGCGAGGACGCGCACGTCTTGCCGCCAGTACCATGCTGCGACGGCCACTGCGGCAATCAGCAGAATCAGAATCACATTTCGACCACGATGGCTGGGGGTATCGTCTTCCAGCAAATAGCTGAAACTTCTGTTCTCGGCAGGTTCATTGCCTAAGCCCAGAAACGAAGGGCCGCTGACTTGCTGGGGAACGGTTTCTTTTTCTTTGAGCGGAGGCGCCGCTGCTTTCGGCGGCTGAACCACAACCGGGGGCACTCGCGGCGACGGCGGCGCTGGAGGAGGCGGGGGAACTCCGGGAATGCGCAATTCGGCGGCGCACATCCCGCAATAGCGGTGTTGCGGGAAATTTTCGTAGCCGCACTTTTCACATTTTATGAGCATGGATACTGGCATAAGAATATACCGAGTTTGGATGGCAAGTCCGTGATTTCGGGTTGGATGAGGGATTTGGCCTCGGTGACGCGAAAGTGCAGTAGGCTGTTGAGAGAGGGATATTGCGCCGCAGCGGCTAAACAGGCTGCTGAAAGAGGCTTCTGGTTACTGGCGTAGACACCAGCCGTAGACACCAGCCCACGGCGCGAGACGCGCCTGCACGAGCGGGACGCTCGCGCCTACACTTGCTTCTTGATATAAATCCTGCCGAGCCTTCTTTGGCCAACCGGACGGGGCGTCCGGGTCTACGTGCGCGTCAGACATCACAGAAAGCGCGGGCTGCGTTTCGGGCTGGGGGCTAGCGGCGCACTTCGCTCATGAAGGCCATGATATTACCTTCGGAGTCGCGGAACTCGGCCAGCCACAAGTCATGATCTGGCATTCTGGCGACCACGTGCGGCTCGCCTTCTATCTTCACTTTGCGTTCGACTAAGCGCGCATGGGCAGCCTGAATGTCGGCCACCTTAAAGTAAAGAATCGAGGCGGGGTGATCGAACTCGGGCCGTTCGGGAGGCGTTAACATGAGGCGAACGCCGCCGCAGTCGAAGAACGCGAGCTTTCCCGCCGTGAACAGGAACCGGAGTCGCAGCGTGTCGCGGTAGAACTCGACCGCGCGGCTGGTGTCGTGCACGTTAATGGCGATCTGGCCGATCTGCTGGATACTGATTGCGCTGGAAGCGGCACTGGATGTCATGGTTTTCACCTCTTTCGAATTTGACGTATAATTAATTAGCATAGCTAACTAATAAAATGCAAGCCCCTGGCAAAAATAAAGACGCGAATAAGTCGGCCAGTGCGGAGGCTATGGAAGCGGCCGACCGCTTACACTCGGCCGCCATCCACCTGCTGCGGCGCTTGCGGGTTCGCGATCGCGAGCTGGGCATTGGTCCGGCGCAGCTGTCGGCCTTATCGGTTCTCGTGTTCGGAGGTCCGCGATCATTGGCTGGCCTGGCTGACGCCGAGCAAGTCACGCCCCCGACCATGAGCCGGATTGTGGCTGGGTTGTTGCGGGCAAGACTCGTGCACAAACGGACCGATCAGAAGGATCGTCGCGCGGTGATCATCGAAGCCACAGAGAAAGGGGTTCGCATCATGCAGGAAGGGCGCAGACGGCGGGTAGAAGCGCTGGCCGCCGCCGTTCGCGGCCTGCCCCGCAAAGAAATCGCGCGCCTGCGCGAGGCCGCGCAGGTCATGGAACTTCTGAGTCGCGAGGATTAGGCAAAATCCCGTTACTCGATAACGCCTCGCCTGCAGTATTCGGAATGTCAGCAGACCCAAATCGGGTCTATGTCCCTCCAGGCAATTTTTCCTTAGCACCAATCGCCGCGCGCACATGTCCTTCCGTGACCTATGGCAAATCGCTGTGAGTCCGAATAATGGGGTAGCTGCACATTAGGTGATTTTAATCGCGAGGATGCAGGCGCGATCAGGATCGCGATGCAGCGGCTCTTCAATCCCCCGCCGTGCGGAGCACGGAGTAAGAGAGGCGATCCTGTGAGAAGGCTCACGCCGCAATCGAAATTCACAGCTTTCCTATCTATTTTCTTGAGTTTATTTTTCTTCCCAGCCCTGGCAACAGCACACAGCGTCAATCTTTCGTGGGATGCCAGTACCTCCCAGCAGGTGATCGGATACAACGTGTATCGGGGCACCAACCCTAATGGTCCATACACGCAGATCAATTCAAGCCTGGATCCAAACACCAGCTACACCGACAGCACGGTGCAGTCCGGGCAAACGTATTATTACGTCACCACGGCGGTCAACAGCGATAATACGCAGAGCGAGTATTCCAACCAGACGGAAGCCCAAATTCCCGGCGGTGGGTCGGGTTCGGAGAATGCGTTGTACAACTTTGCGGGCGGCAGCGACCCGAAGCTTCCGTACGCCGGCCTGGTGTTCGACAAAGCAGGCAATCTTTATGGGACCACCGAATTGGGCGGAGCCAATAATCAGGGCACGGTGTTCGAGATAATTCGCAACGCGAACGGAACCTGGACGGAAACGGTGCTGTACAACTTTATCGGCAGCGCCGACGGAGGTCAGCCCTATGGCAGCCTGGTGTTCGATGCAGCTGGGAACCTCTATGGCACGACCAATTTCGGCGGCAGCGCGAACTGCAATCTTGGATGCGGCACCGTCTTCAAGCTGACGCCGGGTTCCAGCGGCTGGAGCGAAAGCGTTCTCTACAGCTTCAGCGGCGGCAATGACGGGCGCGAACCCTCGGCCCGCGTTGTCTTCGACGCTGCCGGCAATCTTTACGGCACGACCTTGCAGGGTGGCAATATCAGTTCGGTATGCAGCTCCGGCTGCGGAACCGTGTTCAAGCTGACAGCGGGTTCGAGCGGCTGGACGGAGAGCGTGCTTTATGCGTTCGAGGGGGGAGCGGATGGAGCTTCGCCCTACGCTGGCCTGAGCTTTGACGCTGCCGGCAATCTCTATGGCACAGCCTCCGCTGGAGGGACTTCCGGGAGCGGCACAATCTTCAAGCTGACGCCGGGTTCGAGCGGATGGACGGAAGGCGTGCTGCACGCTTTCAGCGGCGGTTACGACGGGAAGTATCCCTACGGCGATCTGATTTTCGATGCGGCTGGCAATCTTTACGGTACGGCATTCCAAGGCGGTGCTGGATATGGCGTGGTGTACGAGTTGTCGCGCAACTCGAACGGTGCGTGGCATGAGCGGGTGCTGCACGGCTTCGTTAATATGCCGGCAGGAAATCCGGTTGCCGGCCTGGTCATGGATAGCGGCGGCAATTTGTACGGAACTACGATGTTGGGCGAAAGTGAAAGCTCCTGTGGCGGCGGATGCGGGGTGCTGTTCAAGCTGTCTCCTGTCTCGGGCGGCCCCTGGAGCTACAAAGTAGTGCACGTCTTCGGACAGGGGACCGACGGATTCCATCCTACTGGCGATCTGATTCTCGACTCGGCTAGCAATCTCTATGGCACTACGCAGGCAGGCGGAGCCGAAGGATCGGGTTTGATATTTCAGATCATGCACTAGCGCACGGATCGTGTGGAGACGGGCGACTTAGTCCCCCAGGCACGAGTTCAGCTTATGCCTGAGAACTGCCCCACTCAAGCCAAACAAAAGGCGGCTTGAGTGGGTCACCCGTCTTGCTCTAGGGCATTTTCAGGATTGCAGTGGCGTGCACGAAACAGCAGGTCCCTCCACTGCTGTTCTCATCCCCTTCGGGAATGAGAAGCTCCGGTCGGGATGACAATCCGTAACGAGCAGCGGGAACCGTGAGAACGCCTTAGAACGGAATATCTTCGTCGCTGATCGGGGTTGTCGCTGTTGCTGGCTCTGCTTCCGGGGCGCGCTGATCGAAATTATTGCCGCCGGCCGCGCTGCTGCGGGAGCGGTTGCCGGAATCATCTGGGACGCTTTCGCCGCGTCCGCCGAGCAGGACCAGGTCATTGACGATAATTTCCGTCATGTACTTCTTCTGGCCGGTCGTTTTGTCGTCCCAGGAATGGGTTCGCAGACTGCCTTCGATGTACACCTTGCCACCCTTCTTTAAGTACTCGCCGGCAATCTCCGCGGTGCGGGCCCAGGCGGTAATGTTGTGCCACTCGGTGCGATCCTGCCACTGACCATCTTTGTCCTTGAAGCGTTCATTGGTGGCCAGCGAGAACTTGGCTACGGGGGTGCCGCTGGGCGTGTATTTGAGTTCGGGGTCTTTGCCCAGATTTCCGATTAGGATGACTTTGTTGACGCTTTTTCCTGCCATGAAAGTTGCTCCTTCCGGCCCTGGCCGAGACGCGAGAATGGAAACGAATTTGGGGGCTGGAAGGCCAATATATCAGAAATGGCAAGGGCTTTGAGCACAAAGGCGGAAGGAGTCGCAAAGGGCCGGGCCGAAATGAAACCGACCCGATTGGTCGCGAGGCTGGCGGTTTCGTTTATGAGCGGGTGGTTGTGTTTGGCGGTGGTCCTAAATTCGCCAACCACAAAGGACACAAAGTTACACAAAGGTGTGAATCCCGAGGTTTTTGGCGTAGCTGAAAAATCTATGTGCTACGGTATAATTTGAGGCATGGCTGCTGAAGCTGAGTCCTTGAAGCCGGCGGGGATGGTGCCCGACGAGCTTAAATTCGAACCTAAATCCAAGGGGCTTTTGACTCCTCGAAAGAAAAAGCCGAAGGAGTTGGCGGTGATTACCGAGTGCTGTACCGGGTGCGCGGGGTCGCCGGCTTGCGTGGAATATTGTCCGGTGGAAGATTGCATGTTCTGGGTTCCGGACGAGGATCATCCGCCGTTCGGTCGGATTCAGGTCGATCCGATTCTGTGTATTGGTTGCAAGAAGTGCATCAGCAAGGGGCCGGATGGATGTTTTCTTGATGGGTGTCCTTGGGATGCGATTGTGATGGTGGAGACGGTGGAAATTGAAAAAGAAGTTGGCGTGATGCCGATTTAGCTTTCAGCTGTCAGCTCTCAGCTTTCAGCCACACCCTCAACTTTGGGGCGGTCCTTTAATTCTAGTAGATCCCATTTGTTGCCGTATAGGTCTTGGAAGACTGCGACTGTGCCGTAGGCTTCCTCGCGCGGTGCTTTTACGAACTTCACGCCTCGCGCTTGCATTTCCTGGTAGTCGCGCGAGAAATCGTCAGTGTGGAGAAATAAAAAGACACGGCCGCCGGTTTGGTTGCCGATGCGGCTCGCCTCTTCGGGAGTTGACGCGCGGGCTAGAAGCAGGCTGGTGCCGCGGGAACCTGGTGGGCTGACGAGTATCCACCTCTTGTCGTTGCCCAGGCGATCTTTGGCGACGGTATCCTCGATCACGGTGAAGCCGAGCGAATGGGTGAAGAAGGTCAGGGCTTCGTCGTAATCCCGGACGAGCAGAGCGACGTATCCCAGGGTCTGCGGCATTGTTTTTCTGTCGAGTGTTGCGTCCCGAAAATACGCGAGACAAGTCCGAACTTTCTTCTATGCGGCGCGTGAGTTTTTGGGCAGCACAAGTGCAGAGATCCTTCGTTGGGAGTCCTTGGCTTTGCCAAGGACTCCGCTGCCTCAGGATGACAGCATTGATTATGCTGCGAATTTTCTGGACGCAACACTAGCGGGGCGGCAGTATATTCCAGTGGCTAGCGCATGGTCCTTTCCCGGATTGCTTTTTCTGTTTCTATGGCTTGCTTGCGGACGTGGTCGGGGATGTCGGGGAGTTCGCGTTCATAGGGTAGGACGGCGGCTAGGTCGTCGGGTTGGCCGACCAGGTAAAGCGCGCGCAACGCTTCCCAGACCTGTTCCGTGCCCGGATCGATGGTTGCGATTTGGTTTCCGGCGCCCACTGTTTGTCCGGTCTGCGCTGACAGCGCGCGCAGACGGCCGCTGATCGGGGAGCGGATTTCTACGGTCTGCGTGTTCACCTGTATTTTGGCGACAACTCCGCCCTGGTGAATTGCGGTTCCTACCGTGCTGGTGTCGATTACTTTTCCTGGTTGCGGCGCGGCGATTGTGGCTGGTTGGAGGAGTTCGAGGATTTGGGGCCTTCCAGTTGCGTCGCCGAAGCGGACCAGGGAAAGGGCGGCGTTGCCTCGCACGGTGAGCGACGGGTCGGCGAGCATTTTCAGGAGAGCTTCATGGAATCCGGCGGCGGATGCTTCTTTGCTGACGACATCCTGGCCCATGACCCAGGCGTCGGTGTTGCGGACTTCTTCGACGGGATAGGCGGCCAGGCGAACGACCTGGGAATACCACTGGATCACGCTTGGGTCGTGTCGAGTCATGCGTTCGCCGATCTGTACCAGGGCGTGTTGAATGTGTCGGGGATGCTTTTGGTCTTGCAGATACTCGGTTAGTTGCTTGGTGGAGAGTTGACGCCCGAACCAGGTGTTCCACCAGAACAGGAAAGGCATCAGGACGATCAGCCATCCGGTCAGGAAGAAGAGCAGGCGGTTGCGCGTGGACATTCGCGGCTTGGGGGGCTTGCTGGCTGCAGACGTGGTTTGGGCAGTTGGGTTGGGGGAAACAGACATGGGATATCCGAAATATAGCAGAAAGGTTACGTTCGGTTTGGATGGGGAAAATCTTAAATCGGAGAGAGTGCGGAGAAATGATCGCAGAGGTCGCTGATAGTAGTTTTGAGTCGAGAACCTGTTTTTTTGCTTGCGCCGGCCTAACAGCAGATTCCTCGGCTGCGCTCGGAATGACAGTAAGACGTTCGGGATGCTGCTTTACTCGACTACATCGGCATCGAGGACGCGGTCCTGCTCGAGGTAGTGGGAGACTGCGTATTGGGCCAGCAGCGGGGTCTGCACGTGGATTTCGGCGCCGATCCATTCTCCTTTGTTGTGGGGTTGGTTGAGAGGGTGGTTGCAGCGTCCGCCGCTGCCGAATTGGGGACCGAAGTCGGCGCTCTGAATTTGGTCGAACTGCTGGATGCCGCGCCAGGCTTCGTCGCCTGTCGTGCCGGAAACGTCGATCTTTAGTCGTACTACTGACATAGATGAAACTACTCGTGCTAGAGGTACTTTCTCTTTGTGTACCTTTGTGTCCTTTGCGGTTCAAGAAGAGCGATAACCACAAAGGACACGAAGGTACAGAAAGAAACCGGTTGTAGCGGCACCTGCATCATGCGGCCGGCCTGGTGGTGCGGCGGTTCACTCTGAAGAAGCACAGCCCGAACATAATAATTGTAAACAGCGCGAGCGCGGCGATGGAGGCTGGCAGCGGCATCACCGTGGGGCTTTCGGGATACAGGAGAATGCGCAGAGCCTCGACGCCGTAGGTTAGCGGGTTCAGGCGCATGAGGAGGCGCAGCCAGCCTGAGGCTCCGGAGAGCGGGAACAGGGCGCCGGAGAGCAGCCAGAGCGGGATCAGAAAAAGATTAATGATGGCATGGAAAGCCTGGGTGGAATCCATGGGCCAGGCGATGGCGAATCCGAGAGAGGTGAGTGCGAAGGAGACTAGGAAAACTACGAATACGACCAGCGCGAAATCAGTTAAGCCCATGTGCACGCCGACGAAGGGTGCGAAGGCTAAGAAGATCAGGCCTTGAATAGCGGACAAGGTTGTTCCCCCCAGGACTTTGCCGAGGACGATGGCGGAGCGGGGGACGGGCGCGACCATCACGGAGAGGAGAAATCCTTCTTTGCGATCCTCGATTACCGACATCATGGTGAAGATGGAGGTGAACAGCACGATCATGATGAGAGCGCCGGGATAGAAGTAGTCGAGATAGTGCTGCTGCCCGGGGGCGTTGCCGGCGCGGAACGAGGTGCCGAAGCCGGAGCCGATGACCAGCCAGAATAGTAATGGCGAGGCGATGACACCGACTACGCGGGATCGCTGGCGGTAGAAGCGGACGATTTCGCGCCACCAAAGGGTGAAGGCGGGGAGCATCAGTCCGCTGGAAACTGGGATGGATTGCGCTGGTAAGGTTCTGCTTTGTGTGACCACTTCAACTCGTTTTCTGCGCCTGTGGCGCTGCGGATTTTTTGAGTTTTCCGCGAAGTTCCAGACATGCGTTGAGGAAAAGAATGCCGGACAGCGTTACGAGAATCAGGATCATGAAGAGACCGTCGACGGAGGTGACGCTGGCTTGCAGAACGATCCAGGTTATTCCCAGCAGCGGGACGATTCCGAGTATGAGGGACAGCAGCAGCATCATCGATTTGATTGCTCCTTGTGGTGCCGTTATCTTGCTTCGGTTGTGTGGGCGAGACGCCCCCACGACAGCCGCCGGGAGGGCGGCGCTACTTTTCGTATTCGCCGCCATCCGTCCAGAAGCGGTGGCCGGTGCGGTGGATGAAAACGTCTTCGAGCGTCGGCTTGCTTACGGAGATTGCTTCAATCTCGCCGGGGAAGGCCTCGACCACATCGGTAATGAAGCGATGACCGTTCTCGCGCTCGATTCTGACCTGCGAGTGAAGCACCTGGGCGTCCAGGTGGAAGCGAGTGCGGATTCGTTCTGCGAGCGAGTCGGGGTTCTTCGCGTCGAGAAGGATTACGTCGCCTCCTATTTCATGCTTTAGGTCATTAGGCGTGCCCAGGGCCACCACTTTTCCTTCGTTCAGGATGGCAAGGCGATCGCAGCGCTCGGCCTCTTCCATGAGATGAGTGGTGACGATTACGGTAACCCTTTCTTCGTCGCGAAGGATCGCGAGGTACTGCCAGAGATCGCGGCGGGCGCCGGGATCGAGCCCGGTGGTGGGCTCGTCGAGCAAGAGGACTGAGGGATGATGAAGCAGTCCTTTGGCCAGTTCGAGGCGGCGCTGCATTCCTCCGGAAAAAGTTTCTGCTTTTTCGTTTGCACGATCCGCCAGGCCGACCCGGCCGAGCATTTCTGCGATGCGCGATTTCAGTGGGGCGCCATGCAAGCCGTAGAGGTGTCCTTGATGCCACAAGTTTTCGGCGGCGGTTAACTTTATGTCGATGCTTTGGGCCTGGAAGACTACGCCGATCTGGCGGCGGAGATTGTTGGGGTCGCGGGCGACGTCGAATCCCATGATCGTGGCGTGCCCGCTTACCGGAATCATCAGCGTGGAGAGGATGCGAAAAAGCGTGGTCTTTCCGCTGCCATTCGGTCCCAGCAGTCCGAAGAGTTCGGCAGGATGAACGTCGAAGGAGACACCGTTCAGAGCGGCGCGGTCGCCATAACGGTGCACCACATCTTGCACCGAAATCACAGCGGGCGCGAGAGCGAGGTCGGCTTCAGCGCCGGCCACAGCAAATGGTGTTTTTGAGGCCACAGGCTATTTTACGATGAGACGCTGTCCAGCGGGTCACGCGGCCACCGGTTTTTGAGTTGGGGTTGGGACCGGTTCCTCAAACGATACCGGCACCTGCCGCCAGACTTGAATAGCGAGAATGACGGCGGTCGCGAGCAGCAGTGCGCCAACGGCGACGTGGGCCACGGTTGAGATCACCATGGGGAGTTCGGGTTGAACGGCGTCGCGGCCCCAGGCTACGCGGGTCAGAAACGCGATGAAGCCAAGGCAGAGTTGCGCGATCATCAGGGAGACTAGAAGAATGGCCGGTCGCCGAACGGCTTCGATCTTGGAGAATTGGGACAAGGCGCGAATGGCGGTCCAGGTGAGCACGAAGGCAACAATGGCGGCATTGGCAACGTGGGGCCACCAACTCATGCCGTGATGGCGGAACATGGCGCCCAGGATTAATTGAACGTAAAGCACGAAGATCGACAGCAGCGTGAGCGTGATGAGGCTGGGGCGGCGGTGATCGAATTCGATCTGAGGAACTTCTTCCACCCATTTGCGACCTGTGAACACGGCGATGGTCACTGCGATGCAGAAGAATGTTTGTGCTACGGCAGCGTGGGCTGAGGAGACCCATGGCGGTTGGAATAATAAAACCGTGAGGCCGCCGAGGATGGCTTGCGTGATGACTGTGCCTAGGGCGGCGATGCCGAGCCACTTCATCCAACGGCGAGGGTCTGCGAACCAGGTCCATGCGGCAATGGAAAGTGTGAGCAGGACGATGGATCCAGCAATCGCGCGATGGCTCCACTCGAATTTTATTCCTCCGTGTAGCGGCGGGACGCTGAAGGATCCGAAGGAAGTGGGCCAGTCGGGGATGGAAAGGCCGGCGTCGTTGCTGGTGACTAGCGCTCCGGCGATGATTAGGACAAACGTCGCGCAGGCGGTGAAGACCGCGAAGCGGTGGTGTGCGCGATTGTAGGGTGTGGCTAGAGACTTCAGTTTCTTACTCCTGATTGATTGACAACTGCCGAGCTTCGGGCGGCTGGACAGCCGAGGGCGGCTGTCCCCACGTGTTTCTTACCGATCCACAGAATTCAAACTAGGACGGGCGAGACGCCCGTCCTCCATTCGTTAGTAAAAACTATTGGGCTTTGAATGTTTGGTCTACCGTTTTGCTGTCCTTGGCGGCTAGCGTGACTTTTTGGGTCTGTTCGCCTAGCTTCTCCTGGACGAATGCGATGGTGTAGTCGCCCGGGGGCAGGCCCTTGATTTCGTATTTGCCGTCTGGGCCGGTGACCGCGTAGTAAGGGCTTTTTACCACGTTCATGTACATGCGCATCCACGGGTGCTGGTTGCACTTCACCGGCAGCATGATTTCTTCGCGGGCAAAGCTTTTCTCGATGGGAGCGGCCTGCGGCGGCTGAGATTCATTCCACTCGCGGTTGGCTTGCGGCGTGGGGTGAATGTTGTGGGTGGTCGGATCGTCGTTCTTGATTTCAATGTTCTGCCCGGTCATCACGCCGAGCACGTGGGGATGATACTTGCAACCCTGCTGGTCGATGGTGACGGCGTCTTTGGGAACGTCAAAAGTGCGGCTGCCCAGACCATCTTTTACATAGACGAAAACGTTGGCTAACTTTCCGCCGTCGTCGACTATGGTTTCCGCTGTATTGGTGCCCTTGCAGGCTGGATCCTGACTCATGTCGATCTTGGAGGGCTTGGGAGCTGCGCCGTCTAGCTTCACGGTGCCGCTGACCGAGGCTACTGTGTTGGGATCGATGGGCGTGGCTGCGGGCGCGGGCTGGGCCATGGATGAGGGTGCGGAAGTTGGGGCTTCATTGGTTTCCTGCTTCTTGCTGCAGCCTACGAGCAGCCAGAGGCCGAGGAGGCAGAGCAAGCCAAACATTGCTAGGGAGGTTTTCTTATTCATAATTTCGCCCTTTCTTGAAGTGTTGAATGCGTTTGAAAATCTGAATTCAGGTTTTTAGTTGCTATCCCGAATCTCGCCCCGAATGCGCGGGCGGGACGCCCTCGCGACAGCCGCCGGGACGGCGGCGCTACGAAACCCTACATTCTACCGCGAACCGCCGCTGCTTGCCCGGTGCGAGGACGTGGCGGGTTTCGCCGGAGTCTGGTTTGAGGCTCTGGTTCGCCCCATGGACGCGGCTACGCGCTTTTGCTCTTCCGGCGTAAGTTGGAAAATATAATCCACCAATAATTTGGACTGGTCTTTTTCGTATCCCTGGAACGACGGTGGGGTTGGACCGGCAAAGACCCAGTGATTATTTTCGCGCCGGAACAGTCCCGAGGGCATGGAGGTGCCCGGGCTGATGGCTTGCGGATCGAGCACCCAGCGCTCGGCCCAGTCCGGTTTCAGGCGTTGTTTGGCGAGCAGGAAGTTTGGCGCGGTGGCAATCTTGTCGTGCGCGGGATCGCCGGTGGCGTGGCACTTCAGGCACGGTGCGGCTGTGCTTGAGAACAGGCTACGAGCCATGTCTGATTCCTTTGCGGTCAATACTGGAACCTGCTCCGGAATATATGGCATGGGTTGCTGTGATAGGGCCTGGAAGAAGCGCACCAGTTTGCGCAGTTCGTTATCCGAGAAAGAGAACGTGGGCATGCGCACTTTCAGGTACGGACGCACGCCATTGCGGTTCGTATCGGTATCGCTCAACGATGGATTGGAGAGGAAGCGGCGCAGCCATTCAGGGTCGACGCGCGCGCCTTCGGTCAGGAGCTTGGGCGGCAACTGCTCGGGGTTCTCGCGGTACTGGGGCAAGCCCATCAGGATGGTTTTCTGGCCGGGGATGAATTGATGGCATCCCATGCAGTTGTACTTCTTGACCACCCACCAGCCTTCCTGAATGTCGTGACGGGCATCGCCGGGACGGTATTGATAGTCGGAGGGCAGGGAACTCTCTTCGCTTCCCAACAGGAAAGTAGTGAGGGCGCGAATCTGTTCTGAAGTCAGGTGCAGATTGGGCATGCGCAGGGCTTCGGTCTCGGATTTGATTTTGCCCTGATCGAAAATGTTGGGCTCGGCTAGTTTGTGCTCGAAGAAACCTTTGTGGTCGTACCAGGATTCTTTTGCTGGACCCTCGGGCAGGCGCGCCAGATCTTCCGGATTCTTGATCGGCTCGGCGTTCTTTCCGCCGCGCTGGGCGACTTCGGTGAAGAGCGCGAAGTCCAGGCGCTCGATGGGCTTGCTGCCCTCGAAAGTTAGTTCGGTGCCGATACGGCCTTCGTCCTCCAAACCGGAAATTTCGTGGCAACCTGCGCAACCGTAATGGCGAATCCACTTTTTACCTTCGTCTTTTAATGCGGGATCCTCCATGAAGGAGGCGTCGGCATAGGACGACGTGTCCTGCTTCTTTTGCGTCATCAGATAGGACGCAATGTCTTGGGCATCTTCCGGAGCGAGACGCAGGCTTGGCATTACGGTCATGTTCTGTACTTGCAGTTCGTGACCGTCGTTGGGGCATTGACTGTGCTGCAGGTCGAACTGATAAGGCAAGCCTTTTTTGGCGTAGTCTTCGGGGCCTATATCTTTCTTTTCGTACGGGCAATATGGGCGGGTGCGTTGACGGGCGTTGTGGATCCAACGCACCAGGTAATCGTAGTTGGCTTTTTCGCCTTCGCGGGTGAGATTTGCAGCGAACGTGCCGCCCAGCATTTGATCGCCTTCACCCATGGAATGGCAAGCCATGCAGCCGCGGGTTTCGAAGAGCTCTTTGCCATGCTCGGCGTTTCCGGGCTTTTGTTGCGGCAGCGGGTCGGCGAACGCTGACTGCCACAGGTAGGCCGAAATCGCCTGGATCTGGTGATCGGTCAGGCGGAAGTTCGGCATCTTGGTGGTGGGACGGAAGTCAGTGGGCCTCTTCAGCCACACCGGAATCCAATTCTTATTGAGCTTGAGCCGGACGTCTTTCAAGTTCGGTCCGACTTTTTTCAAGTCTTGCATCAAGCTGTGCGACTGGAAGTCGAGCTGCTGAATGTGGCCGTCGTCCTTGCTGTTGGCAACTTTGAGGGCGATGGCTTGGTCGTTCAGCCGGTTGGCTTCTTCGTTGGTCGCGGCGGTGTCGGCCTGCTTCATTAAATCGGCGGCTTGTTTGAGATTGTCTTTCTCCTGCTGCTCGAGTTGCTTGATCTGCTGGCTGACCGAGTTCAGGTCCTCGGGCTCTTTGTCGTAGCCCTCGTAGCGATGACAGCCCATGCAGCCTTTTTGGCGGAATAGATCCTTGCCTTCGCTGATGGTCCAGCCCACGTCGCCGCTGATGAGCACCATGTCAGCTGAGTGGCATGTCTGACATCCGGATTCGAGGTTTTGCTTGGGAAAGAGCGGCCATAGCCAGTGTTCGTAATTTCCGTGCGCCTTTTCGATACTGGTGGTGGCGCGGCCATTGCCTTGATGGCAGGGGGAGCAGCCGAATTTATCGGGGTCGTGAGTCTTTAACAGGCCGGGTTCCGGATGGCTTACAAATGCTTGCGCATATTCGTCGGGCTTCTTTTCACCCTTGGCTTCCATGAGAGCGGGGCTGAGTTTCAACGGTTCACGAATGCCCATGTGGCAGGATTCGCAGCGGTCCACGATGTTAGCTTCCGCCACGTTGATCTGCACGATCTTTGGATCCCACTCTTTGGTCTTTTTCTGCAAGCCCTCAATTTGAGCGGGCGTGAGGTCGACCATGTGCTCGGAAACGTAAGCGGACATGGCGGTGCTGGCCGCAGTGACCGGCTTGATTACGTCGCCCAATTCCGCGTTTAACTTGGTGCGCTCGTCTTTGAGGGCGTTGTACTTTTCTTCCAGTTGACGGAAGTCGTATTTTTCTTTGTGCCCGTCGGGGAACTCCACTGTCCAGGCCTTCTTTTTGTAATCCTCCAGTTCATTCTTCTTGCTTTGCTTGCCCGACTGACTGGTCTCGGTTTCGATCTGGTAGGTGAGCGCGTTGGCGTAGGCGCGCTTGTCGGTGAAGACATTCTGTACTGCGAGGATTTGCGCGCTGAGATCGGTGATGTGTTTTTGAAGTTCGTCGCGGCGAGGCTTGGCAGCGGCGTCAGCCTGATTGTAGGCCTGCTCCAGTTTTTGGTAATCGGGGCTGTTCTCAACGTTGTTTACCGACTTGTCGGACGCCGGTTCTGCTTTGTCAAGGAAGGCGGTGTAGCGCTGTTTCCATTCGTTCTGAAAAGCCTTCCAGGGGCGCTGGCCGTAGGCTTCATCCCATAGGGCCCAGAACAGCGTTGCCATGAGCAGCACCATGGAGACGACGTAATAGAGCGCGTACGATTTGGTTACTACTGGATCTTGCTCGGGGATTGGTTGTTCGGGCACCAGATTCTCCCTTTAGTCTTTGGTCGTTCGTCGTTGGTCGTTGGCATCGATCGGGGTGCCTGCGGCTTCCAGGCCAACGACCCACGACCAACGACTATCGACCTTCACACGTTGAACCACGGTGTTATCCACACGTACTTGATATTGAATGCAAGCCGCAACAGCATCTTGAGCGGCAGTCCCACCATGGTCAGCCAGAAGAACATCATGATGGAATACTGCAGCAGACTCATGCGCTGGTAATCTTTTGGGTTGTAGCGGCGGAACAAAGCGTGTACCAAGAATCCGCCGGCGAGGTAATAGCCTCCGACCACGATCGCGCCGAAAATTGCTTTGGCTAAATTCGAGGTGATCCCGAAAAGGTCGGGCAAGTCGCGGTTCACTTCGTATATAAGCCGATTGTGATCCCAGGTTTGTCCTGGCCAGAACCACTGCCAGCCGGGGCCGCGAATGAATGTGCCGATGATGATCATCGCGACCCAGAGCACGACGAAGCCAAACAGGAATGTGCCGATGGCAAACTTGCGCTGCTTCCAGGTGTAATAGCCGCTGCCCAGCGGGTTGGTGTCGATGTATGGGATGACCATCAGGCCGATGATGATTAGCGTTGGCATTACTACGCCGGCGATCCACGGGTCGAAGTACACCAGCATTTCCTGCAGTCCGAGAAAATACCAGGGTGCTTTCGCGGGATTCATGGTGAGGTTGGGATTGGATGGTTCCTCTAACGGAGCGCTTAGCGTGATCGACCAGATCATGAGAATGATCGTGACGATGATGGCGGCTAGGAATTCAATGCGCAGGAGAAATGGCCAGACGTGGATTTCTTTTTGCCAGCCCGGGCGGAATGGCCATGTTTTGCGATGATGAGTTTTGGCCATCGCGGGATTGGTTTCGAGTTCGCCGATTAGTTCATCGTTGGCCCTGGCTTGCTTCCATGCCAGATAAATGTAGAAGATCAAGAGCGGGATCAAACCGACGATGGGTACGTTGTCGGGTGCGGAACAGATCTCCCAAAGTTGTCGCCAATCCATAAAGTCTCCTAACCTTCACGCCAGGGCTTCAAAGCAACGGCGATACTTAGTGACCTCTAAGCAGTCAGAAAGCGCCTTGAAGCGATTAAGCCGACGTAAAAACCACCGCGTAGGTTCACTCTTTGACCGCGAGATGTATATCTTCCGTTGGCCTTTTGCCGGAATGCCACACCGAATCGAGTCAACGAAGTCGCGCACCGGGAAAATGAAAATGTCGTCGCGGTAGTCCTTGTCACGGGAAAGAACATACGCGATGAAGAACTCTTTTTGTCCAAGCTGCCCGTCAAATTCATCTTCCTTGAAGAATCGCCACGAGGTGACATCAAAAAGCTCGCGCTCCCATTCGGATTTTACGTCGTAGAGCTTTCCGAACTTGACCTGCACCTCTCGGTAGAGTATTTGTCTCGACTGCGCGTGCCTCTTGCGCAAAATCATATCGACTTTTTCCACGCCGAGAAATCGCGTGTATGGATTCCATCCGTTCTCGAAGAATTCGAATTTTGCGTACGTCTCCCCGAGTATTTCGTAGTGCCCGGCCTTGCTCCGATCACGAACCAAGAGATCTTCTTGCTGATCCATCGCTTTCACCAGCCCAGACAGCAGGCCATAATGCGGCTTTCCCTGGGTGAGCCTATCCGCGGCGAGGCTTGTCGGCTTCTGCCGTTAGCATTACCGGGGCTGGGCCGGAGATGCCGCCGTCTTTTCTTACGCGCCAGAAATGCACGATCATCAGAACCGAAGCTACGATTGGAATGCCGATGCAATGCCA
>Ga0074044_10000816_pt1 | contig 29177 bp, 30 predicted proteins | sample BogForMeECP23OM1_FD_94443 | JGI IMG/M metagenome (GOLD analysis project Ga0074044, IMG submission 94443) | Bog forest soil microbial communities from Calvert Island, British Columbia, Canada - Bog Forest MetaG ECP23OM1 | ecosystem: Environmental > Terrestrial > Soil > Wetlands ...
TCTGGCAGGCTAGACGCCAGTCTGGGCCGATTCGGTTTGGAAGGCAAAGGCGCGCTGTCCGTCACCCCCGGCCAGCAGATTGAACTCACCGGCGTCATGAAGACAGTTCGCGACCAGGAAGTGTTCGTGGTGCGCACCGTAAAAGCCAACGGCGAAACCTTTACCATGCGCAACGAGCATGGGATCGAGGTATCGCCACAAGCCCGTGAACGCGCTGCCAAGAAAGGGGTGACGCTATGAACCGTAATTTCACCAGCATTCTCGCATTGATTTTGGTTTGCCTGGCTTTCGGGTTCCTGCCGGGTTGCAGCAGCAGTTCGAGTACGCCACCTCCGCCTCCCACCCTCGCGATCACGGCGACGAGCGGATCGGGACAAACCGCAACCGTTGGCGAGGCCTTTACCAACATGCTGGTAGCCACCGTGACCTCCAACGGAACGGCGGCCAGCGGGATAACGGTTACGTTCACGCCTGATCCGGGATCAGCTGGTCAGAGCTGCACCCCCTCCGCCACCACTGCTACCACGGCCTCCGATGGCACTGTATCGATCACATGCACGGCAAACTCGACCCCCGGCACCTACTCAGTAACGGCCGCAGCGACGGGAGCCACAGCAACAGCCAGCTTCACAGAAAGCAACGCAGCACAGATGAGGGCTTCCCGCGTGTTCGTGTTCTATGTAAACGGGCTGGAAAACAGCCCCGCCTACGGACCCGGGCCGGTTTACTACGCCATCGCCGGCGCGGTGGGCTTTGACTTAAGCGGAAACATCCTCGGTGGCGAACAGGACTACAACGACGGAAGCGGCTTTACATCACCGGGCGAACCCACGACCCCCGATGTAATCAGCCCCACTGGCAGTTCGATGACGGTGAATTCAACCACAGGCACCGGCACGCTCATCCTTGATGTTTCGGCCAGCGACCCTAATGTCGGCATGAAGGGTGTCGAAAAATTCGCCGTTCAGTTTATTAACGCAAATCATGCGCTGATTACGCAGTTTGATGGATCGGCAACTTCCAGTGGAAGCTTCGACCTGCAGACGGCAACGAGCGGCGCCGACGGCAATTTTGCCTTCACCCTCTCCGGGCTGCAAACCAACCCCATCCTCCCAGTTGCGTATGGAGGTGTGTTCTCGAACACCGGCGGCACCATCCATGGCACGTACGACGAAAATGAAGCCGGGAACGTGCTAGTGGGAAATACTCTCACCGCGACGGACAACGGCGTCGGAGCGGACGTGTACGGGAGGGGCAGCATCACCGGTTTCGCGGATCCCAACTACGGTAACGCGCCCATCTCGCTCGTCTACTACATCGTTGGTCCGGAAGTATTACGCATCATCGATGTTGACTTCGTCGATGCGTTGGCGGGCTCAGCCTATGGCCAGGGAAGCGCAAGCACCTTCGACAGCACGGTGCTGTCAAAGGACGTGTTCGGCATCCTGGACAACACGGAGGACCAGATATTTGCCGCAGCCGGGCAACTCGTTGCCGCCAATACCGCCGTTGGAACGTTTAGCGCCACATTCACGGGTGAAGGCGATGATGACGAAGGGGGCACCGTCATGGCCACGGGCACCCCCGGCGGAGTCGCAGGCAACTACTCCTTTTCGAACACCGTGCTCGGTTATGGCAGCATGACCGGCATCACGGGGTTGGGATCCATTCACAAGCTCGGGCTGTATGCGACCGACCCAACACTCAACCTTCTCGATCCCAACAACACCACGGCGGCCAACCTGGGAGCGGCCCTTGTCCTCAATCTGGATGATTTCGCCCAGGGCACGGGAATCGTGGTTCCGCAAGGGACCATAGCGTCCGACGGATCTGACCTCAACCATAGCTACGGCTTCGGGGCGCAGGCCTACGTCGACAACGGCACCTGGCCCTCCGGGAACGTGGGCTGGGAGTTTGACTTCGTCGGGCAAGGAACTTTTGCGTCTCTTGTTTTCACGACCGGGACCGCCGGGCCCCCAACTCCGGCGGATATCAGCGATCCGTTCGCGTCCTTCGTGCCGGACACGCCGGATGAGTACACTGCCGTTCCCATCGCGGGTACTGCGGCCGCACCTGACGCCGCGGGGCGATACGTCTTCCGATCGGCCACTCCATTTGCCGTCGGTCCCGTCGGGGGCGCTGACGGTCCAACCAAGGACTTCACCGTGGTCGTGTACGAAGCTGGTCCGGGACTGCTGTTCTCGATCGACGAGGACGAGAGCAGCGAGTGGCTGGGCACCTTCCAGGAAATGAGTGCCGGCCCGCTGAAGGCGATGCATGTGAAGAGAGGACCGCTAGTCAAGAGCCAAACAAAACCGAAACGCTAACCAGTAACCCAAGCGAAGATTCCCCGGTGGGCGAATAGGAAAGTCCGGACTAGATAGACGAACGCAAGCAAAAAAGCAAGGAAGAAGAGGAGAGCACCATGATTTCCAAAACGCTTCGCATCGCTCGAATGATTGTTCTGGCCAGCTTTGTGCTCAGTTCCGCTGCCTGGGCGGCGACTTGTTCAAACGCCTCTCTGAGTGGCACCTACGGGTTTCTGCACGACGGCACAGATAGCACCGGCGCCCCTGCCACCGCCGCCGTGACCCAGATCACGTTTGACTCAACCACAGGCACGTTTACTGGAGAGCAGACAGCATCCCATGATGGTGTAATTGTCACTGAATCTGTCACCGGAACGTACACAATCGCCTCGAACTGTACCGGCACGGGTACACCGGCGGGAGGCACCCCCTTCTCCATTGTAGTTACGTCAACAGGGTTCTTGGCCCTTCACCCTTTTTCGGAGGGCTTCGCCGTGAAGCAGGGCTCCCCGACCTGCACCAATGCCGGAGTTAAGGGTATTTTTGGATTTGAAACAACCGGCCTCTTCCTCGCAGGGGCGCCCGCTACAGGATGGGTGGCTTTCATCGGTGAGTTGGAGTTAACGGTCAACCCTTCTGGAGAAGGAGTGATACGCGGACATATAGCGGGTGCCGAGGGTAGCACGACGTTCGAAGAGGAGCCTGTCACCGGTTCTTACGAGATCGATGGGGACTGCAGGGGCTGGGCTAACATAACGCCGAACGGGCTGCCCGAAATGCACTTCCACCTCGTGGTTGTTGACTGTGGAAAGGAAATCCTAGCCATTGAAAAGGACGCGGACACGGTTGTCAGCGGTACTCTAGTGAAGGGTAATTAAGTAACCAGGGCGGGAGCATCGGTTCGTCGTGCAACTATGTCGAATGATTGAGAGCCCCGCGCCGTGAGAGGTGCGAACCAACCCCTCTGCATCAACTCTGTGCAGACAAACATCTCGCCTGCGTGACCCCTCAAGTTGTGATGGGGTTTTCATCTTCAAAGCGTGTCAGCAGCTCGACAGTCACAGTATTTAATTTATTGCGCACCGCCTGCTGTGCGAAAACATCGGGTTGCTGCAATCACTTCAGGTCATCGTGGCGGCTAACTGACATTATCAGGTGCCTGACAATGTCGGCGGTGTCAAGTCTTTTCGAAACGTCCACCTCATCAACTGTTGCTGGATTGTCGGCAACCGGAAGTTATCGCCAAACGGGCTTCTGGCAAGTCTGAGTCACGGGCGAAAAGGAGCTGACCGTTCCCGCGAACTTGTGGCGAAGCATATTGAAGCTAGAACTTGATGCTGCCGGTGATCTGAAGCGAATATCCCTGAAATGTGGACCTATCGTCAAATTCCTTGAAGCATTTAATGCCGACGCTAAGCTTCCGCGACGGCAAGATCAAACTTGTTGTGAACCCGAGAGCGTTGACCCGATAGTGCGCGGAAGACTGCGCCGGAGTAATATCCGATCCGGTCTTGTCGGTCAGTTGCCACTGCTCATAGCCCACCAATCCCAGTTGCAAGTTCAAATCGCGTAGCAATGGCAATACGTGTGTCAGGGAATAATCGAGGTTAAGCGTGTCGCCTGGATGAATTTGCGTGCCTTGCTGCGGCGTGTGGATCTCATACATCTGGAACGCCGATACTGCGGTTGTTCTGTTCTCCGTCAGGTAAAAGGTATGTCCAGAGGAGAGGGCGTGTGTCCAGTAGCCTGAGCCAACGTTGTTGTTTGAGCCGACATTGAATCTCCCAGTAGGCGCGAGAAATCCGTAAACGGCACGAATATCGGCTCTCCTTGCGCGCCAACCGAGAATGAAAGGCTGATAATAAGAGTCAGCCAGCCGGCAACCGCCGCTGATTCCTCCCTCAGTTTCCGACGTCAGCGAGTTGTTGGCGATCGGAATCGTAGCTGACATGGAAAACACGGGGCCGCCTAAGATGTCGATCTTCCATTTGCTGACCCATACAACACTATTCATGTCCATCATCACCGAGTTCTGACCCGTGGCGAGAATCTCACCATTCGGCCCCTTCGCCTCGTTGCGGGAGTAGAACAGAAATTGGTTGACGTAAGAGATTCCCGGAGTAACCCCGGAGTTGGTGGCGCTCATTCCCAGAGGGTAAGGACGTGTCTCTGGCTGCAAAAACCGCCCTTTGATCGCGGAGCTTTGCCTAATTGACCTCAGTTTCTGAATCCGCCCGGTTCTTGCCAATAGCAACTGACCTGCGCCCCGGAAAGTAGCCCAAGGGAAATATGACTTCTCCAATTTAGAATGGCCCACCCAGGGCCGAGAGAGAGGAGTCGTGCGTGAGTCGATTCAGCGAAGGTCGGGAACTGGGGTGGGAACCCGGAGGGGCTGTTGCGTCCTAGTAGCGCTTTTTAGGGGCCGACGGGGACAGTAGATTCTCACGTTCGGCCAAGCGCCTAATGGCGAGTCGAATGACGTGAATCATACCGAGCCCGAGCTTTTCTCGCAAGGAATCGATGAGTTGAAGGTCCGAGTCCGTGAAGCGAACGGTCGTAGACTTAAGTTTCTCTTTCTTCATGACTCCATATTCTTGCAACCGGACGAATGGCCCGTCGTTGCCGAAGAGCACCGAGGGAGCGAAAAGACAGCTTTACGGTATCTCAGCGGTATCGCTCTGCGAAGAATTTCAGTGAACAATGCACTTCAGATCAAGAACGTGATGTATAAACATATCCGGCTATCGAAAGAGTACCTCCCCCCATCAGGAGCGGTAGCTAGGACGGCAGGGGAGGCCCTGGCCTCCCCTGCCTCCTGCAGACCCGAAGTGAATGGCACGGTCGTGTCATTCCCAAAGAGCATTCCCCGACACCCAAAGTGAACTTCCGTATCGGAATACCCCGTCTCCATAACACCTTCGACCGGCGGCAGGAGCACTGCTAGAAACGACAGTTTCGACCACATATCAACCCCGTTATCCTCAGCTGCAAATGAGAGTTTCAAGTGGATAACAACCGCCGCTGCAAGTACCACGGCCAGCAATAAGTCGAGTGTTTGCCCATTACTAGGTAAGGAACCCAGATATGCAACTCGCCGCGTTCACTGATTGCTGAATCGAACCGGTCCTATGTATCACGAGATGAGGAGATCGCTATGAAAGGTCAAGTTCAGGTATTCCGTTTCTTCGTCTCTGTCATTCTGCTCGTGTTGTCTTGCGGAATCTTAACCTTTGCGCAGGATGGAAAACTTGTCATCCATGCTACCCCGAAACAGGCGTACGTTTTCTTGGATGGACGTGCGATCAGCGAAGCGAGCAAAACCCACTCCTTCAAGCTCAGCGCCGGTGACCACAAGATTGAGCTTGCCAACTATGGTTATGCTCCGTCGACCCAAATTGTCACTATCACTGCGGGAAAGACTACTGACCTCGATGTCATGCTCACACCAGTCACCGCAACGGTTTCGGGGCCATTCGGCGCGATGACGATTGAGGGAGCGAGCCGGAGTGCGATCCTGCTGAATGGGAAGACGCCCGACTTCTTAGTGGGCCACGGCGACGAATTCAATCATGACTGGGGGTGGAAGCAGGAACTCGTGGTTCCACCCGGTTCGTACCAAGTCTCCACCCTGTGGGGCGACAAAGAGGTTTGGGGGGGCGCAGTGGATGTTCCTGCGAACCAGCGGGTCGTCATCGGTGTTCCAAAGGGTGTTCGCAAGACGGTCGCCTGGCCGCGTGGCGAGAAACTAAGTTCCGTCTCCCGTTTCACCGTGGGTACGGCCAGCGCCACGGTCGCAGTCGCCAAGCCTACTGCGCAGCTATCGACGACTGTGGCACAGGTCAACTGCGGGGATTCGTCGCAACTCAATTGGATATCCGCCGACGCACCCCAGGTTGAGATCACTCCGGTTGGTCCGGTCGCCACTTCTGGTCAGCAATCCGTACAGCCTCTCCAGACCACCACTTACAACCTGACCGCGGTTGGGCCCGGCGGCACCGTTACCTCCAGCGCCAGCGTCAACGTGAACACAGCCATCCAAGCCAGCCTGGGGCTGTCGTCGCGTGAGGTGCACTACAGGCGCGTCGGAGATAAGGTCTTGGTCAACGAGAGCACGGTGTTGAACTGGACAGCCCCTAACGCTTCGACGGTTTCGATCGATGTGCTGGGTACAGTCAGTCCCAGCGGCAGCAGTAATTTACCGGTCGTCCCCAAGAAGAACGCCCCCGGCACAATCGATGAAACCGTGACTTACACTCTCAACGCGTCCAACAGTTGCGGAGGAACGGACACAGAGACCGCCACGTTGCACATAGTGGGCACGATTGAGCAACCCGAGATGAAACTCACCCGCAGCGTTTACTTCCCTACCGATCGCCCGCGATCGATCAAGTCCGACGCTGCCCTTCTCGCTAGCGAGAAAGAGACGCTAAAGTCCATTGCGGATGCTTTCCAGGAATATCTTTCGTACCAGCCGGATGCCCGCCTGGTTCTTTCGGGACATGCCGATAAACGTGGACAGCAGAACTACAACAGGCCACTCTCAGAACGGCGTGCCAATCTGGCTAAGAAATTCCTGGTGGATCAGGGGGTTCCCGAAGCCGCTATTGAGACGCAAGCATTTGGCGAAGAGCAGAACCTGACTGTCGATCAAGTCAAGCAACAGGTGGAACAGGACCCGAGCCTTAGCCCCGAAGAACGGCAAAAGGCTCTGCAGAAAATACAGACACTCGTCTACGCCTACAACCGCAGGGTGGACATCACCGAGAAGCCAAACGGGCAAGAATCCGCTCGCGAGTATCCATTCAAGTCGCAGGACTTCGCCGCGCTGATTGATCGCAATGGCCCGACGAAAACCGGCAGCGGCCTTGAACAGGCGGCTGAGAAGGAAAAGATGAACAATTAAAGTGCTCGCATAAAGTCCAGTCAAGCGATTGGGCGACAGCAGAAAGGCCGCCCATTTTCATGAGGTGCTCCCGAACCAGTTAGCCTCGAACGTGACCGAGGCTGGTGCGTCTACCAGGCTTTTCAACAAGTTGGCAGGGCTGCCAACCGAGAGAAAGTATTTGCCGCCAAGGGCGTTAAAGAATGTTTACCGCGCGAGCTGCTAACAGAGCAACGGTGGTGAGGGAAATGAGCGATTGAACCATCATAAGGAGTTTGGCCCATGCTGATAATACCGGACAATCCGTTGGTGAGAATGCGGTACTGGTATTGAAGGCGAGAAAGAGGTAATCCACAAAACCTGGACTCCAGCATTGCTCTCCCATCTCGCGCTTGGCTTGCTGATCGAGAGTCATCTGTGGAAAAAGGAATGCTCCGTCCGTATGTACGCCACGCAATTCACGCTCGCGCGGACCACCTGCATCCAAACGCCAATACCACGAGGCGAAGACCAGGATGTTCGTGATCCATAAGGCGGCTGCGGAACGCAACAGCTCCTTAGGAGACTGTCGATGCGAGGGTAGAGCCGCGACCAGCAGTCCAAGCGACCAGATCATGTCGACAGTCACGATGGAGCTCAGCAGATAGCCCAAAGACTTATTGAGGTTATCTTTACCTCGCTGGCGAGCCCAAGCTGTGGGAATCAGAAGAACCCCGACAACGACGATGAGCAGCCAGTCGGGGCCCGCTGACAGGGATTCCGGCAAGGAAAGGCGCAATCCGCCCACGGCGAGCAGAGCAAGCATTGCAGGCCACCGTGGTTCTAAATGCTTCGAAGTATCTGGCATCGTACTCCACTCTGCGACGCCGACTTGAAAACAGCAATTCGGCGTCGTTCTTCAGAAGATTGTCGCATGACGAGCTGCTTTTCTAAGCCGTCCCGAAGCGGGCTTAAATTCTCGAAAGTGGTGGGGAAATGACAATACTGCAGTGGTCGGCGGCAACAAAAAAGAGAACGGCGACAGGACCCTCTCGCCCCACCGCCGTCGGGAATAACTTTCTTCCCTCGCGATCTTGTCTGAACAGCTTCGGCTCGACAATGGCCTAGCGGGACACCCGATCTGCACGTTAGAGCCGGGTTGCTGCCTCTTTGGTGTTACGGGCGTGTCCGTTTTCCGTACACGGACAGAGAATCACAGCAGCGTTGTCCGGGTAGTGCAGAAGATCAGTAGCGCAATACACTATGTTGTCGATACGATAATTCGGCCCGCCTTTGCCGGATGCTCAACCAATTCGTGGGCATGTGCAATTTGATCTAATGGGACAATTTCGCCGATGTCGTGCCCCTGCCATCCCGCTTCGAGCGCCCTATCGATGTCGTGAGTCGCTTCGATCTTTGCATCGGCGGGGACATCGTCACTCCCGACGAAATAGATTCTCGCGTTCACAAAAACAAGTTGCCAGACCGGAGTCTCCGGCATTGGGGTATTCGTGGCGTAGGTCGAGATGGAACCGCCCTGCGCCAAGACTGCCGTATCTGTCCTGATATTCGCTCCGAAAGCCACTTCGACGATGTGATGAACTCCATCGGGAGCCAAAGCTCGAACGCGCCTTGCCAAACCTTCCTCGGTTAACAAAACTTCATCCGCTCCCGCTCGCGATGCGATTTCCTTATCAGCTTCAGCACGGCACGTAGCAATCACTCGCGCTCCCGCCTGATGGGCGAGTTGAACGGCACAAGCGCCAACTGCACCAGCACCGCCTTGCACAAGAACGGTCTTGCCCTTGAGCGAACCCGCGACGTGAACCGCCCGATGAGCGGTTATGCCCGGAATGCCGAGACAGGCACCTTGCTCCCATGGCACACCTTCGGGGAGTTGAGCCACCTGCTGCAACGGAAGAACCACGTACTCGGCAGCGGTGCCGAAAGGACGGTAACTTTGAGCGCCGTAGCACCAAACACGACGACCGATCCATTCCTGCGAGATACCTTTGCCCACCGCATCGACGGTGCCCGATCCATCGCTGTGCGGAATGACACGCGGGTATGGCATTCCCACTCCGAATGCATCCTCACGTTTCTTGACATCCCCCGGATTTACGCCTGAGAAGGCAACTCGAATTCGAACTTCACCTGCGAGCGGCAGAGGGTCATCCATCTCACCAACGGTGAGGACATCACGCGCAGCGCCCTGCTTCTCGTACCAAGCGGCTTTCATAGTTGGTTGCTATCCGTTCGACCCATCTAATCGAAGTGCAGGAGCCTCAAGTCGGCAACAGACGCCATAACGCTGCCAGAGCCGAAACCACGGGCTATGTGCGAGAGTTTCGTCGTGCCTTCGATTTGCAGCAGAGATGTCGCTTGGGCTGAGCGGCCTTATATCCGGAGCCTCGAACATCTCCTGTAGCTGCTCGATGTCGTCAATGATGCGTTCAATGTCCATGGTGAGTTCCCACCGAGAACACTTGGCTGAAAAGCTGATGGCATTGTATGAGGGATTGTCGGCGGTGTAAACGGCGACGCATTTGACATCGTATGAGTGACTCATTTTCATCCTCTTGTAATTGTTCGCATCACGAAGCTAGCGCAAAGGAGCTCATTTATGAGTCAAGAAGAGTGTATCGGCATGGAGTTCATCAGGCCACGATTTGGGCTGCCGTGATGAGTGCTCAAGCAACCACAATGGTCCCATTAGGACGTAGTCGCGGGAGGAGTCCTGACAACTCTGACAGTTCCCTCATGGTCTTGTGATCTAAATGCTGATAAAGAAGCGTCCCAATTGAAGGCATCACTCTCGCAGAGTCGAAGAAGTTGACCGCTTCCCGAGTCAAAGATGACCTGTGTTGATCTAAATGCGGAATTGTTTACGGAGCAAACGATGTGAAGCTCCGACCTCCTGTTCTCGATTGGCTAAGGCGCTATGATCGAGATTGGCTGCGGGGTGACGTCGTCGCGGGCATCACGCTCGCAGCCTACCTGCTACCGGCCGGGCTAGGCGACGCCTCGCTAGCCAACTTGCCTCCCCAAGCAGGACTCTACGCGTGCTTGTTTGGAGGGCTGGTCTTCTGGCTGTTTTGCAGTTCGCGGCACACCGCCGTAACGGTCACTTCCGCCATATCCCTGCTCGTCGGCGCTTCGCTGGGCGAGATTGCAGGAGGCGACACAACCCGGTTCAGCGCGCTAGCGGCGGGTACGGCTTTGCTCGTTGCGCTCATCGCCTTCATTGCATGGCTGGTTAAGGCTGGCTCGATTGTCAACTTTATTTCCGAGAGCGTGATGGTCGGGTTCAAATGCGGCGTGGCCCTCTTTCTCGCCAGCACGCAGCTGCCCAAGCTCTTTGGCGTCCACGGGGCGCATGGCAATTTCCGGGAAAACGCGGGCTACTTTCTTAAGCACCTGCGCGAAACAAACATCACTTCACTCACTATTGGAATCGCCGCTCTGGCATTGCTTGTGCTCGGCAAAATCTTTCTCAAAAACAAGCCCGTGGCGTTGTTCGTGGTGGCGGGCGGGATTATGGCTTCAGGCTTGCTCGGCCTCGACGCCCGCGGGGTAAAGCTGTTGGGCGCAGTGCCGCAGGGTTTGCCAGCCATCGGCCTCCCGGCGATTCACTGGGCCGATGCAAACGAGCTGTTGCCGCTGGCGTTCGCGTGTTTTCTGCTCGCCGCGGTGGAAACGGCCGCCATTGGTCGCACCTTCGCCGCGAAGTACGGCGGACAGCTGGACGCCAACCAGGAGTTTCTTGCGCTCGCCGCGTCCAACCTAGCCGCGGGGTTGGGGAGAGGTTTTCCAGTCAGCGGTGGGATGTCGCAATCGCTCGTCAACGAAGGTGCAGGCGCACGCACGCCGCTTTCGGGCGGCATCGCGGCGGGATTCATGTTAGTCATGGTGCTGTTCTTCTCGCACCTTCTTCGGGCTCTGCCCCAACCCGTTTTGGCGGCAGTGGTATTAATGGCCGTGGCAGGTCTCTTCCAGCTTTCCACCCTAAAGCAACTCTGGCGCGGCGACCGCCCTGAGTTCGTCGTGGCGATGGCAGCCATCGTCGGCGTGCTCGGGCAGGGTCTGCTGCGTGGTGTGATGATCGGCGCAATTATCTCGCTGGTGTTATTGATCCGTCGCGCATCTCGACCGCATGTCGCCGTTCTCGGGCGTATTCCGGGCACGCGGCGCTTCTCCGATTGCGAGCGGAATCCGGACAATGAGCAGATTCCCGGCGTGCTGATCTTCCGGCCTGAGTCGGGTCTCGTCTATTTCAACATGGATCACGTGCGTAACACGATTCTGGATCGAGTGCGCGCTGAAGCCGTATCGCCCAAGCTCGTCGTACTGGACCTTTCTGCTGCGCCCCGCGTGGACATGCACAGCGCGCACATGCTGGCGAGCCTAGCCGAAGAACTCACCGCTGCTGGCGGGCGTTTTCAGGCCGTCGAGGCGCGATCATCGGTGCGCGAGCGGTTGCGAAGCGAAGGGTTAGATGCGCAGCTCGGTGGAATTGACCGGTTCACGTCCGTGGCCGACGCCCTGGAGGCTTTTCTTCGGAAGGACGTAATGGCCCAGCTATCCTCTGCTTCAAGCGAGCGACTGGCCAGCCAGTAGTCGAGCTCCTATGCGGCATCTCGTTCAGGGAAGCAAAGGGAGGGCTGGAGGTCGAGTTCGTGTACTGCGGGCTTCACATTGATAGGGAATGAGGCGCTGTCTCGTGCGAGCTTTGGGCCAATTATACTGGTCAGCCTCTCAACGGTGGTGCTCAAGTCTTTGGCGTGTATCTTCAGCAATTCAAGCGTAATTGTGATGTCGAACACCCCAAGCTCTCGTTCTTGTTGTGCCCTGTGTACGAGCAAACTACCCCCAAGCATCCGATCTAGGCTTACGAGTGAGTGGTTCTTGCACACGGGGCATTCGTCACTCCGACTACTGCTGATGACTTCGCAATCCAGGCAGAACACTGCGTTTAAAAGTGGGAGAACTCCAGCATCCACATGGTTTCTTGTGATGGCGAACATATACACAAACCCCTGTCGCTAAGATGTAGACAACTATATCCGATAACGATAGAGCGCCATTCGCTGCCCTGGCCCCGCCAAGCTGTGTCCGCACAGGTCATGCCTGAGGTCTTTTCCGTCCGACGCGGTTAATTGATCGGCCACGTTAGTGGAGAGACCGACTCGTACGGAGTGCCTCTGGACTAATTGCGACCGAACATTGGGGCGCAACGATTCGAACAGCACCGCTGTCAAGCGCTCACCTTTTATGCTAGAGGTTTTGCCAGTGGCATGAACTGGCAGAACTGACAGTCCGATGCGGATGGCAGTTGTGTTTTACAGTGCGTTGTCTGATGCACCTCCTCTGACAAAGTGGACTTCACGCCCGGCCCCCGACAAGCCTTATCCGAGATGACTGGCAGTTAAGACAGTTTCAGCGTACCAGTGCCTTTTCCTATTCTCTGGTTGTGGCGGTCGGCTCTCGCTTGAACGCTAACGACGATAGAGGACATGGGCATGGAAGAACATACCGTCCAAGAACCGGAGTATGTGCTGGCGGTTTTGCGCTGGATGCGAGACCGGGTGTCCGCAAACCCGAAATTGTTTGATCCCGATGCTCAGGACCGCGTCAACGAGGCGATCGCCCGCATCGACGACGTGGTGCGGTCTACTCGGTCGCAATTGATAATCGGGGGCGTTAAGCAAAGCGCCAATGCTGCCTAGCTCGGCTGAGTCGTGCGTCTCCCCCGATTAGGCAATCACATTCGCTGCGCCTCAAAGGAAGAGAGTGTCGGTCCCCCAGGCCAGCCCGAAACCAAGAAAGTAGGAGCAGAAAACAATGAACACACCAGAATCCGACAGACAAGAAGGGGAGTTCCTCGCGTTGGCCACAGAACCAACGCTTTCCGCAAACATTGACCGCCGAACGTTCCTCATGCGCAACGCGGTCATCGGCGCGGCTGCGGTGATGACGGGCGCCGCGTGGACACCCGAAGCACGGGCCCAGCAGGCAGCCAAGGAAGCGGCGGCTCCCAAACTGGGTTCCTCAATGTCCCCCGACCTGGAGATAGTAAAGGAGTCCAAGGGTCCGGTGATGACCGTGGTCGAAGAGTTCTACAAAGTGGGTCCCGGCCCCTCCAGTTCGCACACGATCGGTCCGATGCGCATCACTTACAATTTTTACCAGCGTTGCACAAAACTGCCGGCCGACCAGCTCGCGCAGGCGACCGGTCTCAAGGTTCACCTCTATGGCAGCTTGAGCGCCACGGGCAAGGGGCACGGCACGGAGCGTGCCTCGTTGGCGGGCTTGGTGGGCAAGGAGCCAGCGACGGTGGATCCGCTGTTTCTCGACGAGATGGCAGCGAAACCGGATCAATCATATCCGGTGAAGCTCGGCGACAAAACGCTCAACCTGTCGCTCGCCGACATCATCTACGACTCGCCCAAGGGCGACTTCCCGCACCCGAACACGATGACCTGCAAACTATTGGCCGGAGACAAGGTGCTCTTGGAACAGGAGTATTACTCTCCCGGCGGCGGCTTCATCGAATGGAAGGGTTACACCCCGCCCGAGAAAGGCCAGCCGAAGTATCCCTACGCCACAATGAAGGAATTGCGCAAACATGCGGAAGATAACAATCTGTCCATCGCGCAAGTGATTATGGCGAACGAGCTCGCCGTGTCGGGCAAGAGCGAGGTGGAGATCAACGCGTTCCTCGACAAGATCGCAGGCGCAATGCTTGCCACCGTGAAGTCAGGCCTTTCCGTGAAGGAGGGCGTCTTGCCGGGCCCGATCAAGCTGCACTCGAAAGCGGCTACCGTCTGGGAGCGGGCCCAGGACGACAAATACGAAAGCGACCGCGCCATCGCGATGGTTTCCGCCTTCGCCCTAGCCGCTTCCGAGGAAAACGCACGCGGCCACCTGGTCATCACCGCACCAACGGGCGGTTCAGCCGGCGTGATGCCGGCGATCGTTTATGCCCTCGTCACGAGCCAGCGCAAGGTGCCGATGGAAAAAATCCGCCAGGGTCTGCTGGCCGGCGCGGCGATTGGCTATCTCTGCAAACATAACGCGACCCTCTCCGGGGCCGAGGGCGGCTGCCAGTCCGAGATCGGCGTTGCCTCAGCGATGTCCGCCGCGTTCATCGCCCAGGTTATGGACAGCTCTCCGCAGGTCACAGAGAACGCCGCCGAGTCCGCGCTTGAGCATCACCTGGGTATGACTTGCGACCCGGTTGCCGGCTATGTGCAGGTTCCCTGCATCGAGCGTTGTGCCTTCGGTGCAGTAAAGGCATGGGTTGCCTTCATGATTGCGACCAACGAGATCGAGTCGCTGCACCGCGTTGATCTCGATACCACAATCAAAACCCTCGAGCAGACGGGGAAGGACATGGGAACGAAATACAAAGAAACGAGCGAAGGCGGCCTTGCCGCGAACCTGGTCCTTTGCTGAAGCCATATAGACCAAGTTGTTCTTGAGAATTCACTTCGCAGAAGACTGCAGTCGCCGGACTGCTCCCGCTGCTGTACTTGATATATAGGAAAAATAAAAATCCATTTCAGGCATGCGTTAATGGGTGCTGTCCTTCAACGTGTTTGCTTTCGTCAAAATGTGCGGAGCGTTTGGCAGAGGAACCTGTCTGGACACCAACCCGGGCTGGAATTCGTATCCGTTAAGCTGGTGCCAAGGGCTTGATATGCCCGACTCGGAACAGGGGTTGGCCGTCAAGACCGATATGAGGGTTTTGTCCGAAGGTTCTGTAAATTGATTCCGCGTATCTCAGACGGCAGTGGACGAGGCTTCTGCTCCTGTTTCAGGATCGAGAATGCGTGCCTAAGCAGTGCCTTGGAGCGGGGTGCAAGTAGTCCGAAATACCGCATTGAATTCCAGTAACGATCATTCACATGAGGCATCAAGAGTCTAACAAAGTCTTCATTCGAATAGGTGACTGGTATCAGGCGCCGGTTCTTGGTGTCCTTGGCGCGGTACTGCACATGATGAGAATCGATCCGGGTGAGACGGTGCTGCGCGATTGGGGGCCTTCGTATGTAGCGACCGATGTGGTCAATCGCAGTCCTCTTAGAGACAAGAGGACTCACGTAAACATTCCATTTCCGTCTGCTTTCTGTTTCCAAGATATTGTGGAAGTCGTCGCAGTTTAGGTCCGACTTCAGCACGTCATCACTCCTTGCCGTGTCGAGTGCGGTAAGCAATGCTAGCTTCCAAGCCAGCATCAATTCATGTTTATGCTCCGCGTTGTGGAAGTTCAAATTGTGAATCCATCGACCCGTGGCGTCAACAAATCCTCCGGCTGAGACCAATGTGTGGAGATGCGGATAAAAGTTCAGAAACCCTCCATAGGTCTGCTGGACGACCATGAGAATAACGCGAGCCCCGTACCCGATCGAGCATCTCGCGATAGGATGTTCATTTCGTCACGACTATTGTGATTGTGTTCGATTTCACAAAGCCGCGCTTGGGATCATCCCTTATGGCTCGGAAGAGTTGGATTCCGTATTCGTCCGGTTGGCTCAGATCATACATAAGGCTGACGTGGTCGCCGTTAATGTCCATACTCTCGCCTGGCTTTAGGACTCGATCGGGCCAACCGTGCCCTGTTGAGCCAAGCTCAGGATGGCTGATGGTCCGCTTTTGGGCGGACTCGCCTTGACGGGTGCGCACCTCATATCGGTGGGCGAAGGTCACTCCGGTTCTAGAGTCCCCGTCGCAGTCGAAGGAGAGGTTGTGCTTGGAAACAATTTGTTAAACGCACGTTGATGAATAGTTCGGAACCCGCCTTGAGCGTATAACTATCGTCGCCGTTTCTGATGGCAGGAAACTCCGCCTGGATGGTGGCGAGGAATGGTTGCTCGGCGACTCGCGCCGAGGAATCTTGCGCGATGGCAGGGGCTGAAACGGCCACGAACGCCGCGAACAAACAGAATAGAGTGGCACGAGTCACATCATCTCCAACGACGATACTACCATCCACAGTTGGCGAAAAATCGCCATTACACGCATTGAGGATTCCGGCAGCTCCCCGCGGGTCAATTAGTGTAATGGCCAGTTAACGGAAGTTAGGAAATTTACGTCGGCCAGCGTGGTTTCTGACCAGTCTCTGCTACTCGGATGAGGTCACGGTAAAGGGATGCGATAAAGGTTCCGGTGGGTAGTTTTCTTGCTGAAAGTGTAACGGGAGCTGTCGGGACCTGAGGAAATGCTTCCTTCCAGCACCTGCGTCGCGACCGTGCGTAGCTCCTTCTCGGATTGAAATCCTGACTTGGGCAGTTTCGGCAAATCGCTGCCGGGAATGATCGGAACCACATAGGTTCGCGAATTACCCGTGAATGACCACCAGTAAAAATACATGACTTTGTCGTCGCGAGACCAATCGACATCGCACCAACCTGCGCAAAGAGGAACCCAGGGGCCGCCGGCTACCGGCACTGCCTCAATATCCCGCCAGTTGTCTTCCCGATTGAGAGTGCGACCCACCGCCACGAACCGCTCGTCGGGAGAAATCCCAAAAGCATAGTCTACGGGTTCGGAGACGAGTTTTTCTTCTCGGGTGCCGTCATCCTTCATACGATACAAGTAAGTATGTCCGCCCTCAGAATGCAGATCATAAATCCGCCCAGACTGCGAGTATCGCACCAATGAGTCGTCGTCCTGCGGATGGATCTGATGCGGAGCAAAACGGTGTTCGGTGGAAGATAGCCAGAGTTGAGGATGTCCGTTAGCGTCAAGCATGTCGAAGGCGACCTGTTTGTCATCCGGTGAAACACTGAAGTCCGCAACAGTGATCCCCGGCAATACCTTAGAAGACTGACCTGTGCCGAGGTCTAACTCCCACAGTTCGCCGCCGTGATCGGCATGTGCTTCGTCGCTGCTTTCGAGAAAGAACACTCGACTGCCGTCGCTGGAGAGCCTCGGCATTTGAGAATAACCTTGTGAAGAGATTTGCCGATCTCCTTGTTTGTCATGCACCCAGACGCTTCTCTCCGAGCTGCCAACAGACGTAACCAACGACCGGCCGTCCGGGGCCATTGCGATTCCATCTTCCTCACCCAGGCTGGCCGTCAGTTGTTGGGGTTCTCCGTCGGGAAAGGCTTGGCGCCAGATGTGATAACCCTTGGAGCCTGCATCGGAATCGAAGTACATCCATTTACCATCCGGAGACCACGCGGCATACTGACAGCCTCCAGACTGCGGCCCAACCGATCGCGCCGCCCCGCCAGAGAAAGGCACTAGTCGGCAGGGAGTCATCCCCTTGCTTGCGTCCATTTCGACCACCAGCACCCACTTCTGATCCGGCGATAGATATGAGACGTGAGCCATGTCCCTCTCGTTCGGTGGCACATACACATCCCGCTGCTCCGAACGACTTTCAGTTGCGGTCACAACTGCAAGGTGAACCCCGCTCTTAATCTCGCTGAACATCACATGGCGTGGGTCGATCCAGCTCAGACCCGTGGCATTGGAGAGCAATAGCTGGGGTTGACCGCCGAGCACCGGCACGAACCACGTTTGCCAGTTGCGTTCGCTGGTTCCGTAGGCAATGCGCGAGCCATCCGGGGAGAATGCGGGTAACAATTTATTCTTTGTTTCATCGTGCGTCACCTGAACGGGCTCTCCGTCGGGAAGAAGCTTGACATAGAGCTGTGCTGAGCCGCCGGTTCCACGGAGAAAGGCCAGCATTCGTCCGTCCGGTGATAGCGCCGGGTCAAAGCTTTCGTCGGTAAAGTTTGTGAGTTGAACCCACTGCGAAGAGCCGGGAGGAGCAACACCTGCTGACCTCCGGAAGATCACAATCGCAGCCACAACAAGCACAGCAATCAGTAGCGAGACGCTGGCCCAAACGGCGCGCCGAGATCTTTGTTGCAGTGACGCAGCGGCAACTCTCGGTTTGGTGCCGGATTCGGTGTCCCGCTTCAGCCGTTGCAGATCACTTCGCATCTCCGACGCGTGCTGGTAGCGCAGGTTCCTGTCTTTCTCCAGTGCCTTCGAGAGGATACGTTCCAATTCCGCGGGAAGGTTGCCGTTGAAGCGAATTGCAGGTGGCGGATCGGAATCGAGGATGGCCTTGAAGATCACTCCCGAACTTTCGCCTTGAAAAGGCAGCGCACCGGTTGCCATCTCATAGAGCACCGCGCCGAACGAGAACAGATCCGTGCGTGCATCCAGTTCCTTCGCTCGCACTTGCTCGGGCGACATGTAAGCGATCGTACCAACAGCTTGCCCCGGGCTGGTCAGGTGTTCTTCCAGCGTTACTGTAGTCTGCCCCGCTGCCTGGGACTTGCTGCCCGGTGTGTCAATCGACTGGGTCACCTTCGCCAGACCAAAATCCAGAATTTTGGCGTGCCCGCGCTTGGTCACAAAAATGTTCGCTGGCTTGATGTCGCGATGGATGATACTGGCCGCGTGCGCCCCGTCCAGCGCGTCGGCAATCTCGATCCCGAGCGACAGGAGGGTTTCGGTCTCCATGGGGCGGCCGGCGATGCGGTGCTTCAGCGTCATCCCGTCCAGATACTCCATGACGAGAAAGGACTGATTGCCGTTCTTGCCGATCTCGTAAATGGTGCAGATGTTGGGATGATTTAGGGCTGACGCAGCCCGAGCCTCGCGCCGGAAGCGTTCCAGCGCCTGTGGGTCTTGCGCCACGTCATCGGGCAGGAACTTCAGCGCCACGAAGCGGCCGAGTTCGGTGTCTTCGGCTTTGTAAACCACGCCCATCCCCCCGCCGCCAATTTTTTCGATGATGCGGTAGTGCGAGATGGTCTGCTCGATCATTGGGTTAAAATCTTAGGACGGCAGGCAGGGCGAGTCAATGAAGACGATGGAGTTGTCGGTGCGTCGTCCCGATGGTTGGCGTAAAATCGCCATTGCACTCACTGACCGGGGCACAGGCGTTTTGAGTGTAATCGCCTTCCACGAGAAGGCCGGTCGGAGTCAAGTCGATTCTTCACTGGCTTCCTTGAACAAGGTTTGTTCTCCCACGAGAAGCCGATTTTTAGCTCGAAGCAACTTTCTGAATGACTTGCGGTGCCGTCCGTGCTCTTCCATGTCATTGTCATTGCTGTCACGGTAGGGCTAGCCAAAGAGAGCGGCGAGAATAGGGTTAGTCAATGCTGTTGGGATGAAATGAACGGGCGAACGGTGACGCTGTGGTGACGCTGTGTTGCACAAATGAACACAAAGCAGGGCAAGCGGCTGCGCGCACGGGAGGGTTCGAAAAGGTGCGAAAACACTGGTCGCGTCCAACATGACACAACCGTCTGCAAACTTGCCTAAACAATGCCAAGAACGCTCAAACGATCCTAGCGCAACTTAAATCAACACAGTGACCTGCCAGCGACGGTTCGTTAGTTGGCGTAATATCGCCATTACACACATTGACTCGGCCCGATCCGGGGCTTTTGAGTGTAATCGCCCGATCGCGTTAGTTGACTTGCGCTCAGTTTCTGGAACCGGGAAATTCAACTTTAATGGTGGTTTCGACCTCGGCGGCTTGTTCGTCGTTCACCATCTCAACGCGGTATTGCCACCACCGGACGGCATTCATCGCTGCCTGCACGAGCGCCGGCGGCCCGGATATGTATTCGAGTTCCCGCGGACGGCCCTCGGTGTCGATGAATGCATGCAGCAGGACCGTGCCGCGTGTATTCACTGCACCCGCATCCTGAGGAGATTCTGGGGCTACTCGATAGACCAACGCCTTCGCCTGGGCCTCTCCGGCGACAAAAACCCGGAGAGGCGCAGCCTCTGGAGAGCCGGGCCGTTTTTGAGTTTTTGGCAACGACGCGATCATGCTGTCCTTTTCGACGGCGGGCGCAACCCACACCGTGAAAGTCAAATCCGCGTCCATATAGCGGCCGGTGATCTGCCAACAGCCGAATACCGGAATTGCGATGCCGCCCATGATCCCTTCGCCGGAATAATCCGGCCCGAACCCGCTGCTCTCGAATGTCTCGGTGAACAGAGGCGCAGGGCCGTCAAGCCGTTTGCCCGTAACGGCGAGCGGATCGTCTCTTCGGCGAAATGGCGGATTCGTACGGCCCCAGGGAAGCTTGTTGTCATACGCGAAATGGTACGGTGCTGCCGGACCTGATCCTCTCCATACTCCGTCACGCGGCAACACCGTCCACAGCTTCTGCGTGCCGTACAAGATTCCACCGCCAAGCTGCCTGCCGTACCAATTCCCGCCCGAAGACAACTCGCCGTGACCCGATGTCGAAAGCTTGGGGGCGAATTTCCCGTCTGGGAGGGTGACATGACATGAGGCCGGTGGATTGTCGGAGCTGGTACGGTGAGCCGAGTTCGTCGGCGGTTCCTGTCCCGAGGCGAGCAGCGCTGTGGAAACGAGAACAACTATCGTTGCGCATCTGGCGATGATGAGCATGAGGGCCTCCTTGAGAACAATCAGGGACACGACTGTAGACGAATCAGGGCATCCATCTGTTAGCGGCCCGTCGTTGGCATCCCTCATGGCTTGCGAGTTTCTATAACTGTTGAAAAATCGCCATTACACTCATTGACTGGGTTTTGAGAGCGAACGGCTGCTTTGCGACAGCTAATCTCCTCACCGATGCGGGCGACCCCGTCTATTCCTTTGCTCCATGCGTTCTCAACGAATTTTGATACGGTTTCATCGAGGTTGTCGTATTCAGAACTGCCGTGGTCGGCCAATTCGTTGGGCCTGATTGGATTGCTTCTGCCAAGTCATCGACTTTGCCATTGGAACGACGTGGAGCCGCTTCTGCGAAGCCTGACGAGCTAGTCGGATGACCGGTTTAGCCATGAGGCGCAGGCAGTTGCGCTTGGCGTTTGCAGGAGAACATATTGATCTACGGAAAAACAAAAAATCATTTCAAAAAGGAAATGATTACACATTGGCCCTTCACGATGCTCGCAGAACACGGAAAAAACACGGACAAATTGAAAAGGGCGCCCTATGATCGGCGCCCTAAATTATTGATTGCATTGGTTGCGGGGGGTGGATTTGAACCACCGACCTTTGGGTTATGAGGCCAACCGAATAAACGACAGCATTTCATTTCAACGACTTGACGCCGCCGGGAACGACACAAAGTCATTGAAGAGACTGTAAAGCACTGCTATCGGACCCTAGTCGGACCACACTCCGATGCTCTCTTTTTGCAAGCTTTAGGGCACCCTCTTTTGCAGGTTTTCAGAGCTCGCGCCCGCACGACATGGCGCGGGCCTGCATTTATGGCGAGATAGGCTGAATAGCTCTTTCGTTTCAGGAAAACAGCCACTCGATAGCATTTAAGACGGTGAGCACCACATCGACCGCCCCAATGTCCAGATTCGCAGTTCTGCCCTCATGTAACAGTTTGTTCCTCATAGTTGGCAGCTGTCGTAGGCGTTCACGTTGGCGGTCGAAAAGCGCATCACTCCCCTGTCCATAAAGGTCGTAGAACAAGTCGCCACCTTTGACAGCCTTAATGAACTCAAGCAGCCGCGGAAGATTTCCGCCCCGTGATGCAACCAAATAGGCGGGATCACGAAGAGATGCGACGTTTGCAAGATAGTAGCGGAGGGCAGTTTCCCAAGCGGCGCAGGCCATGATTACAGCGCGGATTGGATCGCTTTGGCAAAAGTAAGCTGCATCCAAGGCGAAGTTCCAGTGTGGCAGAACCCTCTCTTGTGACGAGAGTCTTCGCTCTGCCTCTTTCCAAGCACGTTCGGTGATGCGGATCGACGGAATAGAGCTCAGGGGGATAAGGCGCGGCGGCGCTCCGTCGTACGACGATTCAAGGTCACAGGTTTTCACTAAAGCGTTGTCTTGGATCTCTTCTGCAGGCGCAACTGGATAACCAGACAAGGAATTATTTTCCCGAAAGTCAGACTCTCGGACAGTCTCAAAGAACCACCACAGGACTTTTCCAGCGTCGCTCAGGATTTTCCACTCACGAAATTCGGCGAGCGAAGCGCTCCGTCCCTCTTCGTTGGTGCATTCTCTTCTAACGCGAAGTCTGAGCAGATCAAATGCTCCGAGCCGTGCTTCAGTATTGGGCATGTGTCCTGGCGGGTCGATACAAACTGTATTGCCTGTGTCGGTAAGCTTGATCTGGAGCGGAGCACTGGCAGTATGAAGCACCATTAGCGGGTGAGCCAACCCCAGCTTGAATGTAACCTCTAGACAACTCACTTGGGTCTTCCCCTTCCTAATCTTGTGCTCAGAATACACTTGGCGGTCACCCATTCGCGGTGCATAATTTGCCACTTCACGCTAGCCGACTGGCATGGCAAGACCCCGTACAGTTCGATCAGTTGGAACGCGAATATGGGTTTAGCGAGCAACACCTGGACTAATTCGTCTTTAGGAATGTCTGCGCCGGAGGATGAGTGAGTTCAGGAGGACTCATCCGCGTCAGTCTTAAACACGCTCGCGCTCGCACGTCACTGGGACGGACGCGACACCTCAACCCCGCACGGCCCGGACTGCTTTATGAAGCTGTGAAGCTGATTTTCTCTCCCGATTCCGCTGGTCGTATTAGGTCTTTGAGCTTTCCTACGAGGATTCGGTTTTGGTCATCACGAAAGAAAAAGTTAGCTCCGTCGCTACCGGCGAAAGTGCCGGTATAGCTCTGACCGGAGGTAGTCGTTGCCAGATAAACATCGTTCCACTTGAACTGACCTCGCTCAAGATGCGCGATCACTTTTGACAGCGATTGAATGCGCTCTGTGTCTGTGATTTCGTCAAGCAAACGCTCCATCATCGCTACATCACCATTCGCCGACAGGATGCTGGCCTGGATGAGACGCTCTTTGCTGACCACCTCAAAATGCAGTTTGAATCCCAAGGTGGCGGCCAATTGACGCACGAACTGCCGAGACGCTCGGCCATTTCCCTCTCTAAACGGATGGATTCGATTTAGCTCTGAAAACAGACCTGCAACCTTGCGAGCAAACTCTCTCAGTGGCAAGGCTTCGAGAAAATGCTCATTAGCTAGCTCGTCGAATACGTGCTTCAATTCCCGTTCGATCAAATTTGGAGGCGTGAACCTGATGATTCGTCCGCCCCGAACATCCTCGGCTTTGGCCAGCGGGATTGTCCGGAATTGCCCCGCCCACTCGTAAACGTCCCGGAAGAGATACGAATGGATCGCCTTGAGATGTTCGGAATCGAAGTTCCCCTTCAGGGGATTGAGCTGCAATAGGATTGAGCGGACCGAAACTGAGTTGGACTCCGCCCGGTCAAGCGATTCTTGATCGGTCAGACCAAATTTGTTTGTCAGAATCCCAGACTGAGGATCGACGTAGGGATCGCTCATCGAGCGAGGATAGCATTCACCATCTGTTCTTCGGTCAGTTCACCTTGGACAAACTGCTCAAAGAGGAGTCGAGCATCAGCAGTGGGAGCGAGGCCTTCCAAACGTAGATCCGCCATTGCGTTTTCCACGGCTTCGCGCCGGAGAAGACCTTCCGAAACCGTGATGGCTCTGGGTGTCGCTACAGTAGACATTAACACCTTGAGTTTACCATATTTGGCGGCTCAAAATTCACTCTACGGTTACCCTCGGAACCATTACAACTCGTTTATTATTAAGGGCTTGGACGCAGCACCTTTGACAACATACTGCCGAGCCGACGGGCACTCTTCCGAGGAATGAGGAAATGTATCTCCCGGTTCAAAGCGAACAGCCGGTCTTACCTGACTACCGTAACCCACCCCGGTTTGGCTTTGGGGTGCGTGCGAGAGCAAAGGCTAATTCTTCGGGGCTTGGACCATCGCCAGAATCAAGTTGTCAGGAACACCTGCGTCCTTTAGCTCTTTTAGCGCCGTGGGACTGGTCTCGAAAGAACAAGAGGCAGTCCTGATTTTGGCAATGATAATCTCCGCGCTTATCCCTGCCTTGACCAGACCTACCACGTCACCGTTGGTGAGGGAGACTTGGGCTTTGCCTTGAGTAGTGGTTGCCGCGTTCGGATTGGCTGTCTCCTCCCTGATTGTTTCAGCCCCTGGACCGAAGGCGAAAGTGACGTGCTCTTCTTTCTGGCTCCGGGGATCGGTCAAGAAAAAGACAGCGCGGAACGGCGGTTGGGGCCTACGGCCCGAGCCCGTCCAGTACATGATTACGCCGCCCCGGTTCTCACCGGGCACTACAGGGGATTGCGACTTAAAGTACGGCCCCTCCCACGAGGCAATCGCTTCTTTCGCTTGCTCAATTAGTTTCTTGTCGGATTTTGCGTCTCTGTAGCGTCGAATCGCCAAGCCGAGCGAATAGCCCAATTGGTTATGGTCCGGTTGCTGCGTAACGGTGTACGTACTGTTGGATGTACCGGAGACCGATCCAATTCCTCCGCCTAGGTCTGTTATCGAGTAGTTCCCATTCTGCACGCCCGAGATGGTGTATTGGCGTTGCGGTGAGGGCGGAGGCGGCGGAGGATAATTTCCACCCTTCCAGTTCTGTGCCACTTGAAGTTGAATGCCGTACTTGACTTCGTCGAGGGAAACATGCCGAAGTTGTTGACCTGTTCCGTCAAGTATGAAGAATTTTGTATCGTCAGCGACGAAGGGTGCAGCATCTTTGCTTGCGACGTAAACATTGAGAAAAACGTCGCTTGGGTACTGCTCAGACTCGGCTAGTTGAGCTAGTACTCCCGCGCTGCCGCCAAAGATCAATTGACTGACGCCGGGAGGCGACTTGCTTTCTTGCTGCCAAGAGGGATCATTCTTCAGGAAGTTCTTGCGAAGCACAACCACGACACTCGCGGTCTTTGTTTCTCCGTTTCGAACGAACACTAGGTTTGCCGTCTCGCCCTCTTTCTTGCGGGCAATCGCTTTTAGGGTATCGGTCGTGTTTAAGCTCTTGAGGGAAATCCCGTCCACCGACAGGATCACGTCGCCGGACGAGATGCCCGCACTCGATGCGGGGCCTCCGGGCGTGACGGTTTCCACCTTGTAGCCAGCCTCGGTGCCTTTTCCATTTATTCCGATCATGCCGTCGTTCTCGTGTTGAGCGACGGCGACAGCGCCTCTAAGCGACTGGTCTTTCATTTCGACGGGGACCAGGAAGGTCGGCTGTTGCTGCGCACGGAGCGAAGCCAAAGGAGCCAGTGTCAGAATAAGGACAAAAGACCATTTTGCCGAAGAAAAGCACGTCCTCATACTTGCCTCCGAAGCATACTACTTAGCTTTGAACTGGCCAGTGATTGAATCATTCGCATTCTTCGCTTGCATCCTGCCGCGTTCTTCAGAAGCGCAACTCTATCGAAGGCGCGTGTTGATTGCAGTCACCCATGCCTTGCTGAACGGCCCTCCTGTATTGGAGTTTCTGCTCCGGCACTGAAGACCTTGGGTAAACCAGAACGTAAACCACGTCACATTGCCCGCAGGGAATTTCCTCGTGGTCCTTGTCAATCATGTCTACAGAGTCTCTGAGTGACTGAGTTTCCGAAGTGAACGGCTTTTTGATAGCGATTGCCATGGCCAGGTACAGGGAGGCACTTTGAACAACCCCACGACACTTCTCACGTCAAGTCTCTTAACAAAGCGGAATCTCGCAGCCACCAGCCAGCGCGCCCTTCCGTATGAAATAGTACTATATCGGTAAAGAAACGCGGATGAGGTGCTCATGTGACGGCTGACATCTGCTTTGGATTTTCATCGACTGATTGGGAAAATCTGGTGCCGCGGCTCAACCACGACGAAAGCGCTTGGTCAGAGGCCATCGGTGTGTTTGAGAGGCGGATGAAGGAACGCTTCTTCACGTGCATTGACGCGCTCATAGAGGCAGATACGAAGCCCGACTTGAAGTCTTCAGATTCGCCGCCTCAGACGGACTGCATTCCAGGGTTTTCGATCATGGCGCTTTGCTGCTTGGTTGTTGAGACCCTCCAAGGATTTCGAACGGGTGCCTCACCCAATACGAAGGAGCTCTTCATCAAATTCCTTAGGCGTCCTGCCTTTGGCGCAGCCTTCGCCGAAGACAAAATCGCTGAATGTTTCATAAAAGGTATCAGACACGGCATTCTGCATGAGGCGGAGACGAGGAAATGGGTTATCTGGAGGGAAGCGCCCAGCCAAATCGCGGAACTACAAGACGATGGATATGCGCTGAACAGAACGTTGTTCTATGAGGCAGTAAAGCAGGAATTTGAGTCGTATCTCAAGGAATTGAATGACCCAGGGAGCCTGAAACTTCGAGAACAATTCAAGGGAAAAATGAACCACATCTGCGAGACGACGTGAGCGGAGAACGAGAGCGGACCCTGAAAATCGCCTGCCTAGCGTGGGGATCGCTAGTTTGGAATCCCCGCCAACTCCCCATCCGGCGCGAATGGTTTAAGGATGGCCCTTTCGCGCACGTAGAGTTCACTAGGCAATCGTCTGACGATCGCATGACCCTTGTGATTGATCCGAGCGCCAGACCGGTGCGCGTCTTGTGGGCACTCATGTTGCCGACTGATCTTCAGATTGCGAAGGAAGCGCTCAGGGACCGCGAAGGAATTACGGGAACAGACTCGCTATCGCGGATCGGCTCGTGGGAACATCGAGATACGTCGCCAGAAAACATCCCCGACCTACGCCGATGGGCTGAAGATCGAGGCTTGGACGGAGCTGTCTGGACGGCACTAAAACCAAGGTTTGGAAAGGAAGAAAGGTCTCCCTCGATTGATGAGGTCATAGGACATCTGCGCGGGCTATCGGGCACGACACGAGACCATGCCAAGGAATACGTCGCGCGAGCACCTCGACAGATCGATACTGACTATCGACGCCAGATTGAAGCCGCTTTGGGGTGGTCTTGCAGGGAGAATTTCTGAGGGCGCGACCAACCCCGTTCATTCGGTACAATCAATCGCCACAGACATACGGGTAGCACCATCAGCGACAGTGCTGGTACTCAAGGGCCTCAGCGAGGGTTCCTTGCGGTAACGTATTCCTTCTTCATCCAGAAACGCTCGAACCTCTGACCAAGGGACTGCAAAGTTCACGTTCTGCGGTACGTCACCAGTGATTCTCGCAACGTTCAAAGCGTCGAGTTTGGCAACAACAATGCCAACCACGTGACCGCTCGAATCTAGAAGTGGCCCACCACTATTCCCAGGCTGGATTGGGGCGCTAATCTGCACGAATCGTACATCATTTCGAATTCCCGACATTGCACTGAGTATCCCCGTCGAGACATTCCCTTGGGTGGAAAGCAGACCAGGAAGCGGAAAACCAAATGCTATGACAGCGTCACCCAGCTTGGGAGCGGCTCCTGCCCGAAATACAGCAACAGAAATAGGAGCCGTGTCGGCCTTCAGCAATGCCAAGTCTGAGCGGACATTTTTGCTGATTACTTGGAGCTGCTTACCGTCTCGGGTTGTAATTGTCTTGCAATTCGCCACGACATGGTTGTTGGTCAACAAGTGACCCGCGGGGGTAACAAAAAAGCCGGTGCCGAAGGTGTGTTGTGCATCGGGTGTTGAATCTGGGTTCGGCCCCGGTGTGGGCGCCGGTGCGGGCATCTCGTGAATCATTACCAACCGGCGTTTGGCCACTCCGACAGCCACCGCGTTGTGCTCCGTCGTACCCCCGATCTCGACTACCTTTTCATAGTACTGCTTAGCTTCCTGAATCTTGCCCAAATAGAGCGTAGCGTCTCCGAGCTGCAACCAGCATCCCGCTGAGTCAGGGGCTACCGTCAGACACTGGCGCAGAACTGGGACAGCATCCTCGTACTGTTTTAGGCCGATTAGTCCAGTTCCAATGTCTGACAGGATATACGGTTCCATGCCAGGATCGATGCCTTTGCAATAGCTCAGATACTCCCTGCCTACATCCACCAGCAATTGGTTCTGATCGTTTTGTAGCGCGTAGGTTCCGCGCTTTATGAGTTCGGTGCACTGCTTCACTGTGTAGAGCGCTTGTCCATGACCCTGCGGCGGGCTACCAATTACCAACAATAGAAAATAGCAAAACTGAACGGCATATTGTACGTCTAGCCATGTGAGCTGGCCTCGCTTGTTTAGCGAGGTGAATTCTAGCGCTGGATTGAACGATGGGCAAACGCGATTTGTAGCGCTGTGCGGTACTTGTTGGAATGTCTTTACTGCCTGCCCCGGAATGGAGGGAAGATTTTGGCGCGGGTCGAGCAAACCCTGTCAAGGTGCGTGCCCGCGTAGCGGCGACCTTCAGGTCGGCCTTGACAGGGTTTGCGCCCGCGCTACGCTGCCATTATCGGGGCAGGCAGGGGTTCTAAAAACCGATTCCGAGACCTATGCTGCTGCCCTGCCGTTGACCCTGGGAGACTTCCGGCTGCGGCGCGATCATCTGGTTGGGTTTGATCTCGGGTACATGCGCGCTCTGCTGCGATACATCGTGACCGAGCGCCGCTGGCAGCTCCCCTGCTCAGCGCCGCGCTTCGTGGTCTTTGAGCCGGTCCAGAGCCACACGCGCCTTCTGCTTCTTGACCAAGTCGACGATTCCGTCGAACACCTCTGACGTCATCGCCTGGCCTTTTGCCAGCGGACCAAGCAGGTTCACCAACAGCAGCCGGCACGCCGTGATCTCCACCATCTCCGCACTGGGTCGAAGGCCCGTCTTGTCCTGTTCGATCTCGCGCAGGATCAGCCCACGGATCAGCTCCGCCTGCGTCGCGTTCCGCTTCGCCGCCAGCCCCGCCAGCTCGTGCAGCTCCGCCTCGTTCAGCTTTGTCCCCACGTGATGCACCCGGAACCGCGTCCGCTTTGCCGCTTCCGCCGCAAGGTTCTTCTCATCGAGCAGCGCCATCGCTCCAACCTCCCAGCACCCGCGTTTACGCATGGAGTCACGGGTTTCCTTACGGAACCCCCACCCACTCTATCTATTGGATGCCAGGATGGTTCCTCCAGAAAGATGTCAGGTTTCCCTACAGTTCCCTTTCAGGGGTGGAGTGTCGAAGCGTCAACCCGGTGCAAAGCACCGAAAACACCGATGGCAGTACCAATGCACATTGGAGGTCACGATGCTGTAGCACCGAAAAGCCGTTGAGATGTAGCGAATGAAA
>Ga0074044_10000817_pt1 | contig 29177 bp, 26 predicted proteins | sample BogForMeECP23OM1_FD_94443 | JGI IMG/M metagenome (GOLD analysis project Ga0074044, IMG submission 94443) | Bog forest soil microbial communities from Calvert Island, British Columbia, Canada - Bog Forest MetaG ECP23OM1 | ecosystem: Environmental > Terrestrial > Soil > Wetlands ...
GCACACGCCAAGCTCGTGGAGATGATTGCGGAGGGCGACGACGCTCTGATGGAAAAGTTTTTCGACAAGGGCACGCTGCCGGAGGAGGAACTGCACGAGGGACTGCACCAGGCCATCATGACGGAGAAGGTTTTCCCGGTGATGGTCAGCTCGGCGCTCCACAACGCCGGGAGCGAAGCCATCCTGAGCTTTCTGGCCAAGATGATGCCCTCGCCGCTGTATCACGGAAAGACCACGGGCACGAGCGAGCCGGGCGGAAAGGGGAACGAAGTGGAGCGGAAGACGGCGGATAGCGCCCCGGTGTCCGTGTTCGTGTTCAAGACCGTGGTGGACCTGTTCGCCGGGCGCATCAGCTACTTCAAGGTCATGTCGGGGGTGGTGAAGAACGACGCGACGCTCCAGAACTACGTGCGGAACGCGCCGGAACGCTTCCAGCACCTGCAGGGGATGCAGGGAAAAACGGCCGTGGCCGTGCCCGAGCTGCACGCGGGCGACATCGGCGCGGTGGCCAAGCTGAAAGACACGTTTACGGGCGATACGCTGGGAGACAAGACGGCGCCGATTTTCTACCGCACGGCGCGCATCCCGGAGCCCTCCATCACGTTTGCCATTGAGCCGAAGACGCGCGCGGACGAGGACAAGATCGGGCAGTCCATTCACCGGCTGCTCGAGGAAGACCTGGCGCTGCGGTTTTCGCGCGACGCGCAGACCAAGGAATTCCTGCTGAGCGGCTCGGGGCAGAAGCACATCGAGGTGGTGGTCTCCAAGCTGCACAACCGCTATCACGTGGACCTGACGCTGAAGCCGCCCAAAGTGCCCTACCGGGAAACGATTCGCGGGAAGGCCGACGCGGAAGGCAAGCACAAGAAGCAGACCGGCGGGCGCGGGCAGTTCGGCGTATGCCGCATCCGCATGGAGCCGCTGCCGCGGGGAACCGGCGTGGAATTCGTGGACGACATTTTCGGCGGGTCCATCCCGAAAAACTTCATCCCCGCGGTGGAAAAGGGACTGCGGGACGCCGCCGAGCGCGGCTTCCTGGCGGGATTCCCGGTGACGGATTTTCGCGCGGTGCTCTACGACGGGAAGTACCACGACGTGGACTCTTCGGAGATGGCCTTCAAGATCGCCGGGTCGCTGGCTTTCAAGGAATCCATGAAGGCGGCGCGGCCCTCATTGCTGGAGCCCATCATGAACCTCGAGGTGTACGCCCCGGAGCAGTTTCTGGGCGACATCGTGGGGGATCTGTCCAGCCGGCGCGGGCGGGTGAGCGGAAACGAAACGCGGGGAACGAGCGTGATCGTGAAAGGCCAGGCGCCGCTGGCCGAGCTGCTGAGCTACGCGAACACGCTCACGTCCATGACCCAGGGGCGCGCGAGCTACGCGATGGAATTCTCGCATTACGACTACGTGCCCGCCGAGCAGGCGCAGAAGATCATTGATCTGGCGAAGAAGGAGCGCGGAGCCCCGGCGGAGGAAGAGGAAGAGTAATCCGGGGCCGGCTGCCCATCGCATCCGCTCAGCCATGGTGGGCGCCGCGCGCAGCGCGAAGTGGCGGGCTAATCCCGCCTCTACACACCAGGCCGGCGGCACGGCCCCTCACAACCAAATTGGACTTGGCGGGCCGCGTGACCGCCGCGTATTGTGTCATTTCTGAAGCGCACGGGAATCTCACCCCTCCGGGAAGGACCACAACGATGAAACACAATCGGAATGCATGGAACTCCGCGACCGTGGCGATTCACGCCGGGACGGAACGCCACGGCATCGGCACGGAGGTGGGACTGCCCATCTCGCGCACCTCGAATTTCACGTTTCGTAATACGGAAGAGATGAAGCTGTGGGCCGCGGGGAAGAGCAAGGCTTACATCTACACGCGCTACGGCAACCCCACGCTGGCGGTGGTGGAAACGAAGCTGGCGGCGCTGGAGGGAGGCGAGGCCGCCATTGTGACGGCATCGGGCATGGCCGCGATTTCCAGCGCGCTTCTGGCGCACCTGAGCACGGGAGACGAGGTGATCGCCTCGACGCAGCTCTACGGTGGCACCTACCGGCTGATGCGCGACGTGCTGCCGCGGCTGGGCATCTGCGTGAGGCATGTGGAGTGCGGCCTGGAGGGAATTGAGCGCATGGTGACGCCGCTGACGCGCGTGCTGTACGTGGAATCGCCGACGAATCCCACGCTCCGCCTGGTGGACCTGGAGAAGGCCGCGGGATTCGCGCGGCAGCACGGGCTGGTGTCCATGGTGGACAACACGTTTGCCACGCCGCTCCTGCAGAAGCCGCTCAGCCTGGGCTTTGACGTGGTGCTGCACAGCGCGACGAAGTACCTCGCCGGGCATTCCGACGTCATCGCCGGGGCGGCGGTGGGCAGCCGGGAGCGAATCAAGGAAGTGCGGCAAGCGGTGATTTATCTGGGCGGCTCGATGGACCCGGAGGCCGCGTTCCTGCTGGACCGCGGGATTAAGTCGCTGGGAGTGCGCATGCCGCGCCACTGTGAAAACGCCATGCAGGTGGCGCGGTTCCTCGAAAAACATCCGAAGGTGGCGCGGGTGCACTACCCCGGATTGAAGTCGCATCCCGACCACGCGCTGGCGCGGCGGCAGATGCGCGGGTTCGGGGGCATGATGGCGTTCGATCTGAAGGGCGGGCTGGGTGCGGCGCGGCACTTCTGCGACCGCGTGCGGCTGTTTCTTCTGGCCGCGAGCCTGGGCGGGGTCGAATCGCTGGTGATCCTGCCTGCGTATACCTCGCACTACAACATGAGTCCGGCGGAGTTGAAGGCCGCCGGGGTCACGCCCGGCACGGTTCGCGTTTCCGTGGGGCTCGAAGACGTGGACGACCTGATTGCGGATTTGCGCCAAGCGCTGGCGTAGACGGGTGCCCACTCCCGCCGAACGCGCGCGCCACGTTTCGCCGGCTCGCAGCGCGCGGCGCCCCGACTCCGCGCCAGATTCCGTCGCGCTCAGAACGCGAAGAAAGGACCCGTCACGGTTCCAGTCTGTTGCCCCTCGATGCCCGTGAAGACGTTGCGGCCGAAGAAGAACGCCAGCCCGTAATCAAACGTGTTCGAGAAGGGCCCGCCGAGATTACTGAAGGCCGCGGCGTTGGGGTTGTTGTTGAAGAGGGTGGTGGCATTCACGATGCTGAAGGAGACCTGCCCCGAGACGCCGTTCGCCCCTTTGTTCGTGACCGTGAAAGGACCACCCGAAGAACAATAGAACCCATAAAAATTGGACGACATGGGGCAAGCGGTGAGACCTGATTGCGAGGTGTTGAGGAAGAAAAGGCCGTTAGAGCCCGAGTCAACGAAACTATCCGCATATGCGACGTTTTTGTAGGTCGCTGTAAAGTTTCCAACGTCGTCGGTGGTGTAGACCTGGGCGGTGCCCAGCACGTTGTTCGCCTGCGTTCCGATGCCGAAAATCAGCGATCCGTCGACCGTCAAGGCCCCGTTGGCGGCGACGCTCGGGAGCGAGACCAGCACGCCGTTGTTATCCTGGGGAAACATCCACACTGGGTTCTGAAGCTGGCTCGCGAGGGGAATCGTCGTAGGCGAGCAGCTATTGTTCGGGCAAGTGTAGTATGTCCCCGGTCTGGCCTCCTGGGCGCAGGCCGGGCCGCAATCCTGCCGGAACGGTCCCACTCCAATGATGCCGTTGGCCCCGAATGCTACCACCGTATCGAGGTCTGTCCCGCCAGAGACTGCACAGCCATTTGCCCCGGTCGGCACGGAGGCAAAACCGGGTTCGGCAATCACCTGGATGGGTTGAGAAGCCGCTTTTTCTCCAGCCATCACGATATCTCCCGTCTGTACGGGTCCCCACGCGTACGACAAGTCCACAAATTGAACGCAATTTCCCAAAGCCTGTCCTCCGAGGGTGGCCTGAGGGAGGGCAATGTTCAATTGCGAGGCGAGCACGCGAAGCCCCTCGGATCCTGTGTCCACCTCGATATTGTCGATCGTCTGGCAGTCCGTCGTGCTTCCGGGGACACAAATGGTGACGCTGGCGAACAGGATGTCCACGTCCTCCACTCCGGGTGGGCCGAGGGTCACCTGAACCGGCAGGACGTTGTTCGGCGCGACGGTGCCGGTTCCAGTTAACGAGACGCTCTGAGGACTGTTTGCGGCGTTATCGGCAAAGTTCAAGGACGCGCTTTCCATGGCCAAAGTCGAAGGGGTGAAGGTCAGCGTGACCGTGCAGCTCCCGTCCGCAGCCACCGGGCTTGGCACCGTGCATGTGTTCGCGATCATGTTGAAATCCGCCGCGTCCGCCCCCGCGACGGCTGGTGGGCTGTTGAAGGTAAGTGGCAAGTTTCCCGAGTTCATCAGAGTCACGGTCATGGACGGGCTCGTGACACCCTGCGTGACGGAACCGAAGGGCAGACTCATCGGTAGACTAACAACTGGCTCGCCCCCTGTGCCCGTTAGGGAGACGCTCTGCGGGCTGTTCGCCGCATTGTCGGTAAACTTCAACGAGGCCGATTCCGCGCCACCCGTCGATGGCGTGAACACCACACCGACGGCGCAACTGCCGGTTACGGGTACGGGGTTTGCCACGAGGCAGGTATTGGAGGCGATTGCAAAATCGGCCGCGTTCGCTCCTGTAACGGCTGGGGCGCTGGTGAAGGTAAGCGTGGCGCTGCCCATGTTGATCAGCGTGGCTGTCCCTGTTCCGCTGGGCGTACCCACTGGGGTCACTCCTCCAAACGGGATGCTAGCTGGCAGGTTCACCACCGGGGCAGGAGCCGTGCCGGTCCCCGTAAGGGAAACGCTCTGCGAACCGGGGGTAGCGTTATCAGCGAAACCCAGGGCGGCGGTCTCGGCAGAAGTTGTGGATGGTTTGAAGGTGACCGTGACCGTGCAACTGGCGTTGGTGATCAGCGGGCTCGCCGTCGAACAGGTCGCCCCTGTGATCGCGAAATCCGCCTCGTTCGTGCCCGTGATGGCTGGGCTGCTCGTGAAAATGAGCGACTCTGTGCCCACGTTCATTAGGATAACCGTCATGGCCGTGCTGGTCGCCCCCTCGGGGACAGGGCCGAACGGCACGCTACCCGGCAGTCTGACCACTGGCGCCGGCGGCGGCGGCGGTGTGGATTGCCCCGAACTGCCGCAGGCGGCCAGAGTGAACAGCCCCGCTGCCAGCGCCACAGCACTCGGACAGCATCGCATCACGCGCGCCAGAGATCTCCGCTGCACGTTCATCGAATCGCGTCCTTCGAGACACTCGCGGGGATAAGGTCCGTCACGTAGGCGAACCCCCGGAAGTCGCGCATGTGGCCGCCGGAGGAGACGACCAGCGGGCCGGACTGCACGTACAAGGGCCCGTGGCGGCGATGGGACGAGGCCGAGGCCTGCTGGAACAGGGAATAGTAGGAGCCCAGCAAATGGGAGAGATCGGGCATCGTCGGCCCTTGCCAGGCGACGCCGAAGACGGTCCCTGCGGGCGAAACGTATTCCCGGATCACACGGCCGCCCGGCGCAGTGATCTCGTGAAGCGTGTAGCCCTGCAGGACAGTGCGCTTCAACTGGCCGGCCATGCGCACACGGTCGGCCTCAACGGATTGTTCCGGTTCCCCCAGGGCCGCCCATAAGGGCGCGGCCGCGAAGATCAGCGCCAACAGAATTCCCCAGCGAATTCTCATGTGTTCCGGCTCCGTGGTGGCAGGCGCCAATGCGGCGCTTCTCGTCAGCGTTCTGGCGGGCTAAGCGGATTAGACGCGAGGGCGTGGCCATGTGTTGCCAATGAGCTGGGGAGCGGGTTGCGCTGGATGCCAGCGCGCCGTCGGCCGGCCGATCAACGTCCTCTTCGGCAGCAAGCAACCACGGCGCCAAGTTGCGGCGTGCCGCCGCGTCCCCGCGCCGCATCCCTCGAGCTCAGTACGCGAAATAGGGGCCCATGCCGCCTGGCGTGTTTTGTCCGTTGATGGCGGTGAAAACGGGCCGTCCGTAAAAGAATGGTATTCCGTAGTCGAAGGCACCCGAGAAGGGGGCGCCGATATTGCTGAAGACCTTGAAGTTGGGGTTGCTGCTGAACAGCGTATCCGCGCTGAAAATGCTGAACATGACCGGCCCCGAAATGCCGTTGTTTCCGATGTTGGTGACGGTGAAATTCGTCGACGAGGCCGGGCAGTAGAATCCAAGGACCACCATGCATTGGGGGAAAGAGGTGGTCGCGAAGTCGAGGAAGTAGTATGCGTTTGAGCCGGAATCAATAACGCTCTGCGGATAGGAGAAGCCATTGTACGTGGCGGTGATATAACCGAACGAGTCGGTGGTATAGACCTTGGCGGTGCCGAGCGCGTTGTTGGTTTGTGTCCCGATGCCGAAAATCAGCGAGCCGGATACGGAGGTGGCCCCGGTGGCGCCGACGGTGGGCAGCGAGATCAGGACGCCGTTGTTGTCCGTCGTAAACAGCGAAACGGGATTTTGCAGCTGGTTCACCAGGGGCACCGCGATGGTCGAGCAGCTCGCGGGAACGCAGGCGGCGCCGGCATCATAGTACGCGTTGGCGGGGGGAACCACGGTGCAGGGCACGCCGCAATCCTGTTTGAACAGGCCGACTCCGAGGATGCCGTTTGCGTCGAGCACGGAGACGGTGCCGGCATCCGTTCCGTTGCCGCTGCAAGTGGTCGGAACGGTGGGGAAGCCCACGGACCCGGTGGTCCGGACGATCTGGATGGGGACAGCAGATGCCTTTTCGCCGCTCAACTCGATGTCAGCGGTCGCAACCGAACCCCAGAGAAAGGTACCGTCGGCGAACATCGCGCACTCTCCGAGCGGATTGCCGGCGGTGTCGAGAGCCGTCAGGAGAGGGATGGTGACCTGCGTCTGAAGCAAGCGAAGCCCGTTGGAGCCGGTGTCCACCAAGACGTTCTGGATAATCTGGCAGTTCATAGTACCGGGAACGCAAATGGTGACGCTGACGAGCGGGATATTCACCTTACTGGTTGCCGCGCCCGCGTTCACTGTGATGGCCAGGCTGTTGCTGGCACTGCTGCCCCCGCCGCCGCCGCTGCTCGCACCGCCGCCGCCCTTCACGCTGCTGCAGCCAGGGAGAGCGAAGGTCCCCGCCACAAGCGCCAAGGCGCATCCGAGAGTCCTCAGGTCGCGGACCGAAAGCGTGTGTGCCTTCATCGAATCACATCCTTCGTGAGATTGGCGGGAATCAAGCTGGTGACGTAGGCCCGGCCTCGGAAGGCGCGCATGTGCCCGCCGGATTCCACCACGAATGGCCCGTCCTGAACGTACAACGGTCCGCGGCGGTAACGGACATTCGCCGCAGCCTGCTGAAACTTGGGAAAGTAGGGGCCCAGCAACTGGGAGAGATCGGGCATCGTGGGTCCTTCCCAAACGACGCCGAACACCGTGCCCACCGGCGAAACGTATTCCCGGACCACCATGCCGCCCGCCCCGGTGATCTCGTGGACGGTGAAACCATTAAAGGTCGCGCTCTTCAACTGGCCGGCCATGCGTTGCTGGTCCGCATGAACCGATTGCTCAGACAGGCCCAGAGAAGCCCACGACGGAACGGCTCCGAAAACGAGCACGAGCAGGAATGACAGAATCTTCCTCATACCCCCCCTCCCGCGGTGCGGCGGTGTCCCTCGAAGGCTGCGGCTGGCTCCAGTATCAAGCCAGGCTGGATTCGTTGGACGCACACCTGTGACGTAATGTTGCCAATCAGCTACGGTACGCCGGTCTTCAGCGCCGGGCCCCGGCAGGGAAGAAATCCATTCCCCGTGGAACTCTGGACATCCGGAACCATCTCCGCGTTGACCGCGCCGAGACGCCGCGGGTAGAATCCTGCATCGCGTGGCCCGAACCGCCTGCCGCCCAGGAATCTTCCCGGGCGCAGCCCAATGCCCGCCCGCGACCTGACGCCGCGACCCGGCCATCTTCACCCTTATGCGCTCGAAACACAACCTGCCGATTGCCGCTATCACAACGGCCATGTTGCTCTCCTCGTTCGGTTGCCAGCAAGGCATCAGAGATGGGGCGCGAGCGGCGGTGCCGGGGGGCCAAATGCCCCCGCCAGTGGAATCCCCGCTGCCGATTTCGCCGCGCGAATCATTTGCCGGCTGGCTCGGAGCTCCGGTGAAGTCCGGTCCTGAGCTGCTGGCGGAAGCTGTAGAGACTCAACTGGCCTCGGGCCAGCGGAACTCCAAGGAGGGGCGTCCGGAAGCTGCGCGCCAGGACTACGACCGGGCGCTGGCCTGGCTGCTCGCCAGCGGTTACGACATCCGTGCCGATGCGCGCCTGGAGGAACTCCAAGGGAGGGTGCAGGCGGCCGTGGAGGATCTGGAGGTCGCCGCCGGAGGCGGCGGTGCGGGGATTTCCGGCGCGGCCGAGGCCCCGCCTGCGGCGATTGACGAAATCGCGGACCTGGCGCTCCCGGTGAATCCGCGGCTGAAAGAGCGCGCCGAGCGGGAACTGGCCTCGCTCCATCACGATCTGCCCCTGACCACCGCGGACCCGGTTCTTTCCTATATGAATTTCTTCGAGACGCCGCGGGGGCGGGCCATCGTGGCGCGGGGGCTGCGCCGGGCGGGTCGTTACCGCGAGATGATCGCGCGCGTGCTGCGCGAAGAGGGCCTGCCGCAGGACCTCATCTATGTGGCGCAAGCGGAAAGCGCCTTCGAGCCGCTGGCGCTCTCGCGGGCCCGGGCGCTGGGCATCTGGCAGTTTGTGGCCGCGAGCGGCACGAAATACGGCCTGGATCACACCTGGTGGGTGGACGAGCGGCGCGACCCGGAGAAATCCACGCGGGCCGCGGCGCGGTATCTGCGCGACCTCTACGGGATGTTTGGAGACTGGTACTTGGCGCTGGCCGCGTACAACACGGGCGAGGGCAACGTGGCGCGGGCCGTGGAGCGCACCGGATACGCGGACTTTTGGGAATTGCACCGGCGCAACGCGCTGCCGCGGCAGACGCGCAACTATGTCCCCATCATCCTGGCGCTCGCGCTGATCGCCAAAGACCCCGCGAAATACGGCATCGCCGTGGAGGAAGACGAGCCGCTGCGCTGCGACGTGGTGAAGCCCGGCCACCCCCTCGATCTGCGTCTGGCGGCGGAGACGATTGACGAAGATGTGGGCTTGCTGAAGGCGCTGAATCCCCAGCTCCTGCGGCTGGTGACTCCGGCGGATCCCGATTTCGAGCTGCGATTGCCGGAAGGAACGGGAGAGCAGTTTTTGGCGGAGATGGAGGCGGTCCCAGCGGACAGGTGGCTGGTCTGGCGGCGCTACCGCGTCGAGGAGCGGGATTCGCTTTCCTCCGTGGCTCGCCGTTTCGGAGTTACCCCGGTCGCCCTCGCGGAGGTCAATGGCCTGGAGGAGGGCGCGCCGCTCCCGGTGGGACAGAAACTGGTTATCCCTGGAAATCGTCCTGCGGCAGCCGGGCTGGGCCAACTGGTGCGCTACCGCGTGCGCCGCGGGGAAACCCTTCCGCGCGTCGCTAGGGAGTTCGATGTGACGCCGGAAGAGATCGTGCGCTGGAATGGTCCCCACAGTGCCACTCTGACCGCGGGTATGACGCTGAGGATTTATCCGGGCGGGCGGCCGAATGTGGCGAGCGCGGCGAGAGCATCGAAGGAACTGAAAACACAGCGGTTGTCGGCCGCAGCCGGACAGACAGAGGCTGATTTCCAGCGTCCGGTGACGCATACCGTGCGCCAGGGCGAATCACTTTGGTCCATCGCCCGCGCCTATCGCACCACCGTCGAGGCCCTGCGGCAGGCAAATCATTCTCTCGCCAGCCGTCCTCTTCACGTGGGAGATCTGTTGACGATATTGCCCCCTCGTTAGCCCCGTGCCATTCGCTCTCCTCGGCGTCCTTCTCCACTGGACACGACAAGGCCAGCCTCGGCGAACTGGCCTGTCAGCCTGTGCCTTGACAAAGTCGCAGAAGTCCGCTTATATCCGCGATGGTTGCCCGCTTCGGCTTCCACAAACAATTACGTACGGAGGCAGAGATGTCTGACATCCTCGAGCACGACAAAGAGTTCCCCTTCGAAGACGACGAGAGCGGGATCGAGAGTGAAGAATTGGTGGGCGAGGAAGAACAGGACGAGCCCGTGGAAGAGGACGAGCCGGCGCCGGAAGCAGAGCCGGTAGAACCCTCCGAACCCGCACGTCCCGCGCCGCGCCCGAAGGGAAAGGCGCGGCGAAAGGCCAAGCCGAAGCGGAAGGCGCGGCCGAAGCGGAAGGTGCGCCCGAAGCGAACGAAGAAGCCCGCCCGGAAGCCCGGCCGGAAACCGCGGCGGAAGGCTGCGAAGAAGGGCCGGAAGCGCCGCCGCTAAGGGTCCCTGGAAAGAGCGCGGGCGCCGCGATTCCTGCTGACGAGAGTTGTGATGCGCCGCCCGTGCGAGTCCCGCTCCGATCCCGCACGGCAATTCCCTGCCGCGGGCAGCGGGGCCGAATGGCGGCACACCGATTGCCGTTCGGATTGCTTCCCAACTCGGTAGCTCCCGTCCTCAATTCCATTCCGGCACTCTTGCTGTCGGGAACCTGCGGCACTAGCATACCGGCGTGCCCGTAGCCCTCGAACACATCCGGCGAATGCGAGGAGGAGCGCAGTCGCACCTGATGCGATGCGACGACGGGGAATACTACGTCGTGAAATTCCAGAATAACCCGCAGCACCGGAGGATTCTGGCGAACGAATTGCTCGGTACATTGCTGGCTAGGCGGTTGGGTCTCCCGGCCGCGCCCGTGGAAGTGATTGAGGTGCGGCGGGAGCTGATCGAAAACACGGCGGAACTGGTGGTGCAGGTGGGCGCATCGCGCGCGCCCTGCGCCGCGGGGCGGCAGTTTGGCTCGCGCTACCCGGGAAAGCCCGCGGAACTCGCGGTGCACGACTTCCTGCCGGACGAACAGCTTGGCGACGTGGAAAACCTGGAGACCTTTGCCGGCATGTTCGCTTTCGACAAGTGGACCTGCAACACGAATGGCCGGCAGGCTATTTTTTTCCGCGAGCCCGGACACGTGCGCTACCAGGCCTGGATGATTGACCAGGGCTTCTGCTTCAACGCGCAGAACTGGGATTTCCCGGATGCCCCGCTCCGCGGGCTCTACGCTCGCATGCGTGTGTACGACTCCGTCCGGGGCCTGGACACGTTCGGGCCCTGGGTGGCGCGGATGGAGCGCATGGGAGAGGACGGCACGCTCGACGAGATGGCCAGGCGCATTCCCCTCGAGTGGTACGACGGGGACCTGGACGCGCTCTATGCCCTGCTCGAGCGGCTGGTCAGGCGCACCGCGCGGCTGCCCGATCTGATTCTGGAAGCTCGAAACTCGTACCGGAGACCGTTCCGGAACTGGACGTGAACCATGGCGGATGAGAATTTTCTAACTTGTACCTTCCGCATTCTGCGCTACGTGCCCAATCTGGTGCGCGATGAATGGATGAACATCGGCGTCCTCCTCCTGGACCCGGAGGGGCGGCTGCACGCGCGGCTGCTCCAGGAGGAGGCCGATTTCGCCCGCCTGCGGCGGCTGTATCCCGCAGCCGACGTCACCCTGCTCCGCGGGCTCGAAGCCGACTTCGAGGCACGGGCCGCGCAGCCCGGGGAGGGCGCGGCCCTCGTGGCCGGACTGGAGGAAACCCTGTCGAATTCGCTGCAGCTCGGTCCCCAGAAGGCGGTGCTCACGGTGAACGCGGAAGCGGAGCTGGAGCGGCTGTTCCACGACCAGGTGGAGCCCACGGTCTACCACGCGGCGGGAGGGATCGAGCGGGAGCCCAACCGCGCGGTGATCCGCCGACGCGCGCGCGACATTTTCCGCCGCGTGCGGCTCGACGGGCGCCTGCGCTTCGGGGTGCGCGTGGAGGAATTTACCGCGGCCGGCGATCCCTTCCGGCTGGACTTCGGCTGGGAGAACGGCACGCGCGGGTTTCTGCACTCCGTGTCGCTGGCGCGCGACCCGGCGCAAGCAAAGGTCCTGGCTTATACTGCGGCGGCGGTTCGGGAAAAAATTCCCGGCGCGGAATTTGCAGCCATCACGGAGATAGCGCCGCAACGCGGAAACCGCCGGCACGAATTCGCCGTGAACCTGCTGGAGGGGAGCAACATCCAGGTCGTGCCGCTGACCGGGCTCGACGATTACGCGCGGCAGTTGCGCAGCCGGTTGAATTGAGCGCGGCGGCGCGGGACACCCCGGGCCGGCCGGATCAGCTCTTCGCCTCGCGCTTGTTCCACACGCGCGAGATCACGCCGTCCAGGCTCAGGCTGCCCGGACCGAAGATGAGCACGATGAGCGAGACCAGTAGGTAGATGAACGGAGCCGCGCCCTGGAACTTGTCCGGTTCCGAGAGAAACGAAAAGAACGCTTCGCGGTCGGCCGTGATGTAGGCCGCAATCATATTGCCGGTCAGAAGCAGGGAAATGGGCCGTGCGAATAGCCCCACAAAGAGCAGCGCCCCTCCCACGAGTTCTAGTCCGGAGATGAGCCGCGCGGTGACCTCCGGCGCGGGAAGGTTCAGGCTGCCGAAAAATTCCACCACTTTGTCGATGTGCTGGAATTTCCCCACGCCCGATTCAAAGAGTTGCCATCCCCAGTAGAGCCGGATGACGAGCAGAAGCACGGACTGGAGCGACGAGGCCGCGTGCTCGAACCCGCCGTACCACTTCTTGAGGATGGCCACGATTCCGTTCATGGATTCTTTCCTGGCGCAAGGTATTGCGGCCGCCGCTCCTCGGCGCAGAACAGCTCGCAGGAACCTATGGTCTCGCCCAACCGGCGCTCGCTACACCGCGGTGCTACGCTCCTCCGGAGTCCCGCGGCGCCGCTCCCGAAGTCCCGGGAGGACGGCAGAACCATCCCATAGCGGCCCAAAGTTCGAACCACTCGCGAACCGTTTCTACGCGCTCGGCAACGGGCATGGCGGACTTCCGGAAAGCGTCCGTGACCGCCGCCCGGATGCTCTTCCCGTCTCGCAGGGCGGCCAGCAAGCCATAAGCTTCCGGCTCGAGCCGGCGGAAATACACGGAGTCGTCGTGCCGGTGCACGGCCAGAAAAATCGGCTGCGGCCGGAGACTGCGGAAGCGGCGCAGGGAGGCGCGTTTGTGCCCGCCGGCCACGGCGTTGCTCGCGGCCTCGCCGTCCTCGGTTTCCTTGTTCACTTCGAGCAGCAGATCGTCCACCGGATATTGGAGCGCGAGCAGGCCGATGTAGAGCTGGAGACGCAGCTTCATCCCCGGCCCGAAACCTTCCACCAGGTCCTGCGGCTGGAGCGGGGTTTCCTGCGGCCCGTCGAAGGCCACTACCTGCGCCCATTCCAGGCGCGCCATGTCCAGCGCCGCGCGCGCGTGTGGCCGGACAAAGCGGGGATGCTTTTCGATCCACGCGGGAAGCCGCGACCCCAGGTTCCGCAGCGTGTAGGAGCGCGAGGGGCATTCGGCCAGGTAGGCCTCCGACAGCCGGTCGAAGCGCCTCTCGCCCAGCACCGCGCGCACCCCGGGAAAGTCATCGGTCAGGCAGGTGAGCACGCGGAACCAGTACTGGCGGTTGTAGATTTCCAGCCGCTCGAACGAGGTGAGCCGGTCGTTCGGCCTGATGAACGAGGCGGCGTAGCGGCGCATCGAGCCGCCGCCGGGCGCGCTCCGCCGCATACGGTAACCGGGAGCCAGCGGCGCCATCACGGCGCGCGCCATTTTCCGCTGGATGTGGGCCAGGTTCACGGCAGGACGAGCTGGCTTTCCGCGGGGGAGGCAGAGGACCCGGCGGCGCGGCGCCCGCCTGCAAGCGCCTGGAGGAAGCGATTGGCCTTCAGCGCCTCGCGGTGGACCTCCTCGAACGACGGAATATGGTCGTCCCATTCGAGCAGCGTGGCCGTGGGGCCGCAGCGGCGAATGGCGGTCGCGTAGAGATTCCACACCGGGTCGATCACCGGATGGTCGTGGGTGTCCAGAATGTACTTCCTGTATTTCGAATGTCCGGCGATGTGGATTTGTGCGACCCGCTCGTGAGGAACGTTTTCCACGTAGTCCATAGGGTTGAAGCGATGGTTAAAGGACGAGACGTAGATATTATTGACGTCCAGCAGGATGCCGCAGTCCGCCGCCTCCGCGACTTCGGTGAGAAATTCCCACTCGGTCATCTCCGAGACGTGATATTCGGCGTAACTCGAAACGTTTTCGACGGCGATGGGGATTTCCAGGAAATCCCGCACCTCGCGGATGTTCCGCGCGGTGATCTTGGCGGCCTCAAAGGTGTACGGCATGGGCAGCAGGTCGTGGGTGTAGGTCCCGTCCACGCTGCCCCAGCACAGATGGTCGGTGAGCCAGGGCGTCTTCGTGCGCCTCACCAGCGCCTTCAGGCGGCGCAGGTGCTCGCGCGCCAGCGGCTCCGCGGAACCGAAATACATGGAAACGCCGTGCTGCACCACCCGGTAGCGATCCAGGATCTGGTCGAGCAGGCGCAGCGGCCGGCCCGCGTCCACCATGAAATTTTCCGAAATGATTTCGAACCAATCCACCACCGGCTTCTTCGTGAGGATGTGGTCGTAGTGCGGGATGCGCAGTCCGATGCCGATTCCGTAATCCGTGAACGCGTTGAAGCGGTTAGCGGGCATACTTCTCCCTCAGGGCGGTAAAGAAGCCCGGAGGGACCGGAGCGGACGCCCCGGCCCCGCCGGGAAGAGGTTTACAGCGCGGAAAAAGCGATTACGACTTCGGCTTCTTGGAGCCGTCCGTCGCGCAGCCGCCCTTGCCCTTGCAAGAGTTCTTGCCCTTGCATCCGTTGTCACCCGTCTTGCAGCCGCCATTGCCCTTGCAGGAGTTCTTGCCCTTACAGGCATGCTTCTCCGTCTTCTTCTTCGTGTCCTTGGTCGTATCCTGTCCATACAGCCTCTTGGACGCGGCCACCGTGGTTACGGCTGTGCCGGCGACCAGACCCGCGACTGCGGCCCCTGCCACCAGCGTCTTCATGTGTTTCGTCATTTCTTTTGCCCTCGCTTGATCAGTTTTTTCCGGAGCAACCGGCGCCCCCCCGACCGACGAACGGGCTCGCACCAGGTTTGACACCGGCCCAACCGGAGTACGGAAGAAACAGGCAGGTAGATTCCCCGAAGAACTTCCCCGCCGCCCCTTCCGGCTCGCGCCCCCGAATTCCCCGGCCGGTCTGCTTCGGACGCACCCGGCCAAGGTCGCCGTAGGACTCCGGAGAGACTAGAGCAGAAAGCCGTTCCTGTCCAGTGTCACGTTTGGGAAAGAGCGCCCCGGACCCCGTGGCCCCGCGCGCCCCAGGGGGACGGGAAGGGCTCTGCGCGGCGGGCCCACATCGCCCGCAAAGGGTCGGAGGATTTGCGCGCTGCGGGGAAGAGCTCGCGGTGCCACCCGGCGAAACAGACGCACGCGCACGTCGATGCGAGCGGCGCCCTACAGAATGTCTTCCGTCCAGTGCTCCAGCACGGATTTCACTTTGTGCAGGAATTGATGGGCGATGGCCCCGTCCACCACGCGATGGTCGTAGCTGAGCGTGAGATAGACCATCGAGCGGATGGCGATGGCGTCGTCCACCACCACCGGCCGCTTCTCGACCGCGCCCAGGCCCAGGATGCCCACGTTGGGTTGGTTGATCACCGGCAGACCCATGAGCCCGCCGAACACTCCCGGATTGGTGATGGCAAACGTGCTCTCGGCCACTTCCTCGGGCTTCAGCTTTTTCGTGCGCGCGCGGTCCGCCAGGTCGTTGATGGCGCGCTGCAGGCCCAGGAAGTTCTTCTCCTCCGCGTTCTTGATCACCGGGACCAGCAGCCCCCAGTCCAACGCCACGGCCATGCCGATGTTGAACTCCTTGTGGTACACCACGTTCGTGCCGTCCAGCGACGCGTTCATCTGCGGGAACGCGCGCAGCCCCTCGATGGCCGCGCGCACGAAAAACGGCATGTAGCTCAGCTTCAGGTCGTATTTGCGCTCGAATTCGCTTTTGATCTTGTTCCGTAGCGCCACGATCCCGCTCACGTCCGCCTCCTCCACGGAGTACACGTGCGGCGAGACGTGCTTCGATGCCAGCATGTGCTCGGCGATTTTCTGCCGCATCGTGCTCAGGGGCTGCACTTCGTAGCGGCCGAAATAAATCCGCTCGCGAGGCACAGCGAGTTCCAGTGCGGGCCGGTAGAGCGCCCCGGAAGCCGGGGGCGGGGCCGGCGAAACGGCCGCAGAAGCCGTCGAAGAAATACCTGGAGCGGGCGCGGGCCCAGCAGCCGGAACGCCGTGCTCGATGGCAGCCAGAATGTCCCGTTTGCTCACACGCCCGCCCGCGCCCGTGCCGGGCACTTGCGCGAGATCCACACCGTGTTCCCGGGCCATCCGCCGGACCAGCGGGGAACTGCGCACCTTTTCGCCGTCCGCGCGCGTCGCCGCGGGAGCGGGTGCAGCAGCACCAGGCGCCCGAGCCGGAGGCGCGGGCGCGGGCGGAGGCGCCGCAGCAGGCGGCGAAGGTTCAAAATGCAGCGGAGCTTCCACGGGAGCCGGAGTCGGCGCGGGCTGGGCCGCGGCAGCAGGCTTGGCCGGCGCCGGCGCAGAGGCCGCGCCGCCGTCCGCATCTATCACTGCGACGATCGTTTGGATCGGCACGGTCTGCCCTTCATTGATTTTGATTTCCTTGAGCACGCCGGCGGCGGGTGCGGGAATTTCCGCGTCCACTTTGTCGGTGGAAATCTCGAAGAGCGGCTCATCGCGCTCCACGTGCTCGCCGGGCTTCTTCAGCCACTTGGTGATGGTGCCCTCGAAAATGCTTTCCCCCATCTGGGGCATGATGACGTCTACTGGCATGGCATTCACCTCAAACTCTAATAGCGCGCGAGTTCGCGCGCGGCCGTGACCACGTCCTTCACCTGGGGCAAGAACCTCTCTTCGAGCGGCGGAGAATACGGCACCGGCGTATCCAGCGCCGTCACCCGGCGGACCGGCGCATCCAGATCATCGAACGCCCGTTCGAACACCAGCGCCGCGATCTCCCCGGCGATCCCGCCGAACCTCGTGTCTTCGTGGACCACCAGCAGCCGGTTGGTCTTCTTCACCGAGGCGAGAATGGCCTCCTTGTCGAGAGGCATGAGGGTGCGGAGGTCCAGGACTTCGGCCTCGATGCCCTCTTTGGCCAGTTCGGCCGCCGCGTCCATCGAGGTGTGCGTCATGGCCGCGTAGGTCACGATGCTCACGTCGCGCCCCTCCCGCCGCACCGCGGCCTTGCCCAGCGGCACGGTGTAGTCGCCCCCGGGGATTTCATCCTTGATGCGCCGGTACAGGAACTTGTGCTCGAAGAAGAGCACGGGATTGTTGTCGCGGATGGCCGACTTCATCAGCCCCTTGGCATCGTAAGCGGTCGAAGGATAGACGATCTTAAGTCCCGGCGTGTGCGCAAAGTACATCTCCGGGTTCTGCGAATGGAACGGCCCGCCATGCACGCCGCCGCCCGACGGCGCCCGAACAACCATCGGCACCGGCGCGCCCCACAGGTAATACGACTTGGCCACGAAATTCGTGAGCTGGTTAAAACAGCAGGCGATGAAATCCACAAACTGCAGCTCGCATACCGGCCGCAGGCCCAGATAGCTCATCCCGCAGGCCGCGCCGATGATGGCCGTCTCGCTGATGGGCGTGTCAATCACGCGCTCCCAGCCGAACCGTTCCAAGAGGCCGGCGGTCACCTTGAAGGCCCCGCCATACACGCCGATGTCCTCCCCGATGCAGACCACCGCCGGGTCGCGCGCCATCTCTTCAAAGAGCGCCTGGCGAATCCCTTCGAGCAGAGTGACCAGCGCCACGGCTATTTTCTCCCTCGAACGGGGGGCGCGGACTTTGCGGCTCGCTTGGACGGGGCGCGGGCGGCGGGCTTAGCGCCATCGCGACGTGCCCCGTCGCCGGAAACTCGCGGTGATGGGGCGGCCGGAGCCGTCCCGCTGCGCGGGACTGCGCCGGCCCCTTCGACCGCGTCCGGCTGGAATTCGCCGCGCCCCGCCTTGCGCCACTCCGGCTTCACCGACGAGCGCGGCGGAGTGACCTCCGCCACCGGGCGCTCCCACTGCGGCTCGACGAGCAGCGGGCCTTCGCAATAAATCGCGCTTTCGGCCAGCTCGGGTGGCGGAAACGGAGAATTCTCCGCAAACGCGAGATCCTCCTGCACCACGGCCCGGATGCCTTCCAGAATCTCCGCCTTCTTCTTGTCCGTCAGCACGCCAGCCGCGGCCAGACGCTTCTCGTACGTCTCGATGGGGTCCCGCCGCTTCCAATACTCGAACATTTCCTTGGGCACATATTCGGCCGGATCGTGCTGCGCGTGGCCGCGCATGCGCATCGTCTTCGCCTCGATAATCACCGGCCCTTCGCCCGCGCGGCACAGGCGCACCGCCTCGCGTGCCGTGGTAAACATGGCTTCCACGTCGTTTCCGTCTTCGATGAAGGCGCGGCAGCCGTAGGCCTTGGCGCGGTCGGCCAGATGCTCGATGGGCACCTGGCGGCCCACCGGCGTCGAGTAGGCCCACCCGTTGTTTTCGATCACCAGCACGAGGGCCGCGCGCTGCTGCGCGGCTAGGTTCACGCCCTCGTGGAACGCACCGGTGGAGGTGCCGCCGTCGCCGATCCAGGTGAGCGCGACGATCTTCTGGCCCAGGTACCGCCCGGCCATGGCTACGCCGGTCATCACCGGGATCAGGTCGCCCAGCATCGAGATGGGCGAGACAATGTGCAGGTTTTTCAGGTCGCCGAAGTGGCTGGTGCCGTCTTTGCCCAGCGTCGGCGAGGTGTAGCGCGCCATGTGCTGTGTGAAGATGTCGCGCGGCCGCACCCCCTTCACCAGCAACCCGCCGATGTTCCGGATCATGGGGGCGATCCAGTCGCGCTTTTCGAGCGCGTAGGTGGTCCCCACGGAAATCGCTTCCTGGCCGAGACTCGAGTACAGCCCTCCGACGATCTTGTTCTGCCGGAAGAGATTGGTCATGGTGTCTTCGACGGTGCGGTTGAGCAGCATGAAGCGGTAGAGATCGAGCTGCTGCTCGCGCGTCACTGCCGGATTGGTTTTCGTCTCCACGGTCCCTCTAATCCCTCAATTCCTTCTTCCTCTGCGCTCCTCCGTGAACTCCGTGGCTCTGTGGTGGATTTTTTCCTATCTCTCCCAGCTCAGGCGCTCACCGGCAGAGGGGCTGGCGCCTGCTCTCTCTCCCACGCCTCCAAATGCGCCGCCAATCCATCCACCGGTACCTGCTCCAGCGCGAGGCCGAACACGCGCCCGAGCCCGCTGGCCAGCCGTTGCGCCGCCTCGCCGAAATCCACAGCGTGGCCCAGCACCTGCTCGACCGACGCAGGCCGGCACCCGGCAATCCCGCACGGCACGATCAGATCGAAATAGCGCAGGTCCGTGCTCACGTTCCAGGCCAGTCCGTGCGAGGTCACCCAGCGGCTCACGTGCACGCCAATGGCGCCGAGTTTCGTCGGCGGAACTCCCGGCGCCCCGCCGGACGCGCGCACCCACACGCCGGTCTTCCCTTCCCAGTTCGCCAGCAATCGCTCGGCGGGAATTCCCATTCCGGCCGAGGCGGCGATCATGGCGTCCTCGAGCCGCCGGACGAACCACACCAGGTCGCGCCGCAGTCCCGAAAGATCGAAAATGGGATAGGCGACCAATTGTCCCGGCCCGTGGTACGTCACGTCCCCGCCGCGGCGCGTCTCAAAAAATTCAACGCCCATCTCCTCCCGCACGCGTTCCGACCCGAGCAGGTGCTCGCGCCGCCCGTTGCGCCCCTGCGTGATCACGTGGGGATGCTCGCACATGAGGAGCACGTCCGGCATGGCCGCGGCCTTCCGCGCCGCAACCACGCGCTGCTGGAGCGCGAGCGACCGCGCGTACGGCACGAGGCCTAGGTTCACCAGCCAGCCGGCTTTGTGCGTCTCTGCCATCACGTCGAGCTTCCAAGGGCGAAAATCGAAAAATGAAAAACGGAAATCGGCTTTGCGGAGTGCCGGCCTTCCCGTTTTTCGATTTTCGTTTTTCGATTTTCGTCTTTACGCATTAATGCTCATCCCCCGCACGGCATTGAACCCGTCCCCCAGCGCCTCCCAAACCGTCGGGTGCGCGTGAATCATCCACATCATGTCGTCCACGGTGGCTTCCATCTGCAGCGCGGTCACCGCTTCCGCGATAATCTCGGTGGCCAGCGGCCCGATGATGTGCACGCCCAGAATCTCTCCATATTTCTCTTCCGCCACCACCTTCACGAAGCCCTCGTGCGCGCCGAGTATGGTCGCTTTGCTGTTGCCGAGGAACGGGAATTTCCCGACCTTCACCGCGTAGCCGGCCTCGCGCGCCGCGCTCTCGCTCAGCCCCACGGAGCCGATCTGGGGCTCACAATACGTGCAGTTGGGAATGCGCGCGCGGTTCACCGGCTGTGTGGGCCGCCCGGCGATGTGCGTCACCGCGACGATGCCCTCCATGGACGCGGCGTGCGCCAGTTGCGGCATTCCCGCCACAATGTCCCCGATGGCGTGGAGCCCCGGCTCGTCCGTCTCCATATGCGGGCCGGTGAGCAGGAAGCCGCGTTCCAGGCGCGCGCGCGTCTTCTCCAGGTTCAGGCCTTCCGTCACCGGACGGCGGCCCACGGCCATCAGAATTTTCTCGGCCGTAACCGACTGCGTCTTCCCGTCCTTGTCCGCATAGGTGACGGTGGCGCCCTTCGCATCCTTTTTCACCGAGGCCACTTTCGCGCTCGTCTCGATCCGGATGCCCTTCTTCTTGAAGGCCTTGGCCAGCTCGGCGGAAATCTCTTCGTCTTCCAGCGGGACGATGCGGGACAGCATCTCGAGGATGGTCACCTGGGTCCCGAACGCACTGTAGATGGACGCGAACTCCGAGCCCACCGCGCCCGAGCCCACCACCACCATGGATTTCGGAATGGCCGGAAGCGAAAGAATTTCGCGGTTCGTGAGCACGATTTTGCCGTCAATTTCCACTCCCGGCAGCGTGCGCGCGTCGCTGCCGGTGGCCAGCAGGATGTTGGCCGCCTCGATCTCCGTGGTCTTTCCGTCCTTTTCCACCGACACGCGGCCCGGCCCGGCCAGCCGGCCGAACCCCTGCACGCGCTCCACCTTGTTTTTCTTGAACAGGAACTCGATGCCCTTGGAATGCTTCAGGATGATCTTGTCCTTGCGCGCCAGGATGGCCGGCCAGTTGACCGTGACGTCCTTGACCTCGAACCCGAATTCGCTGGCGCGCTTGAAGTGCTCGTAGAGATCGGCGTGATGCAGCAGGACCTTGGTGGGGATGCAGCCGATCAGCAGGCAGGTGCCGCCGAGCGGCGCGTCTTTTTCCACCACCACGGTTTTGAGTCCCAGTTGCCCGGCCCGGATCGCCGCCACGTACCCGCCCGGACCGCTGCCGATGATCGCCAGATCGTATTTGGCCAACCCCCGCCTCCTGAAACGTCAGAGTGCGTGGCCGTGCCCCAAGGGAAACAGCAGCGTGCGCTGCACGGCGCCGCGAAATGATGCGGACAAGGATGGCCAGTCTATCAGCCCCGCCGCTGGGCTCGCAACCGCGGCTCGCGCTGCGCGCCGGAGGGATGCGGAGCCGGCGAGCCGTGCTATCCGCGCGCCAACTGCGCCTACTCTCCCTTTGCCGTCGGATAGCCTTTGGCCACCCAGTTGGTTCCGAAGTTTTCCTCGATGTGCAGCACTTTCACGTGCGTAAAACCCAGCGCGCGAAGCGCCTCATAGGCCGGCTTCACGTTCGGGCAGTGATCCCAAGGACAGCAGCCGCAGTAAACCACAATGAATTTGCTGCGCGCGAGCGAGGCCACCCGTCGGCGCAGTTGCTGCACACCCTCGTCCTTGGACGCGGGACCGATATATTCCGCTCCGGGGATGTGCGCTGCCTTGTAAAGGAAACGGATGCCGACCTGGAGGATGAGCGGCTTCTCGCCGCCGCGCGATTCGAGGATGCGGGCGAGTTCCTCCGGCTCGATGATGGCGGCCTCGGGGATAGGCGCTTTCGCACCTTCCGGCTGGGACTGCGCCGCCGCATGCCGGGCGGTCGTGGGTTCGCTTCGGAGGTCTCTGCTGGTGGCGACGCCGACCAGGACGGCCAGGGCGAGCGCGAGAGCAAACGTGGAGGAATAGAGTGTGTTTTTCATGGCTACCCACAAATCTATCCCCATGGGGCGCGAAGGTCAAAGCCCCTGCTCTCGAACTCTGGCTGCTCCCGTCTGTATTCCTCGATGACCAGCTGAATGCGGAGAGGGGATACGAGTGCCTAGGCTCTCCCATTCCATGTAGCCGTTTGACAGTCCTGACGCATCTCTGTAAGCTATGGGTTTTTGTGGGCGGTGTTTTGCCCGCCTGTAAGGCCGGGAATGGACAAGAAACGCACCGAGTACTACAAAAAGAAGCTGCAGACCCGCCGGGACGAGCTGAGGAAGTCCATCGCTCGGACCGAGGAAGCGGGGCGGCAGGCGGACGAGGATACGACCGTAGACCTGGCCGACAAAGCAGCCAACTCCTACACCAAGGAGTTCCTGTTCGGCCAGACGGACACGGATCGCGTGACCCTCCAGCTCATCGAGGACTCGCTCGCCCGCATGCGCGAGGGTTCCTACGGCCTCTGCGCCAGTTGCGAGAACGAAATCCAGCAGAAGCGGCTGGAAGCCGTGCCCTGGACCAAGCATTGCCTGGCCTGCCAGGAAAAGCAGGAGAAGGGTCTGCTGTAGACAGCCGAATCTCGAAATTCGAAAAACGGCAAGAACACAGACTAGGCCGCCTTTCTCCCCTGCCCGCTTCGTCTCTATACCCCTTCTGGTTATCTTCCAATTGTGCTAAATATGCTGCCGCTTTCCTCTCAGGCGGGAAAACATGGGCGGGAGATGGCCGGGGCGGCTGGCGGATGCCGCGCGACGCGTGCTTCGTGAAGCGGTCGGCGGAATCGTGGCGCTCGCCTTTCCGGACGACTGCCGGGTCTGCGCCCGCCCGCTCGAGGAGCCGTCCCGAGTTCCGCTCTGCGCGGCCTGTCTGGATTCCTTCCAGTTGATTCGCGAGCCGTTCTGCGCCACCTGCGGCCGGCCGTGGGTCGTGGGAGCGCACATGGGCGCCGCGGGACCGGTGTGTGCCCTGTGCCGCCGCGGCGTCTACTCCTTTGACCTGGCGCGGAGCTATGCGGCCTACGACGATGCCCTGCTGCGTGCGATTACGCTGCTGAAGCACGAAGCCATCCGCCCGCTGGCTGCGTGGTTCGGCAGCCGCCTAGCGGAGATTGCGCGCAGCGACCCCCGGACCCTGGCTGCCGGCCTGGTGGTGCCCGTACCGCTGCATCCGGACCGGCTACGGGAGCGCGGATTCAACCAGGCCGAGTTGCTGGCCCGGGCGGTGGCCGCGCGGCTGGGCTTGCCGCTGGAGCCGCGGGCCCTCGAGCGGCGGAAGCCGCGTCCCCCAAAACTGAAGCTCTCGCGGCACGAACGCTGGCAGGCGGCGCGTGGCGCCTACGCGGCTGTAACAGGATCGCAATTTGACAATCGGAGGGTCTTGCTGATAGATGATGTATTTACGACCGGCGCGACGCTGGATGCCTGCGCGAGAGCGCTACGCGCGGCCGGTGCCGCTCACGTTGCGGCGCTGACGGTCGCCCGGGTCGTGGATGCCTGGACGGGTCCTCCGCCGTAACCGGCGGGAGACTCTGCGGCGGGCGGGCGGCTTCCTTTGGTCTCCCGCGCGCATCGAATAGTGGATATGAGGCCGTACCGCTACAAACCGCTCTCCCCGTTGCCGGAAGGCAAAAAGGACGCGCGTGTGCGGCTGCTGCCCTCGGCCCTTCCCGGCACGGCCGGAGCGCTTCCTGCGCCGGCCCGGCGATCCGTTTTGCAAGAGCCGGTTCTCGTGCTCAACTCCACCTTCGAGCCGATTCACGTGACCGCGGTGCGGCGCGCGCTCGTGCTGATGCTCAAGGGTGTGGCACAGATGGAGGAGACCGGCCCGGCGCGGGTGCACTCCCCGCGGGAGGCGTTGCCCGTGCCTTCCGTGATTCGTCTGCTCTCCTACCGGCACATTCCCCAGCAAACCCGGGCGCTTTCGCGCAAGAACATCCTGCTGCGCGACCGCTACACCTGCCAGTTCTGCTCCAAGCAATTCTCTTCTTCGGAGCTGACGCTGGACCACGTGCTGCCCCGCTCGCGCGGCGGGCCCACTTCGTGGGAAAACCTGGTGGCCTGCTGCTACGAGTGCAACAACCGCAAGGGCGACCGCACGCCGGAAGAGGCGGGGATTCAACTCGAACGCCGGCCCCGGCCCTTTACGTTGCACACCTCCCGGCAACTGATGCGTCTGATGGGCCGTCACGATGAGAAGTGGCGGAAATACCTGTTTTATTAAGGCTTGGGGACGACCCTGGATCCTCAAAATATTTCTGGCAACCTTTTGGATCTTGGTGCATCCTACTAGCAAGTACCACCCAAGACCACCCCGGGAAGCAGCGTTGGCTCCGCCAAGGCTGCTTCTTTTTTTTGGGCCGTTTTTTTTCCTCTTGTCCGGACTTCTCACAACTCCTGGGGTGGCTGGGTTCCCAGCACCATTTCCGAACGATCCCGCGCGCCTTTTGTAGCGCCGGCGTCCCGCGCCGGCTCTTTCTTGGAAGCTCACTTGGTCAAGAGGCCGGCGCGGGACGCCGGCGCTACCCTTTGCGATCCTGGCGGAAGAGCACGCGTACGCCCTGGCGCCAGTTTTCATTGAGTCCCACGCGCACTACCTCCACATCTCGCGACACAAATCGCAGCAACGTCTCCGTGGCGGGATGGAACCGCAGCCCGGGAGCCACCAGATAGAGCAGCGGCAGACGGTCCGCGAGGGGCAGTCCGGGAAAATAGCCCAGCGATTCCAGGTCGCCCTGCTCGCGGTGCCAGCGCACGCGCAGCCAGTAGTCCAGAGCCTGCGGAAGGAGCTGCAAATCCTCGTCCACCTTCAGTTCCAGCACCACCAGCCGGCCGTCGCGCGTGGCGCCGAGCAGGTCCAGCACGGCGCGATCGGTGAAGGAAAACGCGGGCACCTGCGAATACACGAATCGCGGGTCGAGCCGCGGCTCGATGCGCGCCGGATCCTCCAAAATCATGCTCTCCAGCCAGCGCTCCCCCTGCGCGCGATACAGCGGATGCCGCGCGTCCGGAGGCTCCGGCTGGCGGAAGCGGCGCAGTTCCTCGATACGAGCGGAGACGAGACCGGGTTGCGCGCCCGCGGGAACGAGATTGCCGGTGTCGTCCCCCACGCGCATCAGTCCCGCCTCATAGCGCGCAAATTCTAGCCCACGGAAACGCCAGGAAACGGCGCGGGTGCCGGGAACAACCACGGCATCCAGGCCTCCCGCCAAGGATTCGCTCACGCCGAGACCGAAGGCTTCCCCCGCGTGCGCCGCTTCCGCCCGGAGCCGCTCCACCTCGCGGCGCGGCACGAGATGCGAATCGAGATTGCCGGCATCCCGCGGGTCCACTTGCCGTATGCGCTCACGCGCCCAGTCGAATTCGTAGAGTTCCAGTGGAAGATCTCGCGAGAGCGCCTGGAGCCGGTGGCAGGTGACTGCGCTGCGTCCCTCCGGCAGGAACAGCCGCACGCCGGCCACGTGTCTTTTCGGATTGCGCTCGCGCGTCCAGTCCAGCCACAGCACGGCGCACAACAGCGCCGCGTCGGTGGATGCCGCGCTCTCCGTGGGCGGCACGCCGACCATGGCTCGCGCCTCGCGTCCCCGCGCCTGCACCCCGCGGGCGTAATTGCCGGAGAGCGAGCGCTTCAAGTCTGGCGCGGTGGTGAGCGAGAGAATGTCTTCGTCCGGAAACTGCCCGGCCAGGAGCTCCCGAAAACGCGCGCGGAACTGCTCGCGGGTCAGCCGGCCCGGATCGAGCGGCGCCTCGCGGGCGCGCAGTTCCAGGCGCCCGGGACGCGCCTTTCCGAATTTCTGGACCGCCAGCTCAAGGCGCTCCTCCGATTGCCCGATCACGGCCTCGATGCGGCGCACCAGCGTGGCGTCCCCGGACCACAAGCTGAGCACCAAGCGTCCGCCCTGCTCGCGCAGCTCGCACTCGGGATTCACCAGTCCGGCCAGCAGTTCTCCGTCCTCGCGCACTTCCACCTGCCCGCGCTCCCGCAGGGCCGCGAGCCTGCCCGCAAGTTCTTTCGCGGAGGGCGGGGGGAGAGCGTCAGGCGTTCGCACAGGAGTTCATTGCAGGTCGAGACCGGACACGCGGATCGAAGGGGGCTGCTGGTTCCAGCTCGACGGCACTCCTTCAAACGTCAATTGAAACGCGCGCTCCTGGCCTGGAGCGAGAGGTTCTGCGGCCGGAGGAAACACCCGCGCGGTTTCCCTCAGCACAACCTGCTGAACCAGATCGTGGAACTCGACCGTCACCTGGATGGCACGGACGGCGCGCGTCCCGGCATTCGTCACGCTGCCGACCACATAAGTGAATTCCTGATGGAGCATGTTCGTGGCCTGGCTGAGCTGCAATCCGGAGAACCGGATCTGCGTCGCGTAGGCCTGCTCCGCCGCGCCGAAGGGAAGCTGTGCCGCCTCGCCTCCGCCCTTTGCGCCGCCCGAACCCCTGCTCAGCAGCACGGCCCCCGCGATGAGCAGCAGCACGATTCCGGCGCCCGCGGCCAGTCCGAGCAGGAAGCGGCTGGAAGAAGATTTCTCGGCGGCGGGGAGATTCATCTCCATGCTCCGCTCGCCCGCGTCACCGCCCCAGAGCCAGGCGCAGGATCAGCGATTCGTGCAGGCCGGCGCGGAACATGCGCTGCTGCACGGAGCGGATCTCGTAGGGCACTCGCCAGTACTCGATTATCTGATGGTCGAGATCCGCGATGATGAAGCCCGCGCGAGAATCGCCGTCGCGCGGCTGACCCACCGAGCCGGGATTCAGCAGGTAGCGCGTTGCGGCTTCCACATGCAGGGGCCACAGGCCGGCCTGGGCGCCGTATTTCGGATGGATCACCGCGAGCTGGTTTTCGTGAAAAGAAAAACCGCCCTGCAAATGCGTGTGGCCGAAAAAGTTCAGGTCCGACGGCGCTTCCAGCAGCGAAGCCAGCGCCTGGCCCGGAGCGATCACATATTCGTCCTCGTCCCGCACCGCGCCGTGGATCAGCACCATCCCGTTCACTTCCAGAGGGCCGGGGGGAAGGGCCTGCAGATATTCCTGATTCTCGGGGCGCAATTGCTGGCGCGTCCAGTTGACCGCGCTGCGCGCCACGGGATTGAAATCCTCGGCTTCGGAGAGGCCGCAGCACACCCGGTCGTGATTCCCCCGGATGGTCGTCGCGGCAAGCGCGCGCACGCGGTCCACCACTTCGTTGGGGTCGGGACCGTAACCCACCAGGTCGCCCAGGCACACCGCTTTGTCCCAGCGCCCGTCGGCAGCCGCGAGCGCGGCTTCCAGCGCGGTGATGTTCGAGTGGATGTCGCTCAGGATGAGATAGCGCATGGGAGCCGACTCTACCGGCCCGAAACGTCGCGGGGATTATAGACCTGTCATCGCGCTAGGGATAGCGCCGCGGTTGCCTCGCGCTCTCCGCTAGCGAATCAGCATGCAGTCCCCATAACTGTAAAAGCGATAGTCCGCCTCCACCGCGTGCCGGTAGGCCTCGAGAATGAACTCGCGCCCGGCGAAGGCACACACGAGCAGCAGGAGCGTGGATTTCGGCAGGTGGAAGTTGGTGAGCAGTTGGTTGACCACCAGAAACTCCGCGCCGGGGTAAAGATACACGCCGGCTTCCCCCGGCCCAGCGGGCACCTCTCCGCCAGCAGCAGCGAATCCGCCCCCGCGCGCAGCCATCGCCTGGCGCGCCGCCGATTCCAGCGCGCGCACCACCGTTGTGCCCACCGCCAGCACGGGACGGCGCTCGGCCTTTGCACGGCCGATGGAGGTGGCCGTGACTTCCGGGATTTCGTAGGCCTCCGCCTGCATGCGGTGGCGCTCCACTTCATTCGTCCGCACCGGCTGGAAGGTGCCCGGGCCCACGTAGAGCGTCAGCGTGCAGATTTCGATCCCGCGATCGCGCAGCCGCTCCACGACGGCAGACGTGAAGTGCAGACCCGCAGTGGGCGAGGCCACGGCGCCGGGCTGGCGGGCGAAGATAGTCTGGTACCGCTCGCGGTCTTCCGGCGTATCCTCCCGGGCGATATAGGGCGGCAGCGGCATGTGCCCGGCGCGGTCCAACACCGCGGTCAAATCACCGGCGTCCGGAAACCGCAGACGCCGCGCGCCATACTCGCCCCGGGCAATCACCTCCGCCTCCAGGCGCCCGCCGGCGCCGTCATCGAAAAAGATGCGCTCGCCCACGCCGACCTTCCGTCCCGGCCGCACCAGCGCTTCCCACACACCCGGCTCGAGCTGCCGCGTGAGCAACACTTCGATTTCCGACGTCAGATGGCCCCTGCGGCGGCGCCCGGGCGGCTGGGCGCGCACGCCGCGGCGCCGGCCGTACAGCCGCGCGGGGAGCACCCGCGCGTCGTTCACCACGATTAATTCGTCGCCGCGCAGCACCTCCGGCAGATCGCGGAACGCCAGGTCCTGCCACGCGCAAGCTCTGCGGTCGAGCAACATCATCCGCGCGGCGTCGCGTTCTACGGCGGGACGCTGCGCGATGCGGTCCGGCGGAAGCTCGTAGTCGAAATCGGAAAGGCGCATGCCCTGGTTGGATTCGGGTGCTGGTCCTGCGCTATCGTATGCCCGGCGTGCGAGCCCCTGTGCCCTGCGTGCAGCCGGCCCCGCCATTCTACCGAACCGCAAGGGCTCGCGCCCGCACCGGAGGCCAGCCTCGATGAGTGAACCCAGCGCCGTGGTCACCGCGCGCGGCACCGAACGCATCTCCGGCGGCCACCTGTGGATTTACCGGAGCGACGTGCGCCGCGCCCAGGCCGAGCCGGGGGATATCGTCCGAGTCGCCGACGAACGCGGCCGCCTGGTCGGCCGCGCCTTCTGGAGCGACCGCTCCCAGATCGCCCTGCGTTTCCTCACCCGTCACGATGAGCCAGTCGACCGCGCCTTCTTTGCCCAACGCATTCGCGCTGCTGCCGAATTCCGCCAGCAGGTGGTCGAAGAGACGGACAGCTTCCGCATCGTCTATGGCGAAGGCGACCTGTTGCCCTCCCTGATCGTGGACCGTTACGCCGACTTTCTGGTCATCCAGACCCTCAGCCAGGGGACGGAAAAACGCAAGGCGGA
>Ga0074044_10000819_pt1 | contig 29156 bp, 28 predicted proteins | sample BogForMeECP23OM1_FD_94443 | JGI IMG/M metagenome (GOLD analysis project Ga0074044, IMG submission 94443) | Bog forest soil microbial communities from Calvert Island, British Columbia, Canada - Bog Forest MetaG ECP23OM1 | ecosystem: Environmental > Terrestrial > Soil > Wetlands ...
AATGGCGGGTATCCGTGCGTGTCCGGGAAAACTTAATCCACAACTTTGAGAGAGGAAAACTTTGAGAGGAAAAACTATGAAGAAAGCGATTGCAGTTGCCGTTGCTACTGGGTGTCTGTCATTTGTTGGAGGGATCGCGGTTGCCGATAGAGTTCGTGACTGGCACGATCTGGACGCGGTCCATCACCACGTAGAGGAAGCGATTCATGAGATGGACCATGCCCGCGCTGCCAACCACTACGATATGCAAGGGCATGGCGCCAAGGCGGAAGAGCATCTGCATGCGGCGGAGCACGAGCTGCATGACGCGATCGAGGCGATCCGCGCCGAGCGCTAAGAGGTTTTGCGGTCACAGACATCGGCTATCCGCCGTCAGTTGGAGTTTGACTGACGGTGGGTGGCCGTTTTGCTGTCTCGCGGACAAATCGCTGGTGCATTTTGCGGTGGTTGAGAGCCACAGTGCCGCGAGATGGCGCGGGGCTGGGCGGGCGGGTAAAGTGTGCCGGGGTGGAGGCAAGAGTTGCCGGGCCGGTATCTAAACCGCAATCTTGAAACTGAATCCAGGAATCGTACACTGGTCCCATGGCGCGAAACTTCAAAGATTTGACGGAGCGCGAGATTCTGGCGCTGGCGGTTTCTCTGGAAGAAGAAGATGGCCGGGTGTATGCGGATTTTGCCGACGGGCTGCGCGAGACCTATCCGGCGACGGCGAAGCTGTTCGATGACATGGGCGCGGAGGAGTCGGGGCACCGGTCGTCGCTGATCGCGACTTATCGGGAGCGCTTTGGGGAACACATTCCGCTGATCCGGCGGCAGGATGTGAAGGGGTTTGTGCAGCGCAGGCCCTTCTGGCTGACGCGTCCTTTAAAGATTGCGGAGGTGCGGAAGCAGGCCGAGATCATGGAACTGGAGACCCGCCAGTTCTACCAGAAAGCGATTGGGCAGGTGACGGATGCGGGAATCCGGAAGCTGCTGGGCGATCTGGAGGAGGTCGAGCGCAAACACCAGGTGGCCGCGGAGGCGATGTCGGAGAGTATCACTCAGACCGTCAAAAAGACGGAGGACGAAGCGCAGCGGCGTCTGTTTGTTTTGCAGATTGTGCAGCCGGGGCTGGCGGGGCTGATGGATGGGTCGGTGTCAACGCTGGCTCCGGTGTTCGCGGCGGCCTTTGCCACAAGAAACAGCCATGATGCGTTCCTGGTGGGCCTGGCGGCATCGATCGGAGCGGGAATCTCGATGGCGTTTGCCGAGGCGCTATCGGATGACGGATCGTTGACGGGGCGCGGGCGTCCGGTGCTGCGCGGCGCAGTGACGGGATTGATGACGGCGGCGGGCGGGATTGGACATACACTTCCGTTTTTGCTGACGAATTTCCATGTAGCGTTTATTGCGGCGGTAATTATCGTGGCGGCTGAGCTTGCCACGATTGCATGGATTCGCAAGCGCTATATGGATACTCCGCTGCTCTCGGCGGCGTTTCAGGTGGTGGTGGGCGGAGTCCTGGTGTTTGCGGTGGGGATATGGATTGGAAGTTCGTGAGGGGATTGGTAATTGGGTAATTCTGTTTTTGTCCGACGTGGTGCATAATTACCGTGACGAATTCTGGTGTGGGAGACGGCATGCCTGCTCAGCTAAATGAAGTAATCACCAAGGATCGGGACATCCTCGGAGGGACGCCCGTCTTCCGGGGAACGCGCGTGCCGTTCCAGGCTTTGTTGGATTATCTGGAAGGTGGGCAGACCCTGGATGCGTTTCTGGAGGATTTCCCCAGCGTAACTCGTGAAGCGGCCGTTCGTGCGCTGGAGCACGCCAAGTCACTCGTCGTCAGTCAACTGAAATGAAACTGCTGCTCGACGAGTGTCTTCCCAGAAGACTTAAGAACTACCTCCCTGGACATGAATGCCTCACTGTTCCCGAAGCCGGCTGGGCGGGCAAGAAGAACGGAGAGCTGTTGTCTCTCGCCGAGAAATCTGGCTTTGAGTTCTTTCTGACGCTTGACCGGGGGATGGAGTACGAGCAAGACCTTAAAGGGCGCCAAATCACCGTCGTCCTTCTAGCCGCAAAATCCAGCCGTCTGGCTGATCTTCTGCCTCAAGTACCAGCCCTCATCGCCGTCCTGTCCCGTGTGCGTGGAAGCCACCTTCTCCGCGTGGCTTACTGAATCAGTACTTGCGTGCGGCCACCCGATTAAAACCCCTCGCTCAAATAGCTGGTGAATAGAAAAACTCTGCGTCCCCGCGCCCTTGCCGGTGATCTATTTCCCATGGAAGCAACGGTTCGTCCTCCAGCATGGAAGACCGTGCTGGCCTTTGCCATCATTTATTTTGTCTGGGGCTCGACCTTTCTGGCCATTCGCGTGGGCGTGCGCGAAGTCCCGCCACTGATTCTCGCCAGCATGCGTTTCTTCATTGCCGGAGTCGTGCTCTTCGGATGGTTGCGTCTGAAGGGTACGCCCTCGCCCTCGCGCCGCGAGTGGGTATCCGCTTCGCTTCTCGCGGTCTGTATTTTTGTACTGGATTACGGTCTGCTGTTCTGGGCCGAACAACGCGTGCCTTCCGGCATTGCGGCGGTCATGCTGGCGACCATCCCGGTCTTCATGGCGCTTTCGGAGATCCTTTTTCTGCGCACCCAGCGGCTTACGAGTCGGCTGGCGCTGGCTCTCTTGGTTGGGATCGGCGGCGTGTGTGTGCTGGTGAGCCGCTCGGTGAACTTTGGCGAAGCGCCCATCGATCCAGCCGGCGCGGTGGCACTGGTGGTGGCGGCGATGAGCTGGTCGATGGCTTCCGCTCTCACCCGCAAGCTCCCGCTGCCTGCGTCAAAAGCCATGAGTTCCGGAGCGCAGATGCTTGCGGGAGGAATCCTGCTCGCTCTGACGGCAGCAATTTTCAAAGAGTTCCGCGGATTCCACATGCAAGCGGTCTCTCGCGGCGCATGGTTCGCACTCGCCTACTTGATTGTGGCGGGCTCCATCGTAGGGTTCACCGCCTACGTGTGGCTCCTCCATCATGAATCGCCGACGAAAGTTGGCACCTACGCTTACGTCAACCCGGTCGTCGCAGTAATCGTCGGATATTTTCTCGGTGGCGAAACCGTCGGTCCGAGAACCTTGCTCGGAACCCTGCTGGTGCTCGTCAGCGTGCTCGTGATCACCACCACTCGCGCCACCAAGCCCGCCGCTCCGCCCCTGGTGAACCCCCTGCAAGAACTGGCGGACCGCTAGTCCGGCGCAGTAGTGCTCCTTCCGCAGTCACGATCCGAGGATGCGTTCGATTTGCTGGATATGGTTGACATCGTGTCCCGCCACCATGCGGACGATGTGTTCGATGGATTCCTGACCGCGCTCGGCATGATGGCCATAGTGCTTCCATTGATCGGGAGAAAGCGATTTGAGGAGCGCGAGATTCGCTTCGCGCACGACGCGGTGCAGTTCGATGGCTTTGCGGGGATCGCGCTTCTCGTAATGTCCGGCAATGACCCAGGCATTTTGATCGTAGGCTTGGACGGGGGTTCCGGGGGCTCCGAGGATGGAGCGCATGCGCCAGCCTATTACGATTTCAACGTCGGCGAGGTGGGCCAGGATTTCGGCGACGGACCACTTTTCGGGCGCGGGCCGCTTGCGAAGTTTAGCGGTGGGGACGCCTTTGACCAGGCGAGTCAGTTTCTTATGGGTGGCGGATTGGAGTCTGATCGGGTCTTGTCCCTCTGCGTTCGCCAGAATGCGTTGCGTGTACTGCTGAGCGGTTTCGGACATCTGAAATCTCCTTTCACGATGATCTGATGCAAAGGTCGCGTTTTCCGCTCCGAGCAAGTTTTGGGGCTCCCCCAAGGTGCGTCCCGGCGCCTGCTCATTCTACGGGCTCGCCGATACTGGCGTCGTTGTGGATCAAGCTTGAAGGGAGGAACATGCGGCTGACCTGTGGTCAAAACAAGAAATCTCCCCGGTGCAAAAGCCAACGAAAGTCCATGCATTAAACCATTGAATAATGCCCGATCCGTGCTGTATCGTTTGTTGACCGAGGGTCAAACGACGGGGAAGGAGTTGGGCCATGGAAGGAATCACGAGCAGTCTGGCAAAACCTACGCAAATGAGGCGGGACGGGAAGCCGCGTCCACGCTCGGTGGCGAAACGGGCGCTGATTGTGGAGGCGGCAATCCGGCATTTTGCCGAGCGCGGATACAGCGCGGCGCGGGTGGAAGATATCGCGGCGCAATTGGGAATTGCCAAGGGGTCGGTGTTCCAGCACTTCAAGAGCAAGGACGGATTGTTCTTCGAGGCCTACAAGAAGGCGGTGCAGTCGTTCCCGAAATATATGCAGGCTCCGGCGGCGGCACAGGAGCGCGGATTTTTTGAAGTGCTGCGGTACTGGCTGGGGCGCACGGAAAATATGGTGCGGGATAACTGGTCGTCCTACCGTATTTATCTGGTGGGCAATTATGGGACGGATCTGGCGCTGCGGCGCGAGATCAACCGCTTTCTTGTTATGGAGGATCCCTACGGATGGCGCGACTTTGTGAGCTTCGGAGTCAAGCGGGGAGAGTTGCGGTCGGACCTCGATGTGGACATGATCGGATCGATTCTGGAGTGGACCATGGACCGCTTTCAGGATGCGCTGCTGACCGAGGAGTTAGATCCGGGATTGTTCCGGAAATCGGGACCGGTCCCGGAAGAGAAAGAAGCGCGGATCGAGCAGTTTGTGGAATTGATGCGGCGGGCGATTGGGTCGGAGAAAGTGCAAGTTAGGGGGAAGAGGGCATGAAGGCTGGCATCAAGAACGGAATGACCGTGGAGCAGATTCTGGCCAGTTATGACGAGACCGCGCCGCTGGCGGAAGCGTCGACGATCCCGGCGCCGTGGTATGTGGATGCGCGGATTGCGGAACTGGAGCGGCAGACCGTTTTTTCCCGCACCTGGCAGGTGCTGGGGCGAGTGGACCAGGTGGAAAAGCCGGGACAGTTTGTGACCGCGACCGTGGCGGGAGAGCCGCTGGTGGCGGTGCGCGGGAACGATGGCGTGCTGCGGGCGTTTTATAACGTGTGTCGGCACCATGCGGCGGCGGTGGTGACCGAACCGTGCGGCCAGGCTTCGATTTTGCACTGTCCGTATCACGGATGGAATTACGGGCTGGATGGGATGCTCAAAGGGATGCCGGAGTTCGACGGGGTGAAGAACTTCGACCGCAAGGACCATGGTCTGGTTCCGGTGAAGGTCGAAACCTGGGAGAAGTTTGTGTTTGTAAATCTCGATGCGGAAGCGCCTCCGCTCGCCGAGTTTCTTGGCGGATTGGTGAAGCGCGCAGCCCCGCTGGGACTGAGTAAGCTGCACTACTTTACGACTAAGGGTTACGACATCCACTGCAATTGGAAAGTGTTTGTCGACAACTATCTGGATGGCGGATATCACGTGCCGCATCTGCATAAGGGCCTCAGTTCGGTACTGGATTACAAGCAGTACACGATCGAGAATGAGGACCGGTATTGCTTGCAGTCGAGTCCGATGGTGAGTTCGGATGACGATGCGGCCACGGGCACGACGCGGAAGGGCAACCGGGCCTGGTATTTCTGGCTGCATCCGAATTTCATGTTCAACTGCTACCAGGGGTATCTGGATGCGAATCTGGTGATTCCGATTGATGTGGATCATTGCCGGGTGATTTTCGATTTCTACTTTGGCGATGTGAGCGAGGCGGCGCGCACTTACAACGAACAGAGCGTAGCGGTGGGGAATCGGGTACAGGATGAGGATCTGGGGATTTGTGAGGCAGTGCAGCGAGGGCTGAAGTCGCGGGCTTACGGAGCGGGACGGCTTTCGGTTCGGCGGGAAGCGGGGGAACAGTTGTTCCATCGCTTGCTGGCGGCGGATTTGAAGAGTGGGTTGGGACGGGGTGCACTGGGATGTCAGGGGTGAGGTTCAACCCCGGATTACGCGGAGAAAAGCCCCACTTCTCGAAGAGCCCGAGAAGTGGGAAGCCCCGCTGACGATGGAGGGCCTATGACAAGAATTCTTCTGGTGGTGGTTGCGCTGGCGCTTGGGCAGTCGGCGACGGCGCAGGTGACAGTGGTTCGGGCGGGGCGGCTGATTGATCCGGATTCGGGGACGGTGCTGACGAATCAGGTGATCATGATTAAGGACGGCAAGGTTCAAGCGGTGGGAAAGGAACTGGCGCTTCCGGCGGATGCGAAGGTGATCGATCTTTCGGATAAGACGGTGTTGCCGGGGCTGATTGATTGTCATACCCACGTGGCGGATGGGCAGAGCGACGGCGAACCGTTTAACGTGCTGCGCAAGACGGCGTCGCAGATTGCGCTGGAGTCGGTTCCCAATGCGCGGGCGATGCTGCTTTCGGGATTTACTACGGTGCGGGACGTGGGAACCTACCGGGCTTTGAACGATATCGCCCTGCGGGATGCGATTGCGCGGGGAGATGTAATCGGTCCGCGAATGTTTGTGGCGGGGGCCTACATCACAATTACCGGCGGCGCGGGGGCAATGACGGGACAGGCTCCGGATATTCAATTGCCCTGGGACCTGCATTACGGCGAGGCGAACAGTCCCTGGGAAGTGCGGCAGAAGGTGCGGTTGCTGGCCCACGACGGAGTGGATTTGATCAAGATGCTGTCAACGGGAGCGGTGCTGACGCATGGCAGCAGTCCGGCGTCGATTGAGTTCACGGAGGAGGAATTACAGGCGGGAGTGGATGAAGCGAGCCACTTCGGACTGCGGGTAGCCGTGCATGCTCATGCGGCACAGGGAATCCGGAACGCGATTCTGGCGGGCGCTGCTTCAGTGGAACACGCGGAGATGGTCGACGACGAGATCATCGCGATGGCGAAGCAGCATGGCACTTATCTGGATATGGATATCTATGACGAAGAATGCATCCAGGCGGGAGGGAAGACGGGGCAGGTGCCGGCGGATTTCCTGCAGCACGATGCGGACCTGGGGAGAATCCAGCGCGAGAATTTCGGGAAGGCGGTGCGCGCGGGCGTGAAGATGGCGTTTGGGACCGATGCGGGCGTATGCGCCTACGGCACGAGCGGGAAGCAGTTCGCGTTCATGGTGAAGTACGGGATGACGCCGATGCAGGCGATTCAGGCGGCGACTTCGAATGCGGCGGATCTGCTGGGCCATGCGAACGAACTGGGGTCGATCAAGCCGGGGAAGTATGCGGATTTGATTGCGGTGAGCGGAGATCCGCTGAAGGACATCAGCTTGCTGGAGCGGGTGGAGTTTGTGATGAAGGACGGGAAGGTTTATAAGTCGGCCGGTGCGGTGACATGCGCGCAGTAGCTACTCACTGCATAGGTCGCGGAGCGCGCCCAGCGAAAGCTTGCTAGGGATGGAAATTGAGTTCTATGATTTCCTTGGTTTCCTGAGGAGCCGTTCCCCATCTCCATCTTGCGATGGCATCGACCGCAGCGATTGCCAACACAGGGTTGCCGCCAACCACGGTAGTGAACTTCGCCTTTCCGTTGGGCGCCACCACGACTTCAACCCTGACGGTTCCACTGATCTGCATCCGGCGGGCTAACTCTGGATACAGTGGGATCACTTTGGTCACAACCTTCCGCTTGGTTTCCAGCGGTTCTTGAGCGGAAGAATCTTGAGCGAGAGCCAAGGATGGGGAGAATACGGCCGCTCCCAAAAGCAGCGCCAGAAGGGCGTCTACAGCACGACGTCGCATGGTGAATCTCCTCACGCGACTAGCCTACTGCTCAATCCAGAGCGGAGGGAAGGTAACCGAGGTAACGGGACGAATTCGCTTTTGGCGTAAAGTACGAAAACAGAACTGAAGAGAGTTCGCTGAGCAGCCTGTGGAAAAGCTCTGATTCCCGCAGGTTCTTGGGAAGGGCACGACTTCAGTCGTGCCCTAAGTCGATTGCTGGACCATGCGGACGCTGTGCAGATCGGGCGGCGGCGTTTTCGGGACAGGGAGCGCGCCGAGACTCGAGGAGATTGCGAGCGAGGCGAGAATGCCCATAGCGATTGCGAGTCGCGTAGGGACAGCCGCCCTCGGCTGTCCAGCCGAGCGTAGCTCGGCACTTGCCCGTGGCCAAGAACTTAAGAACATGAGAGCCGCAAATCATAGCAGGAGAGAGTGCGAGGTTCCATCCGCCTTGACAGGGTACGGCTGCCTTCTTATCGTTAGCCGACCATGAACATTGTTAAAGCTACGAGGAAGTTCGAGGATTGGCTGGGGCAGCACCTGCGAATTGTCGCGCCCGATCTGCGCTTCAAGCACGAACAGATGGCGGCGGGTCTTTTTCCGTTCTTTCGGGCGACTTTCTATCGCTGGTTGCAGGTGTGGCCGGAGGTGTGCCCGGAATTGGAGAGAGTGCCGCATATTTTGTCGGTGGGCGATCTGCACGTGGAGAACTTCGGCACCTGGCGAGACACCGATGGACGGCTGGTGTGGGGAGTCAACGATTTTGATGAAGCCTGTGCGTTTCCCTACACCATGGATCTGGTACGGCTGGCGACAAGCGCGTTGGTGGCTGCTCGGGAAGAGCATCTGACGATGAAGCCGAAAGAGTCGGCGGCGGCGATTCTGGCGGGATACGAGCAAGGCATGGAGGAGGGTGGAAGTCCGTTTGTCCTCGGAGAACGCCATGAGTGGTTGCGGGCGATCGCCGAGAGCAAGCTGCGGGATCCGGTAGTGTTCTGGGGGAAAATAGATCGCCTCCCGACAGTGAAAGGAGAAATACCCGATAGCGCGCGCGAGGCGATCGAGCATCTGCTGCCCGAGCCGGGCATCCCGTACCGACTGGCGCGGCGAGTGGCGGGCCTCGGAAGCCTGGGACGGGTGCGGCTGGTGGCGATCGCGGAGTGGAAAGGCGGGCGAGTGGCGCGGGAAGCGAAGGCGCTGTTGCCATCGGCGCTGTATTGGCTGAATCCGAAGCGAGCCCCGGCGGAGATTTTATACGGTGCAATCCTGAAACGAGCGGTGCGCTGTCCCGATCCGTATGTACAGATGCGGGGGCACTGGATCGTGCGGCGGCTGTCGCCGCATTGCTCACGCATCGAACTGGATGCACTGGAAACGAGCCGTGGGGAACTGCGGCTGCTGGAGGCGATGGGCAGAGAGACGGCCAATATCCACGTGGGGACGATGGAGAAGCGGAAAGCGATCCTGAACGACCTACGCGGACGAAAAGGGAACTGGCTGGTGGGAGCGGCGCAAGCGATGGCCGACGCGATGGAGAAAGATTGGCGGGTATGGAAGGAGCGCCGGCAGAACTAGACTCTGCCGGCGCTTGATTGGAGGGAGAGTCCGTGCGAGGACTCGGGTGGGTCGAAGAACTGGAACCCCAGTGCGCAGGGTTCATTTTCAGTTTCGACGGTGACGAGGGCGTCAAGGATACATTCGAGGGCGGCGGGCGAGCCTGACCAGACGCTGGAAAAGGACTCGCGATAAACCGCTAATTCACCCACCAGCCGGCCCAGCGATTGCGGGCCAAGTTCGATCTCGGGCAGAGTTGGGTCGCTCCCGATGGGCAGAGGAAGACGTTCTGCTGGGGGAAGGCGGAGGCTGGCCTGGGTGAGCCAGTGGGCGATGAGCGTTTTGAGATGCTGCCTGCAGCAAACGCTTCGCACGTCTTTCTGCCGCGCGAGCGATGGGTGCCAGGAGAGAATCTTGAGACGGTCAAGCCAGCGGTTCTCGACGACCAGGAACCATCCAGCGTGGCGGAAGGCGTCGAGGCCGCAAGCCGAGCAAGGTGTGCGTTTTCTGATCAGGTAATCCATCACAGGTCCTTCTTGACAATCAGCAAGCGTTGGCAGCGGCGCGGGTGAGAAAGCGCGGAGCTGCGCGGTTGCTGAGGGGGACGGTCAGCATCCCGCGGTCAGCATCGAAACGGAGCGTGAACTGAGCGCAGCAGGCGTTGCAGAGCCAGAAATGCTCACGCCGGCTGAGCTTCCGCCGGTTGCCGTTGAAGCCCGGGCTGTGATCGGAAGGAAAAGTTTCGGTAAGGAACAGCTTGCCTTCCCGAAGGGAACGGAAGGGAGCCGTGCATGCTGGGTTGGCGCATTTATGGAGCATTGGCTGGGTCCAGTCTTCTCTTCTGTGAAGTTTCGGCCAGAGAGAGATTCTCAGCGAATAGCACGTAAGAGGCCGAAAAGTTGGCTGCTACATTAGAAGTTCTTAACCCATAGTCACAGTGAGTTAGCGGCCAAAGATGTGACAGGGATCAGCCTGTGCGCTGAATTGTGCTGACGGAAAGCAGGCTCCTGACGGATGGTCGTCCGTCATGCCGGTTGCCTCGGGTGTGATTTGGGTCACTGGCCAGTTAGCCATGGAGGGGGAATAATGAAGGAGAAATTCCCGGAGTGGGAAATTTGGCGAAAGCAAGCGAAGCGGACCTGCCGTGAAAGTGCTGACTCCCGACAACCGCAAACCGACCCCTAAAGCTTAAAATATGTAAGGAGAAAACAGAACCCACATGCCTGTCACCGAAGAAAAGAACCAAACTCAGGAATTCATTCAGCTCGAAGAACAATACGGATCTCATAACTACCACCCGCTCGATGTGGTCATTGACCGCGCCCAAGGCTGCTGGGTCTATGACGTCGAAGGCAAAAAGTATCTGGATTGCCTCGCCGCTTATTCCGCGGTGAACCAGGGCCACTGCCACCCCAGGATCCTCAGCGCCCTGGTGGAGCAGGCGCGCAAGGTCACGCTCACTTCACGAGCATTCCGCAACGACCAGCTGCCGTTGCTTCTCCAGCAACTGCATGAGCTGGCCGGCTTCGACATGGCGCTGCCCATGAACTCCGGAGCCGAGGCGGTGGAGACCGCGGTCAAGGCCGCCCGCAAGTGGGGGCACAAGGTCAAAGGCATTCCGGACAATAAGGCCGAGATCATTGTGTGCGCCAACAATTTTCACGGACGCACGGTGACCGTTATCAGCTTCTCGAGCGACGAGCAGTACCGCGACGGCTTTGGCCCGTTCACGCCTGGGTTCAAGATTATTCCGTACGGCGATGCGGCGGCGTTGCGCGGCGCGATTACTCCGAACACCTGTGCGTTCCTGGTCGAGCCGATCCAGGGAGAAGCCGGCATTGTGATTCCGCCCGCTGGATTCCTGAAAGAAGCGGCGGCCATCTGCCGGCAGAATCGCGTGCTCTTGATTGCCGACGAGATCCAGTCCGGTCTCGGCCGCACCGGCAAGCTGTTCGCCTACATGCATGAAGGCATCCGGCCTGACGCCGTCATCATCGGCAAAGCGCTTTCCGGCGGCTTTTATCCGGTTTCGGCGGTGCTCGCGTCCAAGGAAATTCTAGGCGTGTTCCATCCCGGCGACCACGGCAGCACCTTCGGAGGCAATCCGCTGGCCTGCGCGGTGGCGCGGGCTGCGCTCGACGTGCTGATCGAAGAAAAACTGCCCGAGCGCTCGGCGGAACTGGGCGGCTACTTCCTGGAGAAACTGCGCACCTTGCGCAGCCCCGATCTGAAAGAGGTGCGCGGCCGAGGCCTCTGGATTGGCATCGAACTGCACAGTCCGGCGCGGCCGTACTGCGAGGCGCTGAAAGAAGAAGGCCTGCTCTGCAAAGAAACGCACGACCACGTGATCCGGATTGCGCCGCCGCTGGTCATTACCCGCGAAGAAATTGACTGGGCATTTGAGCGGATCAAGAAGGTGATCGAGAAGCGGTAGGCGCGGGGACAGGATTGCGTCCGGAGTCTGTGTCGTAGCCCAGGTGCCGTCCCTCGCGGGACTCGATGAGTTCCACGTCCGACTACCCGGCACTTACGTGCCGGGCTTTCTTGTTCCGCCGCTTCGCGGCTGAAGATTTTTCAGTCTTGCCGCTCGATCCACTGCTTGATCATCGCATTCGGCTGGCGATCTGCGATCAGCGGAGACGGGCTGGCCCCCCGTCTCTGCAGTAAGGTTTTTCAGGTACCCCCCTCCCCCCTCCCCCCGCCGGTCTTTTGGAATCATTGACTTAGGGAAAATCCCCGCCAGGTCTTTGAGGAATAAGGACTTATACGTAAAGTATTCCGGAATAAGGAGTTATGGAGAATTCGCTCCTAGCGACTGCCGAACTTTGCTCGCTTGGATGAGGTGAAGCCCCACCCTCACACCAACAAAAAAGGGTGCGGGAGCGATCCGCACTCTTTGCTTATTACTTACTCTATATCTCCATTATATCAATTCGACCTAGGCAGCCGGACATGTTTCACGAGTTTGTTTGAGCCTGCGAATCATTGAGTTACCGGAAAAATCGTCAAAACAGGGACTTGACAGGATTTTTCGAAAACCAGAAATGGGCAAGGGTTCGGTTGCGCGAAAACTAGGTCCTGCGTGGGCTCCCACCCTTGCGCAGAAAACGCGCAAGGATGGGGCACCCGGCAAAATTCTCTGTCATAACCTTGTCGTTCTCATTCACGAAATGTGCGTACTCGGAATTGATCCGGTATTTTGGCCTAGCGTTTCCTGAGTTCATCGACAAATTCTTGTAGCCTATACACCCGCACTAGAACATATCCGTAAACATCGCGATTCTCTAGGTTCGGCCAATAAGCCATGCTCATTGGGATTCCGACACTACTCTCAAATCGAGATATATAAGTACTGTCGAATGTCTTCGTAACTGATTCGATCGCGTCCTGTGCCCATACACCTACTTGCTCGCGCGGCACCAAATCTTTGCTGCTTCCGCACTGGCGTATAAACTCCTGACCTCGATCAATCAAGTCAGTTAATAGTTTGACCTGCTGCTTCACCTCTTCTGCCGTCATTTGTCTAGCGAGTTTGTTCTCCAAGACAACAAACTTTTCATAGTTAGCCCTCAGCAGTCGATAAACTACGAGCAAGCCTATCGGAACTAGCGACCACCACGGTGAAACGCCGTTCCACGTGGTCATGATGCGCTCCACGAGTTTCTGGTTAAACAGCCCAATAAGAAATAGGACGACTGTGCTGGCCGCAATTGTCTTGTCCGTCGCGCCCCAAAATTCAGTACAGGCGGACCATAAAATCCGAAGGTAGAATTTAGCCATTGCTCACGCCTCCACAGAGCCAAGAGTGTCTTCTTGGACCCATGAAGGATAGTCTTTTCAGGGAATCAGGGCCAACAAACGCCCCTGCACAAAAACCCGGTTGCCTGCACAAGAACTAGGCATCAGGGGTGCCTTTCTGTGGCGGGTGGCCACCATCTGCGGCGAGTATGGTCGGGCAGTGAAGCGTTAGCAGACAAGAAACGGGGGTGCGCCGCCTCTCGCGCTTTTCGAGAAGTGGCCCGTCGCACCGCCGACAGTGGAGCGGCTTTCGGTTTTATGCCGGTGGAGGTTGAATCTTCATTTTGAGGGCTCCCCACAGGTTCACTCCTACCGGACCAGCTTCGCCGAGAGTGTAGGCGCGGAAGTTGGTCCAGCGCCAGAGTTCCGGAGAGGCCACCAAACCGCGCGTTACTGGGTTGCCTCTGCCGTGCCATCGCGGTGGAAGCCACTTCTCGAAAAGCGCGAGAAGTGGCGCACCCCCCTTTTTTGCACTTACAAGTTCAAAATCAAACGCGCGCTACTTACCGCCGGAGGAGACCGGCCACCCGCCCTGCGGTATTGACAGCCTTCTGAACTTCAGCGTAGTATAATTAAACCCGGAGGTCTCCGTTAGGAGGAAGAGTATGATAAGAATCTTGGTCCTCACGCCTACCGCGGTCCTCACAATAGTTATTGCTGTCAGTTTAACGCCGCTCACTCGCGTCAGTGCAGACTCGTGTCAATGTTATTGCGGTTGCAACGATATTGTTTCCATGTGGATAGCGACCACGGTTCTGTGTCCAGGCCAGAAGTGTTACAAGACATATTGCGACTCGGGTTATTACTCGGGGCCTTGCTGTGCCCAAGCTTGGGGGCAGGATTACTCCTGTGTTGGTTGGTTCTGTGCCGCGTGCGCGTTGCCAAAGGGCGAATCGCCATCCGCCGTTGTTACGCCGAAAGTCGTGCCCTACACGGTTACCCTTCAGGATTACAGTTTGAATCGGGACGGATCGGAGGTTCCGATGTTCAAGATGACAGTAGCTATTAGGGCAGACGGCTCACGTGCAATTGAGGCGGTCGAGACGGGCGGTGGACTTTGGGAACGGATACTTAATTTCTCCTCCGGGAGGCAAGCCTATATCCTGGAGAATAAGCGTCAGAAGACCGTCACCCTGGCCGCCCGTGGGTCCTCCGCCTGGCTGGTCGATGCCGACAACAACTGTTTAGGTCCCAACTCAGCGGATCACGTAGGGGGTATCGAACAGGTGGAAGGTTATCGTACCGTAAAGCTGGTTAGGGGAGTACTGACCCGGTGGTTGGCGGTGGATTACGGTTGTGCACTTGTCAGGGAGAGAGTTGAGTCGCCAGACGGGAGTAAGAGTGAGAAGAGACTCGTTAGTCTGACGCCGGGTGAGCCGCCTACCAGCCTTTTCAATGAGCCCCCCGATTACCCGGAGGCGGAACCGTCTGTCCTGTTTGGCTGTCCTGGACCCAACGCCAGCCGTGCCTTGGACTCACGCTAATGTCAACCTGTGGCCCTTGTTGTTTAGGGGCGGGTGGCCACCATCTGCGGCGAGTATGGTCGGGTAGTGAAGCGATAGCAGACAAGAAACGAGGGTGCGCCACTTCTCGCCTTTCGAGAAGTGGCCCGTCGCACCGCCGACACTGGAGCGGCTTTCGATTTTATGCCGCTGGAGGTCGAATCTTCATTTTGAGGACTTCCTACTGGTTCACTCCTGCCGGACCAGCTTCGCCGAGAGCGTAGGCGCGGAAGTTGGTCCAGCGCCAGAGTTCCGGAGAGGCCACCAAACCGCGCGTTACTGGGTTGCCTCTGCCGGGCCATCGCGGTGGAAGCCACTTCTCGAAAAGCGCGAGAAGTGGCGCACCCCCATTTTTTGCACTTACAAGTTCAAAATCAAACGCGCTACTTACCGCCGGAGAAGACCGGCCACCCGCCAATCTGACGAGGAAGAACGACTACCGGGGCTAAAGCCCAGGCTGATTTCAGAGGGCTTACGCGGCCCTGAAGGGCCGCTCTTCCACGGCGATACGGACATCACGGCGATACGGACATTTGTGCCGGCGCTACTCTAGTCCTTATCCAGCAACATGGTGAGCAGCGCCATGCGGACGTATAGGCCGTTGACTGCCTGGCGGAAGTAGAGGGCGCGGGGATCATCGTCGACGGTTTTGTCGAGCTCGACCGTGCGGGGCAGCGGATGCAGGATCATGGCATCCGGCTTCATGCGCTGCAGGACTGCCGAGTCAATCGCGAACCGCTTCAGGCTTTTGATGTCGGTCACCCGCTCAGGTTTGACGCGGGTCTGATAGACCACGTCCACCTCGCGGATAACACGGTCGAGGTCGGACTCCAGTTCGTAGTGGACGTCATGCTCGTCCAGATACTCCAGAATATCGGGCTTCATCTGGAGTTCGGGCGGGCTGACGAAGAAGATCTTCACCCGATCGAATTTCGCCAACAGGTAGGCTAGCGAGCGGGCGGTGCGGCCCTTATCCAGTTCGCCGATGATGGCCACACTCAAACCATCGAGGGGACGCTCGCGGTAGATGGTGTAGAGATCGAGCAGGGCCTGCGTCGGATGCTGGCCACCGTTACCGTCGCCAGCGTTGATCACGGGAACCGGGGAAACCTGGGCGGCACGCTTGGCGCCGCCTTCTTCATTGTGGCGAATCACGATGACGTCGCTGTAGCTCGAAATGACGCGGATGGAATCCTCGAGCTGCTCGCCTTCAATCTCCGACGAGAACACGCGGGCCTGCTCGGTCGAAAGCACACGACCGCCCAGACGATGCATGGCCGCTTCGAAGGAAAAGCGCGTGCGCGTCGACGGTGCGTAGAACACAGTTGCCATGATGCGGTTCTGGTAATCGAGAGAGCCTCCCCGGGCTACCAGTCGCTCCATGCCGCGGGCGCGGACAAAGAGCTCCATTAACAGGGGGACGGTAAACTGCTGCGACTCAACCACGTGTTTCAGTTTCATAGGGTCCGGTTCCATGTCTGATAGTAATCGTTGGAGAATAGCGGCTTTTCGATGCCGCAGCTAACCTCAGCGGCTAAAGCCGCATTCAAAACAATGCACTTACCGCAGCGGTGAACCGCTGCGCCACCCAAAATCAAGTGCAAAACCGACTTTTTCCGCAACCTGTAAAGGCGCGCCCCTTCAAAACAAAGCCATGCGCTACCGTCCTCTCGCCGAAACTTCAGAGGAGTTACCGGTTGCGGCGCCGGCACCGGCGGGATCGGCAACGATACGAGTGCCAGCGGTGCCGTCTACTGCGTCGCATAGATGGTCGTAAGTAGTGATGACTGCTTCTTTTCCGCCGCTGCCGAGGAAGCGAAGCACGGATTCGACCTTGGGCCCCATGTTGCCCGGCGGGAAGTGTCCGGCCTTGTAATACGCTTCCATCTCGCTAGCACTGACCAACTTGAGGGGCCGCTGTCTTGGCTTCTTGTAATCGAGGTAGACGTAATCGGTGTCGGTGGAAATAGCGAAAACGTCAGCCCCGAGCTGGGTCGCGAGAAGAGCCGACGCGCGGTCCTTGTCGATCACCGCCTCCACACCTTTTACACCTCCGTTGGAACGCACGACTGGGATGCCGCCGCCTCCGCAAGCCACCACCAACACGCCATCGTTCACCAGATCGCGAATCACTTCCAACTCGACAATCTCGATGGGCTCGGGTGATGGCACGACCCGACGATAGCCGCGAGCGGCATCCTCGACGATTTGCCATCCCAGCAGACGCTTCCGTTCCTCGGCGTCGGCACGAGAATAAAAAGGGCCGACCGGTTTTGTGGGGTGCTGCATGGCCGGATCGTCCTGGGAGACGACGGTCTGCGTGACCAGGCTCACCACGGGCACCTGCAGACCGGCGGCTGAGAGTTCGTTGCTCAGCGCTTGGGACAACAGGTAACCGATCTCGCCTTGAGTGGCAGCGCCGCAGACATCCAGGGTGTGGCCGGGCACCTGGCTGGAAGCGGATTCCGATCGGAGCAGAGCTGCGCCAACTTGAGGACCGTTGCCGTGAGTAACTACCAGCCGATAGTCACGGCGGATGAGGCCGATAATGGCTGCGGCGGTGCGACGGGCATTGGCTAACTGCTCGTTGACCGTCCCCTTTTCGCCTGCGCGAATCAGGGAGTTGCCGCCTACGGCAATCAGCATGGTCTTCATGGTTGTTAGTCGTCAGCGCCTAAGAGCAGCGCCTGAAGGCGCATTTTGGAAACGGCACTTACGGTATGCCTGAAGGCATACCCTGATACGAATCTTACTTGCACCACCGGCTGTTACACGTGTACCGATTCCGGGGCGGAAACGCCGGGAGTGGTATGGCTCCCGTGCTCCATCAGTTCCAGCATAATCGCCTTCTGCGAGTGCAAGCGGTTCTCGGCCTCCTGGAAGACGACAGACCGGGGAGAATCGATCACTTCATTGGTGACCTCTTCGCCGCGGTGGGCGGGCAAGCAGTGGAGGAATATGGCGTCGGGCTTGGCATGCCCGAAAAGAGCGCCATTCACCTGGTAAGGCAAGAATATCTTGCGGCGTTTCTCGGCCTCCGCTTCCTGGCCCATGCTGGTCCAGGTGTCGGTGTAGATCACGTCGGCGGCCAAGGCTGCCGCGCCGGGATCGTTAGTGACGGTGCAAGTTCCGCCCGTCTCGGCGCCACGTTCCTGGGCCCACTTGGTGGCGTCGGCTTTGGGCTCATAGTTGGGCGGAGTTGCCACCCAGACATGAGCGCCCAGTTGCGCACCGGCGAACATCAGGGAATGGGCTACGTTATTTCCGTCGCCGATGTAGGCGACTTTCAGGCCCGCCACCTTCCCTTTGATCTCCAGGATGGTCATATAGTCAGCCAGAGCCTGGCAGGGATGGCTGTAGTCGGTGAGCCCGTTGATAATCGGAATGCCGGCGTATTCAGCCATCTTGTCCACGATCTCGTGTGCGAAGGTACGGATCATGATGCCTTGCACCATGCGCTCGAGATTCTTAGCCACGTCATAGACCGACTCGCGCTTGCCCAGGTTGATCTCCGCGGGTGAGAGGTAGAGGGAGAACCCTCCAAGTTGGTGGATGCCGACATCAAAACTGACCCGGGTACGCAGCGAGGGCTTCTCGAAGATCAGGGCCAGGGTTTTGCCTTTGAGCTTCTGCGCGTAATCATCGGGGTGCGCCTTAATGTGGCGGGCGAGGTCAAGGAAATGGCGAATCTGCTGGGGCGAAAAATCCTTGATGGAGAGAAAATCGTTCGGGGTCATTTCTTCGTCACCTTGCTGGGCAGCGGTTTCCTTCTTGCGGTAAAGGCGGTAAGAATCTCGAGCAGCCCGGGCTTGGTCAATTCCTTCGCGTCATAGTCGGTTAAGTGGGGATACCGTTCGTAGGTGCCGCGTATGGAACCGACCGCGCAGGGACGCGGATCCGCCCGTCCTGCCGCCCCACCTTGCCGCGCGGCCACTACGCCAGCGCCGTACGACATTTCACCATGAGTGAGCGTGGGGACCGTTTTCCACCACCAGCACGCGGCGTCCCTTAATGGATTCGGGCGCACTGACAAAAACGCGGCAGGCAGTTTCGAGAATCGCCGCCTTGGGATCGCACTTGCGAATGTTCTCGCGAATAAATTCTACATCGCGGGCGGACGCCGTGTCGACTTTGGGCCCCAGGGCAGTCAGCGTCCCAGGAACACTCCCATCTGCCTCAGCTTATGGGGCCAAACTCTGGTGATTCCACCTGGAGCAAACGGTACGCCTCGTCCATGGTATGAACGACGTGCAAATTAGGCCGAGTTTTTTCGCCAAGGATCTGAAACATTCGCGCCATTCCATACGAGAGCTCTCTCGGAGCAACGAGGACTCTCATGTATGAGGTCGGGAATGCGGGCGCGCGCTCTGCCAGTTGCCGCATACCAGCGCTCGAAACTTCAAAGTTCGTCACCCCCGAAAAGTCAACAATGCATCGAAACGGCGGATGGGACGCCACACATCCAGCCGCTGCTACGTAGCTACCCAACAGGATCGTGTCGGTTAGCCGGCCTTCGAGAGTCACTCGCAGGATTTTGTTCTTTACGTCGAAATCCAGAACAAATCCCATAGAGCCTTCCCTCAAAGCCAGCGTACCCCGTAAGAAGGGTTTTTCCAAGTTTGGAGATTTTGGCCGATGGTGGACGCAAACAGCCGTGGGTGTTGAAAAATACCAAAAACACCTTCTCTCAAAAACAGCAAAAATAAAATCGCGTCAGGAAGCCCTACAATCGATCTTCTCGGTCCGCCTAGACATTTTCTATCCCCCCAATTTTGGCTAATTGGGACGAAAAGTGAGTTTTTCAACAGCCACAGGCGATTACACTCATTGGGAATTTCAGGCAAGTGCTTCCCGCGCCGCGAAAATTGTGGGGCAACTCCCGGCGAGCGGCTGAGCAAGAGTGAACATCTTTGGTGATCACCATTCTGACATAATTTGTCGAGGCGTAGCTCCATGCCAGCAGAAGCCATTGACCCTCTGGCGTGTGCATCCACGGGCAGGTTTCGAGAGGAGAGTGGAATATGGACGAGAAAATTGTGCAGGAGATACTCCATGATTTGTTCGCCTCCCTTGAGGCCTTAGACACTCAGAGCACGGCTATTTTGCAATTCTTGAAAGATAAAGGGATAGCCAGTGAGGAAGAACTTGCCTCCCATTTGGAGCAGGCGGGAAAAGGGAGTAGCGTCAGATGGCTTGCGGTCCGGGTGAGGATGAATTATCTGTTGTCCTCCGCAATCAAGGCGGCTGAGCAGGATGCCAAGAAGGAGTCTCCGGAGCCTACGGAAAACAGGCAAGAAGCGAAATCAGCCACAAAACAATTGGGCGAAAAGGAAACCGCTAAGGGCGCGGGGCAAGTTGCTGCCAACGGCAAACCTGAGGCGGACGAACTCGGTGCCAGTGTCGAGAAAGACCAGAATCAACCCGGCGAAGAGAATAATAAACCGAGCAAAAATGCTGCGGAGAACGTAGCCTGAATAGGGACTCTCACCTATTCTTCGTTCTGATCCCGGTCCTCCGACGTGGTCTCGGCGGCCGCCAAGGCGTGCGCCGCAACTAGACCGCAGATTAACGCCCTGTGTTCACGCTGTTTGATAGTTGACGAAACCAGGCCGTTTACACTCACAACCCAATCCATGAGTGTGAACGCGGTTTCTTGCCAACAATCTGAGTTCTTGCCGAATCGTGCTTTACGGTTTGGCCGGATCGTGGTTAGGCCCCTTCAGTGTCAACTTCCGGACGACAAATTCTTCAAAGAGATTACCGACGGCAGTGAGGCCAATCCCGATTGCCCCGTTTTCGAACGTTAATCCCGCACCATTGCGATCTTGCGCCGGATAATAAAGATTTGAAATACCGCCGGCGGCCAGGTTTCCGAGGATATTCGAGTAATTCGCCTGCCAGCGTCCATTGTCGCCCTTGCAGATCAATGAATTGGCGATCGCATACAGAAACCGTGACCCCTTGCTGCCGCTTCCCTTGTAGAAATAACGGGGATCTTGTTTCAGAAGCGATGGCAGTATGGCGCTGCCGATGAACGTGCCCACAACCGTGTCGGCATAGCCGGCGCCGAAGCGCTTGCCATAACCTTGCGCGCCTTGTCCATATCCGACGAAGTGATTTTGCGCCTGCTCAACTCCCGCCGCGCCCCCCACCACTACGAAGGTGAACGGATCCACGACCGCCTTCCAGGCAAGCTTGAACTTTTGTTTCGAATTGAGGGGAGCCGCATCTTTGACATAGCTGACATAGAAATTTGGAATGACGCCGAGCACGCGCTGCTTCTCTTCAACCTTGATCTCCTCTTCCGCCACTTCGGTCTGGGAGAGTCCGACCTCCACATCGGTGACAGCGGTCGCAACCGCCAACGCGGTCTTCGGAAGAAGGTAGTTCTCCCCCGAATGCAGGATTCCAGAGGATGTTTGCGTAGCGAATCCCGCTGCCGTAATTGTGAGTTGGAAGGGCCCGGAAGCGATGTTGGCAAAGGAGAATTGCCCATCGCTGCCCGAGAGCGCCTCTTGGCTGGGGGATGGACCTTCCCGGGTAAGCCTCACCCGGGCTCCGGCGACGACAGCTCCACTTTCATCGGCTACCGTGCCGCTGATGCTTCCTGACAATTGTTGATCGGGCTGTTGCCCGCCGACCGGGGCCATCCCCTGGTGTTCCGAACCATGCTGTTCGGGACCAGGTGCGGGCGTTTGCTGGGGTATCTGTCCTAAGCAGGGCGATGTGCAACCCAGAGTGACAAGCACAAGAACTATGAGTCCGGACTTGAATTGCAGGAACATGAATAGGTTTCGGGCGAAGGGCAGGCCGAGCATCCACTGCCCGTTCATGCCTCGAGGCCGTTCATTTAGCTTTGATGCTTGGTTTCCCAATACCGGGGCCGGGGTTAATCGAACCGCCGGAATCAAGTCTCTCGATAGCCAGCGCCGCTCGTTCAGCCTCCGCAACTTGTTCATCGTACCAAGACGTTAATGTCCGATCACTCCCGCGGCCCATGCCAGCACCGCAATCCCGAGCACGATGCGATACATAGCAAACGGGGCGAAGCCGCGCTTGCGGACGTAGCCCATGAACCAGGCTACCGCTCCGTAGGCGACGATAAAGGAGACGACGAAGCCGATGGCGAGGACGACCCATTGGTGGGGGGTGATTTCGGCGACGCCGATGGGATTTTCATCTTTGCCGGTGAGCGACTTTAAGAGCGTGTAGAGCGTGGCCACCGTCATAGTCGGTATGGAGAGGAAGAAAGAGAACTCGAGCGCGGCGGCGCGCGACATTCCCACCAGCTGTCCGCCGGCAATCGTGGACATGGAACGCGAGGTGCCGGGGAAAACGGCGGAGAGAATCTGGCAGGCGCCGATCCAGAGAGCTTGGCCGCTGTGGATGTCGTCCATTTTCCAGGTGTGAATTGGAGAAGCTTGAATCGGTGAACCCGCCGCGCCCTGACCCGCCTTCTCCCAGGGTGCTTTCATGGCGTCGATGATCCACATGACGATGCCGCCGATCAGCAGCGACGTGCCCATCACGTAGAGACTCTCCAGGTTCTTGCCGATCACTTTGGTCAGCAGAAAAGACGGGATCGCGGTGACGACGAACGCGATCATGACCAGGCTCAGCGGATGCGTCAGCAAGGTGCAGTCTTTCTTCTCGCCTTCGGGGAAGGTCGAGAGGAGCTTGGCGATGTGGTGGCGGAAATAGATTGGCAGAACCAGGATCGCGCCCAACTGGATGACGATCGAGTACATCTTCCAATAGCCGCTCTCGAGTGGCACGTGCAGCAGGGCTTCGGAAATGCGGAGGTGCGCGGTGGAGCTGACGGGCAGGAATTCGGTGAGGCCTTCGACAATTCCCAGTAGCGCGGATAAAAGATAATCGTTCAAGTGTTCTCTCCAATGTAGAGACGCGGCTTGCCGCGTTTGGCTGCGATGCCCAGCCCCTAAAGGGGCCTCTGATTTCGACCCGAAACGGCATCGCTGAAGCGATGCCCTGATACGAATCACGGCACGCCTGAAGCTGCGCCCCCTTCAACGCAAAATCAAAGCCCGGAATTCTTTCGTTATAGTGGTTGTCCGCGAGTCATAACAGCTTACCAAACTTACCTCCCTGCGAATTTCGTGATTACCATCACAGCCCTAACCTCAGTAACGATGCTCCAATGGAGCCACCAGAACCGGGCGATGCAAATGAGTACAGGCGGCAGCAGCCAAATCCCGAACCGCTTTCGATCGGCGCTTGAGCAAGGCGAATTCGTGTGCACCGCCGAACTCGTACTGGGGCGCGATCACAGTGCGGTGGAAGCTGAAATCTTTGTGAAGGAAGCGTCGCAGGCGCATGGGATCGACGCTATCAGCCTGACCGATCTTCCCGGAGGGAATCCCGCGCTGCCGCCCGAGGCTTTTGTTGCCTGCGTCCTTGAGCACAAGCTCACACCAATCGCGCATCTGACGGGCAAAGACGGAAACCGCCTGTCGTTGGAAGCACGCATTCACGCGCTGGCGCGCCTGGGCGTGGAGAACATCCTGGCCCTGACCGGCGACGCGCAGAAAGAGGGATTTGCGGGCAAGCCGAAGCCGGTTTTCGACCTGGATTCCGTGCTCATTCTTTGGCTGCTTCGCGCCTTGCGCGGCGGTCTGGAATACAGCCAGGGGCCGAAAACTGCGCGCACCACGCCCTTCGATTTCTTTTGCGGCGCGGTGGTGAACCCCTTCAAGGTCCGCGAACCCGATCTCATGATGCAGTTTTACAAGCTGCAGCTGAAAGTGGCGGTGGGTGCGCAATACATCATCACCCAGCTGGGATACAACCTGCGCAAGCTTTACGAGTTAAAGCAGTACATGGCGAGGGAGGGCGTGGGCCACATACCCGTGCTGGCGAACGTCTATGTGCCGACCGCGAAGGTGGCACGGTTGATGCAGGCTGGCGAATTGGCGGGCTGCGTGATTCCGGACGAGCTCATTCAACGCCTGGAGCGAGAAAAGAAACCACAGAGGCTGGAGCGCGCCGCACTGCTGGTAGCCGCCGTGAAAGACCTCGGCTTTGCCGGCGCCCATATTGGTGGATTCGGCCTTACGCACAAAGATTTCATGACCATTCTGGACGGTGCGGCCGCGATCGGGAAGAACTGGCGCGGGCGGACAGATGAACTCGTGTTCCCGATCCCCAACGAGTTCTATCTCTTGCCCCAGGGTGGCGACGGTCTTAGTGACACCGAATCCGGCTATCAGGCCACCAGCGTCAAACCTCACCCGTCATGGGTGCAGCGCGTCTCCGAGAGGGTGCACCGTCACTTTATAAAAGAAGGCACGTTTGGCGCGCGATTCTTCGCAACGAAATTATTGAGGAAGGCCGGAGGCCAGCCCGGCAAAAACAGTTCCTGGCGGCATGGCTTATGGTACGGGCTGCTGGAGCCTGCGACCCTCTACCGGAAGGCAACTTTGGGTTGCGTCAGTTGTGGAGATTGCATCCAGGACCATCTCAACTATGCCGGGTGCTCGATGCAGGGTTGCTACAAGGAATTGCGCAACGGTCCGTGCGGAGGTTCCCGCGTGGACGGAAGCTGTGAGGCTCGCGCCGATCTGCCCTGCATCTGGAACCTTATCTACCACGGCACGCTGGCGATGGGCGATGACCCCAGGAAGTTCGCGCATGTGCTGGTTCCTCCGCGCGACTGGTGCCTGGACGGCACCAACGCTTTAGCCAACCGCTTCGCCGGGCTGGATAACCTCTGCAAGAGAATTGATCTGGGGAGTCCCGTTGAAGAAGGCCATCCGAAGGAGACAAAGCCATGCTGATCATTGGAGAACTCATCAACTGCACGCGGAAAAAAGTCGGCGAGGCCGCGGAAAAGCGGGATGAGGAGTTCTTCCGGGACCTGGCGCGAAAGCAAGCCAGTGCCGGAGCCCACATGCTGGATGTGAACGGAGGACTCCCGCAACAGGAAGTGGAACTTCTGAGTTGGCTGGTGGACCTGGTGCAAGCCGTGGTGGACATTCCCCTCTGCCTGGATAGCGCCGACCCGGAAGCCTTGATGCAAGCGCTTCCTCGCTGCCAGCAGAGGCCGATGGTCAACTCCATCAGCGACGAACCCGCGCGCTGGAAAATGCTGCCCGTGCTCAAGGAACACCGTCCCAAAGTGATCGCCCTATGCATGTCGGAAGGCGCCATGCCCAACGGCGTGGAGGATCGAGTCGCCATCGCCAGCCGCTTGGTCGATCGCCTCACCGCGGAGGGTTTCGCCCTGGACGATATCTACGTTGACCCTTGTGTGATGCCTCTCGCTACCGGTCCGCACAGCAAGAACCTGTTGGCAGCCGTTGCCCAGATTGTGGCGAAGTATCCGGGAGTTCACATCAGCGCTGGCGTCAGCAATATTTCCTTTGGCCTGCCGGTTCGCAAGCTGCTGAACGAGACATTTCTTCTTTTGCTGATGGCACATGGACTGGATGCCGCCATTGTCGATCCTCGCGACCAGCAACTGATGATGAACATCATCGCGACCGAAGCGTTGCTGGGTCGTGATGCATACTGCAAGAACTACGTACGCGCTTATCGCGAGGGAAAGCTGGGCGAAGCGCCTATTACCGTGAAGGCATAATAGGTCGTACGGTGGAGGGACGGGCGTCTCGCCCGTCCGGCCAGGCCGCGGGACGCCCGGCGCTCCACTACACTCGATCACCACTGTTCCCCGATACCTACTGCAGCGCGTTTCCGTAGGTCGGTACCCCCTGCTGCATCAGGAAAAGCAGGGTTTGTCCACGCGACGACCAGTCGCTTTGCGGATACTGGGAGACTAACTGCTGGGCGAGCGCGATGGCTAGATTCTTCGATTGCTCGGACTTCTTGGGTTGTTCTTCCGTTTTGTAAATCTCGATCAGGGCGGCCCGGCGAGAAGCGGCGTTGTACAGCGCTTCGGGAGCAGCCGGAGATTCGGGGTGTTCTTTCACATACTTTTCGTAAGTGTCGGCTTCCTTGTCGGGACACTTGGAAGAGCCCTGCCAGTCTCCGCAGAGTTTGTTGTCGAGCAGGTGGAAGGCGGCCAGTTGGGCCCACTTGGAGTTGGGAAATTTCTTCATCACCTGCTTCATGGCTTGCTCGTCGATGCCGTAGCGCAGGTAGTTTTCTTTCTCGCGGGCGGAAGGGCGGGACTGCATGTCCGCTTTGTCGATCTGCCACTTAATGTCGGCGGCGCGGTAGAGAGCTTCGCCGGCTAGGGGAGCGTTGGGGAAGATTTCGTAGACGCGGCGATAGAGGCGTGAGGCGTCCTGGGCTGCGCCGCGACGTCCGTGGCGGCGGCTGGCCTCGTCTTCGGAATCGACCGCGGCGCCGAACAGAATACGGTCGCCGTTGGGAGTCGACGCCCAGACCACGCCGGTATCGAGAATCCATCCAGTGATGGTCTTGCCCTCGACGTCTTCATCATCGACGAAGGCGGGGTCGGGAGTTTTCGCGAAGCCGAGCAGAGCTTCAACGTGCAGCCAGTTGTGGCTCTTGTCGAGGAGAACCAGTTCCCGCCCGCGTTCGGCCTGGCCGAGCTTGCTGGAAGTGGCGTCGGGAGAGAGGTAGATAACGGCCTCGCGTACCAGGATGCCGCGGTCGGCGGCCAGCAGCAGCGAGTTTCCCAGCACGATTATCGCGATCAAAACCAGAAGCTTGGTAAGCGGTTTCACGGCAGTGTTCGTCTCCGGGTTCGAGGGTAGCATGTAGGTTAAGATGCGTGGAATGGGGTGTGCGGCCTGAACCTCAAGCCTTGCCTTGCTTTGATTGATATTGACAAGCGCGCAACCAGTGCTGTACACGATGAGTTTCTTCAGCGCCGGACTTTTGCGCGGAGATTGCCATGCCCTGGGAACAGAACCGGAAGAGCGAGAGGGGCCAGCCATGATGTCCCGCGGCGCCGCGCAGCAAATTGTAATTCGCGACCTCAAGACCATCGACGATCTTGGCCAGTTAAAAGCCATAGAGAAAGAGGTCTGGGGGATGGCGGACGATGACACCTTGCCCCTGACCCTGGCCATTGCCTCGAAAGCAGCGGGCAATATTTTCGTCGGGGCTTTTGATAAGGATAAGGACAAGGACAGAGACAAGGATAAGGATAGAGACAAGCTAGTCGGCTTCGTCTTCGGATTCCTCGGCCGCGAGCACGGGCAGACGACCATCCACTCGCACATGCTGGCCGTGCTCGATGCCTACCGGCATCTGGATCTGGGCTCGCGACTGAAGCAGGCGCAGCGCGAGCGGGCCATGGCCATGGGCGTTCACGAGATGACGTGGACCTTCGATCCGCTGCAAAGTCGCAACGCCCACTTCAACTTTTCCAAGCTGGGCGTGGTTTCCGACACTTATAAGGTGGATTTCTACGGGCCGGAAACTTCCAGCGTGCTGCATCGGAATGGGACCGACCGGCTGTGGGTGCGCTGGGTGCTGAATTCGCGGCGAGTGCGGGATCGGCTGGCGGGCAAGAGTACGAACACGCGCGCGGAAACGCTCGATGCCCTGCGGTTGCTGGCCCCGCTGGTACGCTTCGATCCCAGCGGAAGACCGGAGCGGGCCGATCTGGGCGATTCGCTGGCCCGGCAGCGCGTGAGCATTGAAATCCCGGGCGACATTCTGGAAGTCGAGCGTACCGACATGGGACTGGCGCGAGAGTGGCGCGACGCAACGCGCTGGGCCTTCCGCGAGGCCATGAAAGCGGGATTCTTCGTGGCCGAATTCTGCCGTTCGGTTCGCGGACAACAGGGACCAGGAGCGTATCTGCTGCAACGTGGGACGGTGAGCGAGCTGATTCCCGAAGCGTAAAAGGGAGTAGAACGAAGTCTAAGACGGCGTCTTGGCCGAGTGCGACTCGATCTGGCGTTGTTCGCGCATCTGCCGCAGGAAGGTTTCGACCGGCGCATGAAATTGGTGACGGAATAGATCGACGAGTGCGTCTTCGGTTCCGGAGTCTCCGGTTTCGGAAGACTGGAACAACGCCACGCTATCGTCGGACGATGGTCTTTCCAGCTCGTCCGGTTCGACCTGAAGCTCGGGAGACGTAATTCCGTTGGCGCGCAGAGTCGTGATCATGCGGAGAAACTGCTCCCGTTGCTCGGTCGTAGTCTGGAGGAACTCCACTCCCATCCCAAATTCTGGATGCGCGACCAGTACGACCCCTCCGGCGCGCACTTCGAGGTTGGGGGTCTTGATCTTAAGGATGACCCGCGTGCGCCTGGGGAAGGGTGAGTTGGTCGCCAGATAACAGCCGCCGAGACTGAGGTCGGTAAGCCGGCAGTTCACGGGTGGATCGTCCGGCTCGGGCTCGGGAAGTTGGCTGTTCAACCACTGGCGAAGGGCGTTGCGCTGCTCGTCGGTGGGGTCCTTGAAGCGGACACCGGCCCGATGGCCATTGCCTTCCCACGCCAGTTCACCCTGGATTTCGAGGACATGGTCCATGCCTGGCAATTCGAGCGCGAAGCGGAACGAGTTTTCTTTGGCGACGCGTCCGGAAAACTGGATCGCCATGCCGCCTTCGCAGAGGTCGAGGGTCTCGGCTTCGTACTGGCGCGAGCCCGAGCCGTAACACTCCACCGGGATTTGCACAGCGACCCGCATCTGGAGACGCCGTTCCCGGTTCATCAGCGCCCGAACCGCGCGAAAGCTGGCCTTGGCGCGTTCCACTGCAAGGGGCTTGTGGAGCACGAAATGGGCGCCCAATTCGAAGCCGCCCTTGAGTCCGACGGGAGCTTCCACCAGCACGATCGTGAGGGCTCGCTTGTTGACCGGAGCGGCTTTGGCCCCGCGCAACACGCTCCCCGCTTCCTCCGCATTCGCCCCATCCACAATGATGGCTTCGAAACGCTGGCGGGTGATGCGGCGGATGGCGTCGTCCACGCCGGTACAGTGCTCGACGTCAATTTCCAGGTCGCTGAGGACCCGGCGCAGGACGCGCACCGTTTTCTCGTCGGAACTCAGTAGTAGCGATTTCAAGCCCATACTTCGAATCACGCTTCCGATCGGTTTTCGAGCGCCCCCAGCTTTGTCGAGGCAGACCGTGGTGAATGCCTTGCGAAGCCAGCTTACTGTCCGCTCGGTCGAGGTAGAAATCGCCAGTCCCCAACTGGGCGATTCGAAACACTTCCTGCTCGCACTCTAAGTCTATGAGATTCTGTAGTCAACGCAATGGCCTGATCTTCCGGTTACTGCGGTCATCTCGTGCTCAAACTACCCATCCCAGGTGGCTTCCTGGTGTCATCGGCTGGAAGGTCGCAGTTCACCAGAGACTTCCTCCACAGCCGATGGATCCGGAGCGCGTTCCTTGGGAGCGAACTGCAAGTGGCTGTGCACAAAGGGGATATACAAAAAGTTGTAGAGGTCTCAACTTTTCTATTGACTAAGCGACAAAAACCTATTATTATCAATAGTTTCCATAGAGGCCGAGGGGGCTGGAATCGGTGGGTTAATTTGTCTTTTGCCGGTGAATCCCCTGGGCAATTCTTGGAATCAAACGATAAGAGACTTAAGAGAAGAAGTCCTTATTCCACTTACAAGAGGGTATATTTTTCATGGCTAAGCGACGCGGAAACCCCAACTGGGGCAAGCCGGAGCCCATCGGGCCGGTCACCCCAACCATCACCGAATTCGAACAGGTCGTGCACGAGTA